>ENA-OWNS01000343-OWNS01000343.1-marine-metagenome-genome-assembly--contig:-NODE-343-length-22408-cov-3.682818_pt1 | contig 22408 bp, 18 predicted proteins | sample MGYA00238137_ERZ651772 | MGnify/ENA primary metagenome ERZ651772 (study PRJEB26903, sample SAMN06264699) | marine metagenome | isolation source: Columbia River Estuary | place: USA:Columbia River Estuary... | reverse complement strand
AGCGAAACAACAGGGAAGACTGCCATCAGAGGAATACCAAGTGCGTGAACCTCCTTTGCCTCCTCAACCAGTAGATCAATAGTCTTTCGTTCAACCCCTGGCATGCTGGGCACCAGCTCTGTCTGGTTGGTACCCTCAATGACAAAAACCGGATAAATCAGATCATCTGGTCGAAGGTGATTTTCGCGCATCAGACGGCGTGAAAAATCATCTTTTCGCATTCTTCTCATTCTGGCTTCTGGAAATTGTCTGCTCATCTGGTTCATCCTCAAACAGTTCTGCTATCAAAGCGTGCAGTATAGCTTGGTTTGCGACAATGGTCTTAAAGCATCGCTTTCGTCAATTGACAGAAGATTGACTTGGGGTAACGCTGCGAGTAAAACAAAAAGAGACAGATTCTCATAAATGAGCAAAGTCGACCATGTCACTCGAAAAAAGAATCATAGCAACAACCCAGCTGCCGAACTTGCGGTCGCGCCAAAGCAAAGTAATCCTCCGCAAAAGTTACCAGATGCTGATCGAGCATGCTTTTTGAATGAGGGTTTTCATAATACGCGTCCGCAGGACATCGCCCGAAAAGCAGGAGTTACAAGCAGCACCTTCTACTTTCAGGGCGTTACACTGCAACTCAGTAGCAAACGTTTCCAAGGAATGAACAAAGAGCAATCGGAGAAGAAAGAATATGAGTAAGCGTGTTTACAGTCTGGTTGAAATAGAAGCGGAACATGAATACGCAACGCCTCACATTGAGTGTGGGCTTAAGTTGCACGGCGGATTTGATGCAGAAGGTCGCTATTTGTCCCCTAGAACTCAGAATCGTTGGCAGGCGATTGAAGCTTGGACAGCACAACTAACAGACCAAAATGTGCCGATAGTGGAAGCAACAACAGATCTGCTCTCAGAGCCCAACTATCCGACAATTGATCAACAAATCTACTTGCTCGCAAGCGGAGTAGAGCAACCGTTGTGGGATTCTCTGACAATAACCGGAATTATAGAAGGACGCGGAAAAGCTTTGGCCGATCTAGTTGCTCCTGACTTTCAGTCGATTGTTAAAGAGGATATTTCAGACACAGCACTCGGTCATATGAACAAAGGGCTTTTGAGTAGCCACGGCTGGGATGAAGGCGGTCACCCTGCAAACGATACCGGAGGTCATGATGTCATGTGGTACGCGGTAAGGGATTTGATCTTTGGTAAGGATAAATTCCCTCTACCCGAGGCACCTGCAAGCATTGGTCGTGAAAAGGATGAGCGCGAAATAAGCGCAATAGGACCGGAATTCGAGGGTGTTATAGGCTTTCTGATGAATCTGCTGATGATTGAAGTCAGAGCCGAAAGAGCCTTTGATTTCTATGAAAAAGTGATCGCCTCTGAAAAAACTTTCACGGACAAGCAAATCGAATCTAAACAAGCAGTTGAACTTGTTAACAGAATTCGTCAGGACGAATCAGTGCATGTGGCGTGGTTAAGAGTTGCCATCTCGGAGTTCAGAAATTCGACGGTGATAACGCTCGATGGCAGCGAGGTGATGGGAAGCGAGTTGCTTGACCCGGTATGGGCTCAGATGGTGCAGTGGCATGGCGTTGATATGCACAGGGCAAACTATGACCGATTGCGCTCTGAACTTAAGGATAAAATTTTAGCGGTGGAAAATGGTGAGAAGATTTTCGAAAAATTTGACGCGATGACGAAACGATAGCGCGAAGCAAAACGTTTGTTTGACAAACAGTGAAGAGGGGAATAGCGATGAAATTTGGCATTTTTTATGAACATCAACTTCCGCGTCCTTGGACAGAGGGTATTGAGCAAAAATTGTTTCAGGATGCACTCGACCAGGTGGAACTCGCCGACCGACTGGGCATTGACTACGCATGGGAAGTAGAGCACCACTTTCTGGAAGAGTATTCGCATTCGTCAGCGCCCGAGATATTCCTAGCCGCAGCTTCCCAGAGAACAAAGAATATTCGACTGGGGCATGGCATCCGGCAGGTGATCAATAACTACAATCATCCTGCAAGAACGGCAGAGTGTATTGCGACGCTCGATCTTGTCTCTAATGGTCGGGTAGATTTTGGTACCGGAGAATCTTCAGCGATTCTGGAACTCGGCGGTTTTGACATTCCTGTTGAATCTAAACGAGAACAATATCTCGAAGCGACTGAGCAAATAGCCAACATGCTGGCAATGGATCCATATCCGGGCTACGAGGGTAAATATTTCAGCATGCCTTGCCGAAATATTGTGCCCAAATCGGTGCAGAAGCCTCACCCACCAATTTGGGTTGCCTGCTCTAACCGAGAAACGATAAAAATGGCAGCGCGACTGGGCATCGGGGCTCTAACCTTCGCGTTTGTGGACCCCGCTGAGGCCAGCCATTGGGTTGAAGAGTATTACAGCATCATTAAGAGTGACGAGTGTGTACCGATTGGGCATGCCGTTAACGCCAATATTTGTATGGTAACCAGTTTCTCTGTGCACAATGATCGCAAAACTGCAATTGACCGCGGTCTCGAGGGGTTTGAGTTCTTTGGTTACGCCCTGGGTTCGCTCTACGGCTTTGGAGAGCACAAACCAGGTAGAACGAATCTGTTTGATGATTTTAGAAAAGCTCGAGCTACTCAACTTGCAGATAATCCAGTCAATTCAACTTCTGCGCTCGCCGCTGAGAGAGGTGGCATCGGAACACCGGATGATATGAGAGCGCATCTCAAAAAATTCGAAAAGGTGGGTGTCGATCAGGTGACGTTTATCCAGCAGGCAGGCATGAACAAACATGAGCACATCTGTGAGTCTCTCGAATTGTTTGCCTCAGAGGTCATGCCTGAGTTCAAAGCGCGGGAAGCCGAGCGAGAGGCGAAGAAAGAGGCTGAACTCGCACCATATATTGAAGCAGCAATGGCACGCAAGGTTCGAATGCCAGCCCTCGCTGATGAGGATATTCCGCTCTTTCCTGCCCTTGGTAGATCAGTAGTGGAAGGCCCTGCGGATCCTAACAAAGTCGCTAAGGGCTAACCAAAAATTGAAGGTCATCATTTTGCATTGAGTAATCAAAATACCCATAAACGATTTGAATTAAAGCTGTGATCGAAAACAGTTTCTACTGGCTGCTAGATGGCTTCTAATATCGTACTCATTTCCAGCCAACTTTCTTCAAGCTCACCGATTTGATCTTTCAAATATAGTTGATCTCTCAGCAGAGATTGTAAATCGTCCCCACCCCCATTCTCATAGAGACTGGAGTCCGTTAATCCTTCTTCAACTTCTCCCAGTTTCCGGTTTAATCTTTCAAGTTGCGTCTCAAGGGTACGAAGCTTTGTTTTGAGTTGACGCGCCTGTTTTCCGCTGGCGCTATTAGTACGATTAGATGAAGTTGCCCCGACGACTGGTTTTGTAACCTGTTGATTGTGTTTCTTGCTAGCAGGTTCTCCCGTTATGCGCTTTGTTACTGGTTTCCGCAGACCGTCATCTTTGTTGCCTGCACCAGGTGTCTTGATGCCATCAGTCAGCACAAAACGTCGGTAGTCTTCCAAGTCTCCATTGAATTCTGTCAATCTTCCACGATCGAGCAACAGAAACGAATCGACTGCATTAGCTAACAAATGCCGATCATGTGATATCAATAGAATAGCCCCGTCAAAAGTCTGCAGAGCCACTGTCAGCGCCTGTCGCATGTCGATATCCAGATGATTAGTAGGTTCATCCATCAACAGCAGATTGGGTTTTGAATAAGCTACGAGCGCGAGTGCCAGTCGTGCCTTTTCACCACCAGAAAAGATATTGATAAGATCGTTAACCCGATCACCTCTGAAATCGAAACCACCGAGATAATTTCGAATCCCCTGATCACTGAGCTTTGGGTCAACCCTGCGGATAAGTGTGAGTGGTGTGATACCTAGATCGAGATCATCTACCTGGTGCTGCGAAAAATAGCCGATTTCAAGATTTTCACCCTCGATTCTGCGTCCGATAGTGCCGGTGTTGTCCCGCTCGTCTATGGAATTTATCAGCAGTGGCAGTTCTCCGCTGAGTGACTTCATTAAGGTTGTCTTGCCCGCGCCATTATGGCCTAACAAACCAATTCTATCGCCGGGATGAAGGCTGATGGAGACTTCGTTCAATATAGGGTTCGTGTATCCGAGATTACATTGGTCGAGCAGTATTAGCGGATCTGAGCTCTTTTCCGCTGTTGGAATTTGAAAGGAAAAAGGTGAGTCAATATGTGCCGGTGCAATCACTTCCATTCTTTCGAGCGCCTTTATACGACTTTGGGCTTGGCGCGCCTTGGTGGCTTTAGCTCTGAACCTACGAACAAAATCCTGCATGTGCCTTATTTCGCGCTGTTGTTTTACGTAGCTGCTCTGTTGCTCTGCTAGCCTAGCGGCTTTAATGATCTCGAACTGTGAAAAATTACCACTGAAGAGCTCTATGGATTTGTTGTAGAGATAAGCAATTGTATTGACCGTTTCGTCAAGGAATTCTCTGTCGTGAGAGATGAGAATCATTGATCCGTGATATTGCTTGATCCAGCTAGATAGCCACATGATTGCATCTAGGTCGAGGTGGTTTGTCGGTTCGTCAAGCAGTAACAGATCTGCAGGCGACATGAGTGTACGAGCAAGATTCAGCCGAATCCTCCAGCCGCCGGAAAAAGAAGAAAGAGGCTCGCTAAATTCGTCAACCTGAAAGCCAAGGCCCATCATTAATTGCTCGGCTCTTGCATTTGCCGTGTAGCCGTCAATGGAGTCCATTTGTTCATGCAAGGTTGCGAGTTTCTCAAACTCGCCATCCTGCTCGGCTTTGGTAATCGCCTGATCAATTCGGGCCCAGTGTCTATCTCCACTCTTGACATAGTCCAGTGCTAACTCAGACGTTGCAGCGACTTCTTGCTCTAGATAAGAGATCTCCATATTTTGCGGAAAATCGAGCGCGCCGGTATCTGCTTCCAGTTCACCGGTGATGAGTTTGAATAAGCTGGTTTTACCGGCACCATTGGCGCCGATTAAGCCAACTTTTCGACCTTTGTGGATGGTAAAGCTGACATCGCTGAATAACAGGAGGGTTCCCCTGCGAAGCGCCAGGTTAGCGAAAGTGAGCATGGAGTATCTGCCAGATTGGATTAAGCAAATGATAACATCTATCGGGTTGCGCTAAGAAATACCGTTAAGGGAGTATTGAAATAATAAAGCTGAAAATGGTTCTTGTGATAGTTACTTGCGGTGGATTTTTTTATCAAGGTCGAAGATGAACAGCCGCTCGTGATGATTGCTGAGTTGTTCAGCGCGTGAAAATGCGCGTGAAACTCAATCTTTGTACTTGGGCTTTACAAAGACAAAGCCACAAATAGCAATCAATCCAAAGAAGCCCACAAGCGTCCATCCCGGAATACTGATACCCAAAAAGCTCCAGACTACCTCAGCGCAGTCTCCGTCGCCCGCGAGCACCATACTAAGGACCTCTGTCAGGGGAAATACATCGATAAGATAATCGAGAGAAGGTCCGCAGGCAGGCACCTGTTCTGGGGGTAAACTTTGCAACCATAGTTGCCGACCCGAAACGCCTGCGCCAGTAGCCGAAGCGAGCATGCCTAAGCTCGCATACGTCTTGATGCCGGTGACGGCTGGGCCGTGAATAGCAGCGATCAAAGCGATAAAGGCTGTTGCAATAACTGCTACTCGCTGCAGGATACATAAATTACAAGGTTCAAGACCCATGACATGTTCCATAAAGAGCGCGACACCCATCAGCCCGGTACAGCCTAAAAAGACAATGAGGAAAATGGTTCGGGACGAGGGTAAGTTCATATTGCTGGATGCTCTGTCGCTTCGGAAATTAACTGTTCGGCTATTATGTATTAATCAGAACGCGAAAGCATGGTGAAAGGCGCTGACAGGGTTGTGAAGGTTAAAAGGTTAAGAACAGGGTGTGGCAGTTATTGAGGATCTCCTACCCGGGGAGTTTGTTGTTCTGAGGTAGATTGGTTTGCCTGCTGCCAAGTCTCCGTGAAGTGCTGCAGTTCTGGGAAAAAAGCCAAGAAATCTTGCTCGAGCGCCGGCTCATATCTTACAAATTGTGTAAAAGCGACATTCAGTGGATTTTCACGGGTCAATCGCTTGTTCAAGTGAGCAAAAGATCGTTGAACAAATTCTCTTGTGCCGTAATTTTTTAAGGTCTTGTGTTCCGCAACGTATGAAATGAATCTAAGCGCGCTGGTAGGCAGTTCTGTATCGTAATTTAAAATTGTGCCAGAGACGTGATCACTGAACTGTTCAAGATTGTCCACGCGAAACCTGTGCCAATGTCGTGCGAGAAAGTAGTCATAGATGATATCCATCATAATGGGTGCGACCCTACGAAACTCGTTGTCAGGTCGCAGGCAGCTTCGTCTGACAATTGGATGTCTATCGGTAAAAGCATCGATCGCGCGATGCAGTTTTATGCCGTTTTCAATGTCATGCGGGTATTGACCATTCAATCGCCCCTTCACAAAATCGCCTAAAAAGCCACCGACCAGCAAGGCAGGGTCTGATGCTGATAAAAGAAAATGTGCCAGATGATTCATATTAGCTTTTTCATAGCTCGCGACTCATAACAAGTCGGAATATGAGGTTTGCAAATTTCGTAGATATTTTTCGAATGAAACCTCGTCTTTCGCCTCTATCGCTCGCTGGTCATCAAAAGATTTGCTCGACATCAGTTTGAACATTTCTGCGACGTCTTGCGAAAGTGGGGATTGCTGAAAATGCGTTTGATATTCAATGGACTTGTTCATTGCGAATCTAAAATACGAAATTCCTTCTTTTTCCATCTCTGCGAGCACGCGGGCGCTTAGAGTAAGGCTGCTGTCTTCGAGGCGAGCCGATTGTTTCTGTAAACTTTGTAGGTGTTCCCCGCCCGCGGTCAGCTGATCCAGTAGCTTCGCTACCGGCGCGAGTTCTTTGGTAAGTTCGAGCCCCCAATCTTTTACCGAACGTTTTCTTGGCCCGTCTTCCAGCAATGTAGTTGGCAGCCGACCTTGCTCAACAACTTCTTCAACGTTGCTGGCAACCGTTTCACATAGCTGGTTGTTGTGCTCTGGGCTCGGCAATAACAAGCAGTAGAGTAACAGCGTATCGATAAAGTTAGCCTGCTCTTTGGTGAAACCAACTGGAGAGAACGGATTAACGTCAAGCAGTCGCACTTCAATATATTCAACGCCATCTCGATGCAGGCAATCGAGGAAGTTTTCTCCGTTGCGGGCAACTCGTTTTGCCCGAATGGTTGTGTAGAATTCGGCTTCAGATTGCAGGATATTTGGATTGACTTGGGTGTGCATGCCGCCAGTCATCTCATCGAGATTCTTGAACTGTGGATGCGGTGTGCAAACGGCTTGGGTTAAAGTACTGACGTAATTATCGAGATTGTTGTAACAAATATTGAGTAATTCGGATTGCTGTTTGCTCTGGTAACCGAGGATGCTGCTATTGCGCAGAGACGTGCCATGAGAAAGGCCGTAAGTTCCTCGCCCCATCGCCTCAAGTTTTTTCTCGGCAGGTGTGCCTTTTACAAATGACTCACAAACAGCGGGAGAAGCGCCAAACAAATAGATCGGTAACCATGAGAATCGTCTGAAATTTCTGATCAGATCGAAGTAACGTTTTGACCTCCACGCAGGCGAATTGTCACGTTGTTCATGTTGGGCAAGGTCTTGCCAGAATTCATCGCTGAATGAAAAATTGTAGTGAACAGCAGAGATAGTCTGCATCAAACGGCCATAACGATTACCCAAGCCATTTCTGTAAGTGGTTTTCAATTTGCCGAGATTTGATTTGCCGTAGGTAGCAAGTGGTATATTGCTATCGCCCTGCAAAGCGCAGGGTAAGCTTGCCGACCACATGACTTCGTCGTCTAAACCGCGATAGACAAATTGATGAACCTTTTCCAGCTGGGACAAAGTATCGTCAATAGATTCGGCCGCCGGTGTGATGAGTTCGAGCTGTGCCTCGGAAAAATCTGTCGTTATCAACGGGTGCGTCAACTTTGAGCCAAGATACCTTGGGTGCGGTTTGGCTGAGACGTGTCCCGCGGCATCGACCCTTAATGCCTCTCGCTCAAGCCCTCGCAGTGTGCTGAATCTTTTGCTCGAATACGCACTTGCCAGAAAACTCAATTTCTCAGTGATCTGCTCTGTCATAGGGTCTTTGCTCTGTTCCCGCCAGTATTAATTAATGACCGGCTTTCCAGTATGAATGGTAATCAAGACGATGCCCTGATATCCATGATTAATTTCAGAATAAATTTGTTGTCAGGTTTTAGCTCGCGTTCAGATTCTTATCCTTGAACTGGTGAATCAGCCGACGGTTTCGTTTGCTTGGTCGTTCCCGGGAAACTGCTTGTTGACCTGCGGATTTTTGTTGGGCGGCCTCGAGGAGTCGGTGCTCGAGACTTTCAGGGGTTTCTTCGTAAAGTGTCTCGGCAGTTGACGCATCACGCCGCTGATCTGATAGCGCCCTTACAATCACTGTTTTTTCATCCCAGCCTTGCCGCAGCCGGATTTCGATACCCACCTGTAGTTCCTTCGATGCTTTACCTTTGGTGCCGTCAATATGTACTTTACCCCCGTCGATTGCCTCTTTGGCCTTCGCACGGGTCTTGTAAAAACGGGCAGCCCAAAGCCATTTATCAAGCCTAACTTTATTTGCAGTACTCATTAGAGGGTTTTCCTCGTTAACCGGCGGAAAGTCTGGCAGGAAATTGCCCGAAGGTACAGACAGTCTGCTGGTTAAGCGAAGTGGGAATTTGGCAGAGGAAATTACAGACACGTTGATAATGGCTATACTCGGATTTTTCCAAATTTGATCGGATAAACATTATGCAAGACATGCTAGATAATTTAACGGAAATCGCCCGCAAGGCAGGGGAAGCGATTCTTGAGGTATATCAGAAAGAGGATTTTGGCGTCGAACAAAAGTCGGATGATTCCCCGCTGACTCAGGCGGATCTAGCCGCGCACAAAATAATTAGCGAATCACTTGCCAAAATATATCCCGCCATACCTTGCTTCTCCGAGGAATCGGAGGTTCTCCCTTTTGAGCAACGTAGAACCTGGCAACGCTATTTTCTGGTTGACCCGTTAGACGGTACCAAGGAATTTATCAACCGCAACGGTGAATTCACGGTAAATATTGCCCTGATTGAAAACGGGAGATCCCTACTTGGCATCGTCTATGTGCCAGTCATTGACAGAATGTACGCAGGATACAGCCCGGCTGAGTTGAGTGAACGTATTGCCTGGGTTGAAGAAAAAGGGGAACGTCGAGAGATTGCGACCCGCACCATGGACAGGTTTGGCGGCCCCAATACTGGTGCGAGTATTGAGCCAGTGACGGTGGTGGCGAGTAGGAGGCATGGCAGCGACGAGATGGAGGTTTGCATGGGTAATCTCAATAACGCCTATCCTGATCTTGAGACCCGAAACATGGGTAGCTCTCTGAAGCTTTGTTTAGTAGCAGAAGGGCAAGCAGACCTGTATCCGAGATTGGCGCCTACCTGTGAATGGGACACGGCTGCTGCCCATGCGGTTGTTGAGGCGGCCGGTGGTTTGGTTGTTGACGCGAATTTTGAACCTCTTCGTTACAACCAAAAAGATGAACTGCTCAATCCATATTTCCATGTTATCGGGGATCCAAATTTCGATTGGCAAAAGCTGATCAAGACTGCATAGGCCGCAAACAGACAGGCCGCAAACAGACAGGCCGCAGAATAGAAGACACGGACAGAGAAAATGTCTGCTCAAGGGTTGGTGTTGGGGAGGGGGAAAAAGACCGTCGAGACTTTGGTCTCAGCTAGCTAAGCTGTATGCGCATCCATCCTGCCGAGGAGAATACTGTATATCCATACAGCTTGAGCTAGCGAGGATTGTAAATATACGCACAAAAACTCGCGATTAAAAGAGGAGAAAAATGGAGGTTTCTGCGATTCTGATAATCTTTGTCTCAGGAATCAGCGCTAAGGTTCTGAATTCAGGAAAGAAATGTCTCTTCGCTGGCGAGCTTTTCTTTTCGGAATCTGGTCGAGAATAATATTCATGTCGTGCGGGGCTTAAGTAAAAGATATTTCAGTATCAATATTGAGAGAAACAGCGTGTTCCTCGCACTAGAAAAGCAAAGCGCACGTTGAGAAATCTGAAATAGTGATAGACATGGTCAAAAGACACACCGATAATGACAAGTGGTATAATCCAACCTGGGTTAATATGCCGTATAAGCTATTATTATCGTCTTTTCGTTCAAAGAGAACGCACTTACCGTCAATGCGCTTATTGCAAAAGCTGGGGATAAAAGTAGTAGTGAAGTTTTTGGAGTGCTTGCGGGTGTTCCAATTATCACAGCGCAAGCGGCCCTCAATGATGGGGTCAATGACCTCGAAGACTTTAAATCAGCTACCCAAGCCCCCATATACGAGAGCACCACTAGGTATACAAATACTAAAGCACTTGTCTTTAAGAGCGCGGCTCTCATCGACAGGCACCGTTTTATCGATCTTTAAAAGCCCCGATGACTCTGATGGAGAGTTAGTTCTATGACCAGTAATGTACGAGAAGGTGATTTTGAGTCAATCCTTGACGATGACACGCTTGAAGATGCATCGCAAAATCTCGACGACGTTATTTCTGACTCTGACTCTCTGACGCAAGCTGGTCAGCAAGGCGTTGAGGGTGAAGAAGGCGAGGAAACGGCGGAACAATCGCGTATCAAGGTGTTGATAGACAAGGGTAAAGAGCAGGGATTCCTGACCTATGACCAATTGCTGGAGGTCTTGCCGGACAACATCATTCAGTCCGATGAATTCGAGAGCGTTGTGCACATGTTCAGTGAGATGAATATCAATGTGTATGAACACGCTCCGGAGAATAATAGTCTGACGGAGATGACGAGCGAGGAGCCCAACCCTGACTCCGCCACGATTGGCACTGCAGAATCAATGGTGGGCCGAACCATCGACCCAGTGCGTATGTATATGCGCGAAATGGGTACGGTGCCTTTGCTGACGCGCGAGGGTGAAATAGTTATTGCCAAACGTATCGAAGAAGGCATCCGTGAAAGTATGGCGATCATGGCGCGTTATCCCGATATCGCAGCCGGGGTTGTTCGAACCTACGATACGATTGTCGAAGAAGAAGGTGACCTGGGTGTCCTAATCACTGGCTTTCTGGATCCAGAAGACAGTATTCCGGACATGTCAAAGGTTGCTGAGGCGAAGTCTAGCGGCAACTACCAGGCTGATGAAAATGAAGAGAAGAAAGGGCTAGACGAAGTACTTGTTCACTCACGCTTCCGTGCGATTAAATCCGCCCAGAAAAAACTCGATAAGCTGCTAGAGACGCAATCCCGTAGTGACAGTAAAACTGTCAAGGCGCTCGATGATCTTGGCGAAGCGTTTTGTTCGCTCAAACTGGTGCCAACCCGTATGGAGCCTCTGCTCGATCGTGTGCGCGACGACATGACCACAATTAGGAAGCAGGAAAAAGCGATTCGAGAGCTGTGCGTTCGCAAGTCGGGCATGCCGAAGGACAAATTTCTGGAAATCTATCTGAATAATCAGACTAACGTCGAGTGGTTAGATGAACAGATAAGCGCTGATGAACCTTGGTCCGAAAATCTCGCTAGAAACCGCGTGGCACTTCGTCATGCGCTAAAGACCGTTAGCCGAATTTCTCAGCGAACCGGAATGGATGTCGTGGAAATCAAAGAGATTAACCGACGTCTTTTTGTCGCGGTAGGTAAAACTCGCGCAGCTAAGAAAGATATGATCGAGGCTAATTTACGTCTGGTTATTTCAATCGCGAAAAAATATACCAATCGTGGTCTGCATTTTCTTGATTTGATTCAGGAAGGAAATATCGGCTTGATGAAGGCTGTTGATAAATTTGAGTACCGACGGGGATTCAAGTTCTCGACCTACGCAACATGGTGGATTCGCCAGGCGATTACGCGTTCAATCTCTGATTTGGCGAGAACGATTCGAGTTCCTGTTCACATGATGGAAACGGTGAATAAGCTGAACCGACTGACCCGACAGTTGGTTCAGGAATATGGCAGAGCGCCAACAATTGAGGAGCTCAGTGAGAAAATGGAGCTTCCGGAAGACAAAGTGTTAAAAGCACTGGATGTGGCCAAGCAACCAATCTCTCTAGAGACGCCCGTTGGAGACGATGACGATTCGACGATGTGGAATCTTGTTAGCGATACATCGGTTGAGTCGCCGGTTGACCATGCAACAGGTGCAGGCTTGAAAGAGACAACAACGGATGTGCTGACTGCACTCACCGAGCGTGAAGCAAAAGTATTAAGGATGCGTTTCGGTATTGATATGAATACTGATCACACGCTCGAAGAGGTCGGACGTCAGTTCTCTGTCACGAGAGAAAGGATCCGTCAGATCGAAGCGAAAGCGCTGCGAAAGCTGCGTCACCCAGCAAGATCTGAACAATTAAGAAGTTTTATGGAAGGTTAGCGTGAGCTTTGCTCCTCGTCTTTAAGCGATAGGCTGACCTACTTGGGTAGAATAGGCAATGTCGTAATCGACCGAAGTAATATTATTTCACTCAGTCATCCGAGCTTTTTGTTCAAGCGCCGGTATCAGACTTTGTGACCAAAAAAAGGTTGTCCCGCCCACGAGTAGGGTTGTTAGGAGAATGCTCACCGGATCAGTGAAAACTCTTCTTAGGCAACTGCGCTCGTGTTGCAGATCGCCATCCATTCTTGCAGCATTTGTTCTGCTATCTTCCAGTCAGAGTATTAAAAGCATATCAAAGCCTCCTGTGGTTAAAGAAGGCTTTAGTGATTGAATCTGACTGGACCCACCAAAATCAGGATGGGTACATCCTTCGTCGTAAAGTGGTCTGTGCGGTTTGCCAGAGTCACCCTTGCGTGTCTGTAGATCTTAATTTGATGGTTCTGGCAGCAAGTTTTTTCGACTGCGACATCAGTGCCTTGTGCGCATCGAATAAAAGCCAAAAAAAAGGCGCTATCCGAGAGGAAAGCGCCTTTAGGGGAAAACAGAAAAATATTTAGAACTGATTCATTGTGTTGTCTTTACCACCCGCTAAGAGAGCGTTGTCTCCTGAGAAGTATTCCTTATGATCGTCTCCGATGTTAGAACCTGCGAGGTCTTGGTGCTTCACGGACGACATGTCACGTCTAATTTCCTGGCGCTGAATATCACGCACGTAAGCCAACATGCCAAGGTCGCCGAAGTAACCTTCGGATAGGATATCGGTACCCAACGCTGTTTCGTGATAGGTTGGTAACGTAATCAGATGGTGGAAAATACCGGCATGCGCTGACGCGTCCTTCTGAAATTGTTGAACTAGAGCATCTGCAGTGACGGCAAGTTCGGAATCGTCGAATTTTACGTCCATTAAACCCTTTGGATCGCTCTCAGGGTTTGGATATTCAGAAACGTCCTTTCCTGCCGCAACCCATTCGCCGTAAACCTGTTCCCTAAAAGACAGCGTCCAGTTGAATGAAGGTGAGTTGTTGTAAACAAGTTTCGCATTCGGGATATGCTCGCGTACCGCATCAACCATGCCCGCTATCTGTGCGACGTTGGGTTTCTCTGTCTCGATCCATAGCAAGTCAGCACCATGGTTCAGGCTGGTAACACAGTCGAGAACGACACGGTCAAAACCCGTGTTTTCCTTGAAAGAATAAAGCCCGTTGTCGAGTCGAACAGGCTTAACTAGCTTACCTTTCTGGTGAATCGTAATGTCATTTTCCTTTAGCTCGCTGAGATCGTTGACCTCCTTAGTTTCGAGAAAATCGTTGTACTGGCTAGCAAGATCGCCTATCTCCTTAGAAACGGGCACTTTTTGCGTGAGACTGGCGCCGAGTGAATCTGTGCGGGCAACGATAATGCCGTTGTCGATACCGAGTTCGAGAAACGCGTAACGAATTGCATTAATTTTAGAAAGGAAGTCCTCGTGCGGGACAGTCACTTTACCGGCCTGGTGTCCACATTGCTTCGCATCTGAAACCTGATTCTCAACTTGGATAGCACAGGCACCTGCCTCGATCATCTTTTTCGCAAGAAGGTAAGTTGCCTCTTCGTTACCGAAACCGGCATCGATATCAGCAATGATGGGTACCACGTGTGTTTCAAAGTTGTCGATCTGGTCAAGGATTGGCGCAACATCTTGGCCAGCTTCACGGGCTTCATCTAGCGCGACAAATATGTGGCGCAGCTCGCGTGCATCTGCCTGCTTTAAGAAGGTATAAATTTCTTCAATCAGACTTGGCACCGTTGTCTTTTCATGCATGCTCTGGTCAGGTAACGGACCAAATTGTGAACGCAGTGCTGCAACCATCCACCCACTCAAGTAAATATAGCTTTTGTCCATGGTGCCTTGGTGTTTCTTAACAGACATGGCTAATTGCTGTGCTGTAAAACCGTGCCAGCAGCCAAGCGACTGAGTATAGCGCGAAGAATCGAGGTCGTAGTCCTTCATGTCCTTGTGCATGATGTCCGCAGTGTATTGTGCGATTTCCAGACCCGTCTTAAATCGGTTTTGTCTATCCATACGGACAGCGTACTCGGCGTTAATGCCTCCCCATGTAGGGTTGCCTTTTTTTAGTTGTGCAAATTCTTTGATGGCATCTAGATATGCGGACATTGAAGTTCCTCTTTGCTCATTTCAAACTAGGTGTTTGAGGTTGTAGACGTTTCGTCGATGGACAACGTGTGTGAAGAAGTAGCCAGCGTTTGGCTGCCTACTTGCAGAGGGCGAAACTTATCAACCAGCAAGAAACAAAAATATGGAATATTTGGATACTAATACATTCCATTTATTCACTACTTTTAGAAACTGGCGAACCCGCCTCGTGAACTGACCCGACGGATTTTGTTTTTTGTTAACAGCATCGTCCGAACTGCGCATAAAAGCCGTCATGTTCCATTGGTCTTATTGCTGGAGATCGATCGGGTCCACACTGTGTATGAACAATGCGTTGGCGACTTCACCGAGGAGCAGTTTCGGAGCCGGTATTTGGGCGCAATCGGTGTCTAAATAGTTGAGCAAGTGATATCTGTAGAAGGTGTAAGCGAATGTATGTACTTACTAACTCGCTTCCGGTTGAAATTTGTCAACACGTTTGATTGATCGTTTCGCTCGGCGAAGCAGTCTGTCATTCCTGCCTAGTTAGACGAGTAGCCAACATCACATCATCCAAGTGCATCTCGTTGCCCATTTTGAAATATGTCGAACCCACTTTGGCAAAACCAGATCTGGCGTAAAATCTGATAGCGCGTAAGTTGCCACTGAAAACGCTTAGCCATATTCCAGTTCGATGACGTTTGTGACAGATATCAAATGCAGCTCTCATCAACAGGTCTGAAGCCCCGGTACCGTGAAAATCAGGCGAAACATAAAGCCTTTCCAGTTGAGTGGTACGCGCGAGTGTTGGCTTGGCAAGGCACTGGCTCGAAAGCCTCAGGATAAGAAAACCGACAATGCTTGAGTTAGTCGATGCGCAAAATACTGGCGTTTCTTCGCTTAACAGCAGTTGTTTAAATTGTGGCTCGCCGAGGTTCTCGTCAATATATTTTGCGATTTCTGATTTGTCAGAGTTAGTTGGGCACGCCAATTTGAACGTCGACTGAGCGATAGCGCTCAGCGCCCTCGCATCTTTGACTCTGCCTGGTTCGATGTTTAATTCAAAACCCACTACGCATCCTCTGCACGGGTCTTGATGCAATCGAACGCGCCCATTTCGAATTCGCGACAAATAAGCGGTCTGTTGTCGTATATGGTGCAAAGAAAGCTCTCACGATTGAGTGCTGAGCACCATCCATCATCGAGTCGTAACATGGTTTCACCGCCATACGCATCACGCAAAATGTGCTGTTCAGGGACGCCGGTTTCAGTGATTAACAGGACTTCGAGTTTGCAGCAACTTGCTCGACACTTTGAGCAAGTCACCGTTGAATCTGGCAAATTAGTCACATGAATGGCCAAGCGGTTAACCGCGTCCGGCGTATTTCAATATCTCGACAATCTGTCCCGGTGATGTAGCCCAGGCTTGGGCAACAGCATCAACTTCTTTCAGCGGGTGGATCAGGTCTTCTCCATGAAGGGTAATATAGGGTTTACCAAGTGCTGCGCAGTAACCGGCATCAAAAGCTGCGTTCCACTGTTTGAATTTTTCGCCAAAACGAATAATCGCAATGTCACTTTTTTCGATCAGTGTTTTTGTTCTGACTGCGTTGACCTTCGCTGATTTGTGATCACGCCAAAATGAATTATCTTCGGCCCCCAGCATGTCCCCGGCGGCATCACTCGCCTCATGGTCTGTAACCGCCGAATAGAATTCAACAGCTAAATCATTGTCTTTACAACCCTGTATAATTTGCTCTCTCCAGTCTGTGTGAATTTCACCGGACAGATAAACCTTCAATTTCATTAGTTGGCTCTCTTTCTGATTGTGCGTTGGTCGCTCAGTCTTAAGGTTATCAGTAATGGCTGAAAATGTTTCAAGAACATCGCCTAGAAAATGGATGGATTATTCGCGTGCGAAGAAACAGGAATCAGAAACTCAGGTCGCTAACAAAACTATTGTCGCTAACAAAACTATGAAGGCAAGCGTCATGATTAACGAGGTGCAAGCTGATCTTAGCGCCTAGCATGTTGTGATGAGCTTTTAAGTCAGGGGAGGATAACTGGCTTCTTGATCTAATCAAGTGTGATCTCGGACCAGGGCAATCTTCCGTCTTCCTCACCACCAAAGGTGTCGGGATCAAGCAGTACATCGAAAACCGGTATCGCTGGGTCTTCGGCAAAGCCCCATGCAGATTGTCGTTCCCGCATTCTTGTCACTCGTTCTGATTCATTGGCGGCAAGGTCAGTTTGCTCCAGTGGATCTTCCAGTATGTTAAAGAGTTGCGGTGACTCGGTGTCTATCAGTTTCCAGGGCCAACGATAGATCGCTTGTCCACTGAAGAGACCTGATACTGCGTAGTCCGGATGCTCGCTGACACGACCATTCAGTGCTTCTAATTGGCTGCGTCCATCTAGATCATCTGGAATGGCATCACTGGCACCAATAGCGTCGAGCAGGGTAGGAAGTACATCAGTGATTGTCATTGGTTGGATGTGATGCCTTTTTTTCAGGTTGCTTGACCACCAAATTGCTGCAGGAACGCGGACACCGCCCTCTGTAGCCATTCCCTTACCACCGAGTAGCGGAGTATTATCGCTACCACCGTCAAGGGCATTCGCAGCAATAAACTCCAAGCCAGGTATGGGAACCGGGCGGTCGAACCATTCATCCGCGGTGATACCGATCTTTTGAATTAGGGTATGAGTTTCTTCGGGGCCAGGCAGTATCAAGCCCCCATTGTCACTCATGAATAACACCAGTGTGTTGTCCAGCATGCCCTGTTCTTTGTAAATGCTGAGTACGATACCGATAGCCTGATCCAGTTCGTCCACCATGGCCGCATGAATATGTCTCGCTGGGCTCGGATGGTTATTTAACAAATCGGCGTATTTGTCGATGGTGGCTTGCGGTGCCTCATTAGGCAGATGAGGCGCTTGAAAAGCGGCATACATAAAGTTTGGGCGCTGTTTATCTCTACCTTCAATCAGGGTGCGTATCTCCTCAACCAGTAGATGCGTGACATAGCCGTCCTCTCTTGCTGTTTTGCCATTTCTCTGCCAGTCGTAGCCACCACCATGAACCTTGTTCCAGTAGCCAATGCCGCCAGTCAACGAACCATAGAAGTGCTCGAATCCACGCTGATTCGGTAGCATGGCTCGTCTGTGATGACCCAGATGCCATTTTCCAACCATAAATGATTGATAACCCTGATCAGCCAGATATTCGGGTAGAAGTTGTTCCTCTAGGGGTACGCTTCGTTCGGTGGTCTTATTCAGCGGGCGATAAATACCAAATCGCTGTGGTAGTTTGCCGGTCATTAACCCTGCCCGAGTGGGACTGCATGTGGGCTGTACATAGAATCGATCCAGCTCAATGCCTTCTGAAGCGATGCGGTCAATGTTGGGCGTCTGTATGGGGCTGCCGTGATAACCTACGTCATTCCAACCAAGATCATCTGCCAGAATAATAAGGATATGAGGCTTTCCAGCAGCTTGCGCAGCTATCGAAATACTGCCGATGCATGCAATCATAATAACCAGTAACTTCGTCACCTCACGAGCTCCTTTATTTACTTTTCGTCTTTATCTCTTTTGGCGCCGAGCTGAATTTCGACGGGCCACGACTATTTGGCCTGGGCGTTGGCCATCGCAGCCTTCAAGGCGTCCGGGATTTCGGTTGCTCTTGAGTGATCGGTGATCCGGACGCAGCGATTCTCGATCATTCCCAGCCCTTCAATAGCGGTTCTGATGATGTCACCGTCTTTTAAGAATCGGCCCTCGACAACGCCCACGCCGCCAGGTGTGCCGGTAAAGATCAGATCGCCCGGGTGAAGGGTCGAGATTTGAGACAAGTAGGCAACCAGATAGGGGATATCGAATATCAGATCTCTAGTGCTTTCATGCTGGCGAATTTCGCCGTTGACCTCGGTCGTCAACATCATTGGGTCGTCAGGGTCTATTTCATCCATGGCAACTAACGCTGGACCTATGGGCCCGTAGGTGTCGAAAGATTTTCCGAGGTTGAATTGAGGCGGCGCGGAGGTGAACTGCGCTGGTCGATCAGAAATGTCTTGTCCGATGCATAAACCTGCAATGTAATCTAACGCATCTTCTAAGGCGACGTTTTTGGCTGTTTTACCGATGACTGCAACCAGCTCTCCCTCGAAGTCTACATAATCACTGCGCATTTCAATATTGGCAGTGGGTCCAGTAATACAAGATGGATATTTGGTAAAGACCATGGGCGCAGGTGGGATCGGCAGTCCGGCTTCCACTGCATGATTTCGATAGTTTAAGCCAATGGCGAAGGAATTGCGGGGCCTTGGTATGGGAGCGTCGAGTGTAACATCGTCAAGCTGACCGGTGGGTTCGATGCTACCCAGTTGAGAGGAAAGCAAGGTCAGTGCTTTTGTTTGTTCTAACAACAACATGGGATCCGCTGGTAATTCTCCGGCAGATGCTGCATGTACATCAAAATAATGATCTCCAGCTACCAGAACACCTTTGCCACCGGTACTTGCTAGTTTGAATCCCATGATTGCCTCTCGAGTTTGTAAATTAAGAATGTTGTTCAATTTGTCGATACAAGCGATCGATCAGTTGTTCGAGCTGAGGTGCCAGATCAGGCCCTTTGCGACAGATGCCGAAAACCTGGCGGTCTGGTCTCACCAAGGCCAAACCAACGGCATGTTCGGTTGCCCAGTTCATCAACTCACCTTCAATTTCTTGGAGGCTTGCCTCAGGTCCGATGTGGAGTGTACTCAGCCCATCATAATTTCTGTTCTTGGTAAGTAGGCTTGCCGGGTCGACGTCAAAGCCGATTAGCGTATACCCTGTTCCTAATAATTCGTCTGACCAGAGTGTGTTAGTAGGCTGCCCATCTTGACGTTGCTGAACACGCCCTTGCGGCAGAGGCTCGCCCACGGGACCACCGGGAGACGGCGCGCCTTCGATACCGAACAGGCCCGGGCCGAGGTTCCAACCCTCGCCAAACTTAAGAAAACTTACCAAAAAGGGGAAGGCGCGCCCGAGCATTAGATAGCAGTCACGCACAATTGCTTTTAACGGGTTTCTCGCTTGAATGATTGCGCCATGGGCCACGGCTGTGGTGATGACTTCGTTTACATGAGGTCGGCGCTCTGATGTGTACGTTTCCAGAATGCTGGCAGGATGATTGCCCTCTATCACACCAGCGAGTTTCCAGCACAGGTTGTATGCGTCGCGAACCCCTGCACAAAGGCCCTGGCCTAGGAATGGAGGTGTCTGATGGGCTGCGTCTCCCAGCAGAAATACCTGGCCCTGCTGGAAGGTTTCAGCGATCAGAGCATGGAATTTGTAGACTTTTGCCCGCACCAATTCACCATCCTCTGCGGTCAACTTTGGCGATAGACGCCACAAGTGTGGTGCCATCATTGCCCGCACGGCGGCCTCCTCTTCTACTCCTTCAATCTCGTTCTCGGCGTTCAGCATGAATTCCCAGCGAATGTGATTTCCCTCGCAGGGAATGAGGGTAGTGGGACGGGCAGGGTCGCAAATTTGCAAGCCAGAGCGATTAAATTCTTCCTCTCCATCAAGCATGAGGTCACAGACCAGCCAGGGCTCGTCGCATTGCAGGTCCTCCTGTGGAATTGCCAGTAACGTTCGAACTAAACTGCTCGCACCATCACATGCCAGCAAATAACGGGCGCTAACAAGTTCGGTTTGCTCGGTCTCGATAGATGTTTGGTCTGTGCCGGTATAAGTGATCTGCACCCTGACTTTATCGGCAACCTGATCTAGCGAAGAGAGTGCCCAGCCGGAACGAAACGCGACATCGGGGTAGCGAGAGACACCTTCACGCAGGCATGCCTCAAGGCGTGGCTGGTTGAAAAACTGGTTGTTAAACCAACCATTGTGTCGTGGCACGACACTCAGGTCCTGTTCGAAGAGTGTCCAATTTTTGCCGTTGGTGAAGCTGATTTTTTTGCCCGGTGCAGATAGTCTGCTCACAGCATCTGCCAGTCCCATGGCTTGAAAAATACGCATCACTTCACCATCGAAATGAACGGCACGAGGGATGTCATAGATTTCTGAGCTGGGATCAACGATCAACACCTTGAGGCCAGCTGCGCCAAGCAGATTCGCAGCAACAGCACCTGTGGGGCCGTATCCGGCAATGATTGCATCGTAAATGGCAGGTTCTCCGAGTCTGCTGATTGAGAGGACGATTCTGGTAAAAAACTAGACGATTGTCTAGACAATTTTAGTCAAGTGTCTATTATGAGCGTAATAGTGACCCGAATGGCGAGATTCACATAACGCGCGCTGCGCGATTTAGGGTCGAAAGCAGGCGATAAGAAAGGCTATGAGACCACCGGAAAAAGCAACACAGGCTGGGTTATGCAAAGAAATCAGTTTTTCTTTTGAGCAACCTTTTGAGCTCTACCATAATGCGTTCTCGCTCTGTTCAATGAAGGTGCGGTTATGCTTGAGTGAACTTGCCATTCCTTATAAAAACCATCATGTCGATCTTATAGAGACAGGTTTTTATGAAAATGTCCGGCGAGATTTCAAGCGTATTAACCCGGGATGCACCGTACCAGTGCTGGTACACAACGGTCATCCGGTCTATGAGTCGCATGAGCAGATACGATACGCTGCGAGCCAGACTGAAGCAGACGTGAAGACGTTGCTGCCGGACGATGCGCAGAAGCGCGCCACCATGGACCGCTGGATCGATCTCAGCTCGCTTACTGACAACCCATTGGAAAACACGCACCTGAGCGCTGGCAATGCGGTACCTGGCCAGACGCTACCACTGTTCACCACGATGATTGAGAAAATTCCCTATTATCGTATCGCCGAAGGATTTCTTCGTCACTTTGATAAACGACGCCCCGCGATGTTTTGTGCCATGAAGTTTTTCGGACTTGATGTCTTCAATAAAGTGGAACTGATGAAGAATGCATTACTAGCGTCATCTAACAATATGCATCGCCACTTGGATGAATTTGAGAGGCAGCTGACTTCTGAGTCGGGAACGTGGGTATTAGGTAAGCAGTTCACATTGGCTGATGTTTCTTGGTGCGTGATATTCGAGCGGCTTCGTCAGGCAGAGAGCTTGGAACTGTTTGTGACACCGAACAACAGGCCTGCATGCCATGCATGGTGGCTGGCTTGTACTGCTAGGCCGAGTTATCAGCAAGCAATCATGGCGCATGAGCATCCAATCGTATTGCATGGCAGTCATCGTTTGCGCGCACTAAAAGAGACAGAGCCGGCTGTGGCCGCGCTCTATGCCGAGCAAATTGGCAGGCCTATGAATGAAGGGTAGTGCCTTTAAGATCGTGTCGAGGTCAGGTGCGACAGTGAAAGACCGTTAGTAAAAAACAGAAAAGATAGCCAACAAAATACTGAAGTAATCCAATTCTAAGCGGAGAAAACAATGAGCCCAGTGATTAAAGTAGATGATATGGCGTTTCCAACCTTGCAGGTCCCCGACCTTGATCTGCAGGAAAAATTTCTGATTGATTTCGGATTGACCCGCGTAGCGCGCACTGACGATACTTTGTACATGCGCGGCGATGGTCCTCAGGCTTTCGTCCATGTATCGAAACTTGGTGACCAGAAATTTCTGGGGAATGCCTTCTATGCTTGCTCGATGGAAGATATGGAGAAGCTTGCTAGAACTGATGCCTTTGGCAATATTGAAGAAATGACATCCCCGGGTGGTGGGTACGTTACGTCTGCTACCGACCCTGATGGTATCGGTGTTCAGGTTGTGTTTGGTATCAA
>ENA-OWNS01000342-OWNS01000342.1-marine-metagenome-genome-assembly--contig:-NODE-342-length-22436-cov-6.685764_pt1 | contig 22436 bp, 21 predicted proteins | sample MGYA00238137_ERZ651772 | MGnify/ENA primary metagenome ERZ651772 (study PRJEB26903, sample SAMN06264699) | marine metagenome | isolation source: Columbia River Estuary | place: USA:Columbia River Estuary... | reverse complement strand
AAGAAGAAGAGAATACTCTTCAGACAAAGGCAGAGGAAGTTATTGACTTTCTAAGTATTAGTCATCTTAAAAACGAGAGAGCAGGCAACCTTTCTGGAGGTCAGAAAAAATTATTAGAGTTGGCTCGAACCATGATGGTAGATGCCAAGGTAGTTCTTTTGGATGAAGTTGGCGCAGGAGTTAATCGTACATTGCTTAAACAGATCGGTGAAGCCATCTTAAGACTGAACTCTGAAAGGGGTTATACATTTTGTATGATCGAGCATGATATGGACTTTATTTCTAGGCTTTGTAATCCAGTGGTTGTTCTCGCTGAAGGTCAAATTTTGACGACTGGAACGCCTGATGAAATTAAAAGTAGTGATGCAGTGATTGATGCCTATTTAGGTAAAGGTATTAAAACAGAGGTTACTACTTAATGGCTTATCTTGAGGGAATTAATTTAGTTGCGTCTTATGGCGTAGTGCCAATTTTGCATGAGTGCTCTGTAGAGGTTGAGAAAGGTGAGCTTGCAGTAATTGTTGGTCCAAATGGTGCTGGAAAGTCAACTGTTATGAGAGTGCTTTTGGGTATGCTAGAGGCAACTTCGGGCGCAGTAAATCTAGATGGAAAAGATATTTCAATGCTTTCTACTCAAGAAAGAATTAGTTTGGGTTTGGCTTTTGTTCCTCAGAACAAAAACGTGTTTCCATCAATGACGGTTGAAGAGAATCTCGAGATGGGTGGATTTCTAAGATTGGATGATATAAACAAAACAATTGAAGAGGTGTATTCTCTTTTCCCCATCCTTTATGAGAAGCGCAAACAACTTGCGGAAGAGCTTTCGGGTGGACAAAGACAACAGGTTGCTTTTGGAAGAGCAATGATGACTCAGCCTTCTGTAATGCTTCTAGATGAGCCTACGGCAGGAGTATCACCAATTGTTATGGATGAAATTTTTTCCAATATATTGGATGTTAGAAATGCAGGTATGGCTGTTCTTATGGTTGAACAAAATGCGCAGCAGGCACTAAATATAGCAGATAAGGGCTACGTTTTAGTTTCTGGACGCAATGAGCACACTGGAACTGGTAAAGAGCTCATAAATAACCCTGAAGTTAGAAAGAAATTTTTAGGAGGGTAGATGACGTCAGAATCAATTGATATTATTAATGCATTTGCTTTACTAACTAATTTTGTAATTCTTCCAGCATTATCTTACGGCTCTCAATTGGCGCTTGGCGCTTTGGCGGTGACTCTAGTTTATTCAATTTTGAGGTTTTCCAATTTTGCCCAGGGCGATAGTATGTCTTTTGGAACAATGCTTGTTATATTAATTAGTGGTTATATGATTAGTAGAGGGTGGACAATAACTGGCGTGCCAACTGCCCTTTTAGCAATTCCAATGGCCTTAATAGGCATGTCAATTTATCTACTGACAATGGATAGATTGGTCTACAGGCACTATCGCAGAATAAAGGCTAAGCAGAATATTATCGGTATTACAGCATCAATAGGCATTATGTTTGTAACAGGAGGTATCGTTAGGTTTGTATTGGGGGCTTCTGCTCAAAGGTTTGGAGATGGGGAGAGATTTATTTTTTCTGTCAGAGAATTTAAGGCATTTACTGGGCTTGAGCAGGGTATTGCGCTAAAAACATCTCAATTTTTAACAATTACTATTGCTTTATTACTGGTTGCTTTTCTATTTTACTTTCTACAAAAAACTAAAACTGGAAAAGCCATGCGCGCCTATTCAGATAACGAAGAGTTAGCTCTTTTATCTGGAATTGATCCTGATAAAGTGGTTCAAATAACCTGGTTACTGGTCGCTCTTTTTACAACGATTGCTGGAACACTCTATGGTCTTGATAAAGGCTTTGCACCTCAGCAGTACCACTTATTGCTTTTACCAATTTTTGCCTCGGTTATTGTAGGCGGCATTGGCTCTCCTATAGGGGCAATTGCGGGTGCCTTTTTGGTCGCATTTTCTGAGATACTTCTCACTTATGCATACAAGAAATTTTTAATATACTTGTTACCACTTTCTATGCATCCTACCTCTTTGGTTCAACTTATTGGTACAGAATATAAATACGCAATATCCTTTGTTATTTTGGTTATTGTTCTTTTAATAAAGCCTACAGGATTGTTTAAGGGCAAGGTGATAGTTGGTGAATAATTTAAATACTTTTTGGCAAGCCAATAAAGCGATTGCTAGCTTTACAATAATGGGGCTCATACTTTTATTTGTAGGCCTAAACCAGTCATGGGCATTGGTACTTGGCATTATTAACTTATCTTTGATTTCAGCTATTATGGCTCTAGGAGTAAATATCCAATGGGGTTATGCGGGATTATTTAATGTCGGAATTATGGGATTTGCTGCTCTAGGTGGTGTCAGCGTAGTTTTGATAGCTCAACAGCCTGTTACTGAAGCGATAGATGCTGGTGGCATGAAGATGCTTTTCGCCTTGATCTTGGGTGCCGCAACTATTGCTGCAGGAGTATTACTAAATAGAAGAGGCGTTAATAAATGGTTAGTATCAGCAATTGTAGTTATTGGTTACCTATTTACAAGATATTATTTCTCTGAAGCATCAGATTTAATTGAAAAAGTAGATCCTGCAATTACAGGTTACTTAGGTGGTTTTGGACTTCCTGTAGCCTTTTCATGGGTAGTAGGAGGAATAGCTGCAGCAGGTGCAGCATGGTGGATTGGCAAGATAACCTTAGGCTTAAGGACGGATTATCTTGCAATCGCAACGCTGGGTATTTCTGAAATTATTTTGTATGTCATTAAGAATGAAGACTGGTTTGTTCGAGGCCTTAAGAATGTTTATGGACTTCCCAGACCTGTTCCTTACGAAGTTGATATGCAAAAATCTGAATGGCTACAAAATATTGTTGCCTGGATTCACAGATCAGAACTTCAGTTGTTGTCTCAATCAGATCAAATTGATAAGCTAGGTGAGTATGTTAGAGGGGCATCAGTCGTTTTTGTTAAGCTTAGTTATTCAGGTTTAATTCTTTTAATTTTAGTTGCTTTCATACTGCTTTCTAATCTTGCTTTAAATTCTCCTTGGGGAAGGAAAGTAAGAGCAATAAGAGATAATGAAGTTGCAGCCTCGGCGATGGGTAAGAATATTAAGCGTCAACATCTACAAATTTTTGTCTTAGGTTCTGCAATTGTTGGTGTTGCTGGTGCTTTATTGGTTACCTATGATGGAATATTTATTCCTACTGCTTATCAACCCCTTCGGTTTACTTTTTTGATATGGGTAATGGTTATTCTTGGTGGTTCGGGTAATAATTTAGGGTCCGTTTTAGGTGCCTTTATTATCTGGTTTATTTGGATTCAATCGGGCCCAATGGGGCTTTGGGTGGTTGAAATGCTTGGTAACTATATTCAAGAAGGAAACACATCATTAGAGTTCATAGAAGATCGAGTTCACTATCTTAGACTTGTCTTTATGGGCACTATATTGCTCTTAATAATGAGATTCTCTCCAGGCGGTATTCTTCCTGAGAAAAATAAAGAGCTATAAGTATTCTAAATTGTGCCGAAAGATACTCTGTAGTTAGGTTTAGTTCATTTTTTTTTATAATATTTTTAACACAAAGCACAAAAAACTGTTTATCATTACCCTGAATCCCATTGGAAATGCGTCTTAATGATTTATTAAGCGTTGGGAATCTTTTTTTAAAATTAGGAGACAAAATGAAAAGTTATTTAAAAACAACGGCTGGCTTTGTATTGTCAGCTACGATGGCAACTGCATCTTTTGGTGCTACTGTCAATGTTGGTGAGCTTCAAGGATTTACAGGGCCACTCGAATCTATGATAGGACCTATGTCTGGTGGTGCAAACCTAGCAGTAACAGAAGCGAATGCTTCTGGAAATTACCTTTATGGAACAATTACTGTTGTTCAGGGTGATTCAGTATGTATTGATCCGGCTGTTGCAATTGCACAGGCTGAAAAAATGGTTAATGATGATAATGTTATGGCTATTATGGGCCCTAACTGTTCAGGTAATACTGGTGCGGTTATAACCAATGTGTTAGTACCTAATGGTATAGTTTCAATTTCACCATCAGCTACTTCACCTGCTTTGACTACCCTAGAAGATGGTGGATGGTTCTTTAGAACTGCCCCTTCAGATGCGAGACAGGGTCCAGTACTTGCAAATATTGCAATCTCTAGAGGACAAACTGATATGGCGGTAACGCATTCAAACAGTGACTATGGTAAGGGATTAGCAGATGCATTCGTAACTGCTTATGAAGCTGCTGGTGGAACAGTTACTGTTATGGCAGGACATGATGACGATAAGGCTGACTACTCTGCTGATGTAGCAGCTCTTTCAGCTGGTGGTTCTGCTACTCTTGCAGTTCTTGGTTATGCAGATACTGGTGGTAGAGGAATTATTGCTGCTTCAGAAGATACAGGTGCATTTACTGACTACATCTTTGGTGACGGTATGATTAGTGCAGTAACTTCAGGAGCGGTTGCAGATGGCTCATGGGGTACTTTACCTTCTCCAGATGAAGCACTTGGTGCTAACTGGGTAGCAGTAGCTGCAGCAGGTGGTGTTGATGGTTCTGGCGTATTTTCTGCTGAATCTTATGATGCTATGGCTTTGATTATTCTAGCTTCTCAAGCTGCAGGTTCAACTGACAGAGCTGCAATTCAGGCACAAGTTTTGAATGTTGCTAACGCTCCTGGTAATAAATGTAGTGCTGGTGATTTAGGTAATTGCCTGAAATGGATTTCAGGTGGTTTACCTGTTGACTATGTTGGTGCTACTGGTGTTGAGTTGGATGCAGGTGGTACAGCTAATGGTTCATATGCAGAGCGTGAAGTTATTGGTGGTGTGTTTACTAACGTAAAGATCCATAAATAATAAGCTTTAAATATCTATGAAAAAGCCCATCTTTAAGATGGGCTTTTTTTTGTTTATAATATTCTTAAAGTAATTAACCGAAGTATGAATATAGAACTTTTTGATTCATAAGTATTATAATAACTACAGTTCAAGGAAAGTAAGGGCAATAAAATGAATAATAATGAAATCTGGGAAAGTATAAAAAAAGCTTTTAAAGCTACTCTAGATAAGATGGATAACCATTACATGTTTTATCTAGATGAAATGGTGACCCCTAAGTTAATTACGTTATTGTATTGGATACTGTTGTTTGGAATTATAACCAAAGGGCTTGGAGATATATTTATTGAGGGTGATTTCTGGCGTGGTTTGGTTTGGGTTATTGGTGGTGCACTAGCCTCTAGGGTAGCCTGTGAGCTCGTTGTCATTCTATTTCGTATCAATGAAAACTTGGATGAGATTAATGACAAAACTAGTGAGAGTGAGAGTCTTAGTGATACTAGTTTTGAAAAAGATTACTACAAGCATTAATAAGTCTTATAGGGCTCTATTTAGTCTACAATAGCGCTTTTCTTCTAATAGTTTTTACTTCATGAATAGAGGCATCTTGCTTGTTCTTTCTGGCTATCTGATGTGGGGTTGTTTCCCAATTTATTGGGCTTTCTTAAATCATGTAAATCCTTCAGAAGTACTTGTTCATAGAATAGTTTGGTCAATCCCTGTACTTTTTATTCTTGTCTACTTTAGACCATCTTGGCAAGCTAATTTTAGACAATCTATAACTTCTCGAAAAGAGCTACTTTTTTTGTTTTTGACTGCAACTCTGATAACTATTAATTGGGGTGGTTATATTCTTGCAGTAAACCTAGGAAGGATAGTAGAGGCATCTATGGGCTACTTTCTTTCTCCAGTAATAAGCATGCTAGGAGGCTATATTTTTTTCCATGAACGGATCTCTAGAATTAAGAAATGGGCCGTTTTCTTTGCTACCCTTGGTGCCTTATATTATGTTTTTAGTGGAGACTCGTTTCCATGGTTAGGGCTTCTGATAGGGTTCACTTTTTCTTCCTATGGGGTAGCACGAAAGGCAATGGTAACCTCACCAGTTCCTGGTCTATATATTGAGACATTATTGCTTTTACCTTTTGTATTTATATTCACTATATGGTTTTATTCCAATCATGAGGTAGCCATATTTAATGTAAATCTATCTACAGATATTTTATTAATATTGGCAGGTCTGGTTACTGTCGTTCCGTTGGCGCTATTTACTGCTGGAACAAAGCTTCTTCCTATGACTACAGTAGGTATATTGTTTTTGATTACCCCTACAATTCAATTTTTGGTGGGATATTCTTTATATGATGAGCCAGTAAATGTTAATCAGTTGATTGGATTTTTTGGTGTTTGGATAGGTCTTGTAATGTATAGTTATGCGCTTATTAAAAATAAATAGCCATATAAAATAAGATGTTTTCAGGTTTATCTAGTCAAAATAGAGCTTATATTTTTGCTGCTATTGCAATATTTTTCTGGTCTACTGTTGCCACTGCTTTTAAGCTTTCATTAGAGCATTTAGAGCCTATCCAGTTAGTTTTTTATTCGACAATATTTTCTGTATTAGTACTTTTTTTTATTGTTCTTTTTCAGGGTAAGCTAAAGTTAATTAAGAACTTCTCAAAGCATGCTCTGTTAAAGTGCGCTTTTCTTGCACTTTTAAACCCGTGTCTTTATTACATCATTCTTTTTAAGGGTTATGATATATTGCCTGCTCAAGAGGCTATGGTAATTAACTTTAGTTGGCCCGTAATGATTGTTATTTTATCGATTCCAATTCTTAAGCAAACAATAGATATTAAGTCTTTTCTGTCAATTATTGTTAGCTATATTGGTGTTGTAGTTATTGCGTCAAAGGGTGATATATTTTCAATGCAGTTTGAAAGTCCGTTAGGAGTTATCTATATTCTAATTACTACTGTTATATGGGCCTTATTTTGGCTCTTTAATACCAAAAATTCAAATGATTCAGTAGTCAGTTTGTTTTTAATTTTTCTATTTAGTTTGCCGTATATTTTATTAATTGTTTATTTTAGTAATTCATTTATCATCCCCTCAATAAAAGGTTTTATTGGCTCTGCATATATAGGCTTATTTGAGATGGGAATTTCTGTCGTTCTTTGGCAGGTAGCTTTAAAAACTTCAACAACTGTTTCTAGGGTTGCTAGTCTAGTTTTTATTACTCCTTTTTTATCTCTTCTGATTCTTCATTTTGTATTAAAAGAGACTATCCTAACTTCAACTATTATTGGCGTTATCCTTGTTTGTGTAGGTTTATTTTTTCAAAAGTATTTCACTAAAAAAAACTCAGAAGTTATTTAGTTCTTAGTTAGGTTAATAATTTGATTTCGTATATAATCACTGAATTTTTTCGTTTCAGGGGTAATTATGTCTTATCTTACTAAACTTAAAGGTTCTCCAGCAGCAATTCCACCTAGTCCACCACTCAAGGAGCTCAGTTTTATTTCTATAGGTGCTTTTCTAGCAGCTAGTGTTGTTGGTTTTTTGGCTTATTACACAAATGAACCAATTATTATGGGTTCATTTGGTGCCTCAATTTTTGTTCTGTTTGTCTTGCCAGACTCTCCTTTTGCTCAACCTCGAAACGTCATTATTGGCCACTTTGTTACAACTCTTATTGGCTTAATTTTTTATCATTTAGTTGGCTCAGAGTGGTGGAGTATGGCTTTGGCTTTGGCATTTGCTATCGCAGCAATGCAGTTCTTAAGAGTGCCACATCCTCCGGCAGGTTCCAACCCTTTTATCGTTTTTTTGTTGGGCGCTAATTGGGATTATTTATGGATGCCAACTTTGATAGGTTCATTATTAATAGTATTGGTGGCACTTCTTTATAACAACATCTCTAAAAATCGAAGCTATCCTAAATACTGGTAATAATTATAATTTTTCAGTTTTTAAGTGGCATTAAGCTTGGATAAGACAATATTACAAGATGCTACAAGCTTCTGTAAAGTCTAGACGTGGTGCACGAGAATTCAACTTGGACTCATCTCCATAGCCAATCCCACATATAAAGATGGCTTTATATTTGTTGTCAGGGAAAAATTCTTGATTTAATTTTTCTTTGTTAAACCCAAGCATTGGGCAACAATCTAGACCTATTGAACGGGTTGCCATAATAAAGTAAGCTCCTTGGAGCGCTGAATTAAATTCAGCAGAAGACTTTATTTTTTTATCCTTGCCTTCGTACCAAGATTTAGCATTATTATGTGGTGAAAGGTAGGGAAGCTTTTGATAGAACTCAGTGTCATAACTGATGACAACAACGGCAGGAGAATTCATAGCTTGATCGATGTTTCCTTGATCCAATGTAGGTTTAAGTCTTTCTTTGGCCTCTTTACTTCGAATAAAAGTGAATCGAGCAGGACAGCAGTTGCCTGAGGTTGGTGCAAATTTAAGTAAATCATAGATTTGATTGATTTGCTGTTCAGTTATATCTTTTTTTAGCCAACCTTTATGACTTCGTGCATTTGTAAAAATCGCGTCTAAATTTGAAATTGAAAGCATACAATGTATCCTTAAGTTTTATTTAATTAAGAGTGATTATAAGTACTTTTACATTTACTCTTTCTGTATATTGGGTTTCTAATAGATATAAAATTGAATTATGGAAAACTGTATTTTTTGTTCAATAATTAATGGCGACATACCTGCTGAAAAACTTTATGAGGATAATCAAGTTTTAGCCTTTAAAGATGTTAATGCCCAAGCGCCCGAACATTTTTTAGTAATACCGAAGATACATATTTCTACAGTAAATGATGCTACTGATGAAGCATTATTGGGCAGAATGAATATTGCCGCCTCAAATATTGCTAAAGAGCATGGTTTTGCTGAAAAAGGCTATAGGCTTGTAATGAACTGTAATAGTGATGGTGGTCAAACCGTGTCTCACATTCACTTACATTGCTTAGGTGGGCGTCAAATGACTTGGCCGCCAGGTTAATTTCTTATTGGAAGTTAAATAATTAATGTGCACTAGCTCAAGAGTTGAATTAAAATAACACTCATTCACATTAATCTTTTAGATGTGACTTTCGATTTAAATTTATTAAGGAAATAATGAGCCAAAACGGCATTGAGCGACAAAGCGTTGGAGATTATAGTGAGCGCGCTTATCTTGATTACTCAATGTATGTCATTCTTGACCGTGCACTACCTTTTATTGGTGATGGTTTAAAACCAGTCCAAAGGCGCATTATCTATGCGATGAGTGAGCTTGGACTTAAATCTACTGCAAAATTTAAAAAGTCAGCCAGAACTGTAGGCGATGTTTTAGGTAAATTTCATCCACATGGAGATAGTGCTTGCTATGAGGCAATGGTGCTTATGGCACAACCTTTTTCTTATCGCTATCCCTTTATTGATGGACAGGGAAATTGGGGGGCTCCAGATGACCCAAAATCTTTTGCAGCAATGCGATATACAGAATCTAAATTATCGCCATATGCAGATTTACTTCTTAGTGAAATCAATTTAGGCACGGTTTCCTGGACAGATAATTTTGATGGCACAATTCAAGAGCCACAGCAATTGCCTGCACAGGTTCCAAACTTATTGCTTAATGGTACTTCAGGTATTGCTGTAGGAATGGCAACTGATGTGCCTCCTCATAATCTTATTGAAGTAATTACTGCATGTATCCAACTTCTTGAGAAGCCCTCTACTGACCTGGACCAATTGATTAAGATAATACCTGCCCCTGACTATCCAACAGATGCGTATATTGTTAACTCTAAAGAGGAGCTCTACCAAATTTATGAGACTGGCCATGGGTCAGTAAAAATGAGGGCAAGTTACATCAAAGAAGATGGTGAAATTGTTATTGAAGCCCTTCCATATCAAACATCTGGTGCCAAAGTTATTATGCAAATTGCCACTCAGATGCGTAACAAGAAGCTACCATTAGTTGAGGACCTTCGTGATGAGTCTGATCATGAGAATCCAACTCGAATTGTTATCGTTCCAAGATCTAATAGGGTAGATTGTGATCAGCTAATGTTGCACTTGTTTGCCACTACTGATCTTGAGAGAAATTATCGAGTTAACATGAATGTTATTGGGCTAGATGGAAAGCCACAAGTTAAGCCGTTAATTCCATTACTAAAAGAGTGGTTGCAATTTAGAACGCAAGTGGTTGTCAATCGACTTCAGTTTCGACTTAATAAAATTTTAGAACGCTTACATGTTCTTGAAGGATTGCTGGTAGCTTATCTTAATATTGATGAAGTTATAGCTATAATTCGACGCGAAGAAAAACCTAAGCCAGTACTCATTGCAAAATTCAAGCTAAGTGAAATTCAAGCTGAAGCTATCCTAGAACTTAAGTTGCGTCATTTGGCAAAACTTGAAGAGATTAAAATTAAAAATGAAGTAGAGCAACTCGAGAAGGATCGCAAAACCATTGAATTACTCCTATCAAGTGAAACAAGATTAAAGACCTTCATTAAAAAAGAACTACGAGTTATCCTTGAGGAGTTTGGAGATCAGAGGCGATGTCAAATTATTTCAGATGTTCCTTCCGCACAAGCTTTCAATGATCAGGATATGATCCCTGCCGAAAATGTAACAGTAGTGTTAAGTGAAAAGGGCTGGATAAAAGCCGCTAAAGGGCACGAAATTGAATCTTCTTCACTGAACTATAAGTCTGGTGATACCTTCCTAAAGGATGCTAAAGGTAGAAGTAATAAGATGGCATTTTTTATTGACTCTACGGGTAGGTCATACACTTTACTAGCTAATAGTCTTCCTAGCGCTAGAGGTCAAGGAGAGCCATTAACTGGAAGATTGACACCACCTATTGGTGCAGAATTTATTGATGTTATTATGGGCAGAGATGATCAGCTAGTAATACTTTCATCTGATGCTGGTTATGGTTTTATATCAAACTTAGGTAATTTAAAATCAAAAACCAAGTCTGGTAAACATGTGATTACATTATCTAATCAAGCAAAAGCTATTAGACTTGCTATGGTTGAAGATATAGAAAGTCAGTTTGTTGCAGTTGTTACCAATAGAGCTAGATTGTTGATATTTCCTGTCTCTGAATTACCACAACTTTCCAAAGGAAAAGGCAATAAACTTATTCAGATTGCAACAAAAGACTTTATTGCTGGTGAAGAGTTTGTTGTTGGAATTTGTGCAATTAAAGATAATCAAAAATTAAGAGTCCAATATGGAAAGAATGGAAAGAAACACAAAAATTATTCTTTTGAAGATTTAATCAATTTTGTTAGTCACCGTGCTCGAAAAGGTTTAATTCTTCCAGGTGTTTTCAATAAAGCTGACAGTATAGAAATAATTGATTAGTTCTATACTTGATATAGCCTAAGAAGGCTAATAGTTTGTATCTTAAGCGCTATTCTCACACTTAATGTAGGTGGAATAGTGACATTCAAACAGGTATAATTCTGTTTTTTTATCAATTTTTCCGAAAATGTTCGTACTAAAAATTGTAACAGACTTTGCATCTGCCCATTCCCTTCGTGATTATCCTGGTGATTGTGCCAGACTACATGGCCATAACTGGCAAGTAGAGGTAATGGTCTGCTCTCAGGTCTTAAACGAATCTGGTATTGCTATAGATTTTCGGGAGATTAAGAGGCAAACTAAGTTGGTAGTTAAGAGGTTAGATCACCAATATTTAAATGAAATTGAGCCTTTCGATGTTCTTAACCCAACTGCGGAAAATATTGCTAAATATTTTTTTGACGAAATTAGCTTATTAACCAATAATCAAAATGTTAAAGTTAAAGAAGTAACAATATGGGAAACACCAAGGTCAGCAGTTACTTATTCGGAATAAGAAAATGAAAAATACACCACTTCCAGATACACAGAATACTAAAGATATTCGTAATATTGTTATTAACCAGGTTGGTATAAAAGACATATTGCATCCAATTAACTTTATTAATCGTGATGATGAGTCATATCCTTCGGTGGCTAATTTTACAATGACTGTAAGGCTGCCCAAAAATGTTAAAGGCACTCATATGTCAAGGTTTATTGAAATACTAAATGCAAGCGAATGTAATTTTAGTGTTGAAAGTTTTATGGACTTAGTTCAGATAGTTGCTGATAAATTAGGTTCAAATAGCGCTCAAATTGTTGTTAACTTTCCTTTTTTTCGAAAAAAGTCAGCGCCTTCTTCGGGTGTACAAAGTTTACTTGACTATCAAGCAACATTAAGTGGCAGTATTGTTGATGGAAAGAGTAATCTATCTGTTAAGGTTGAAGTACCAGTTACCAGTCTTTGTCCATGTTCAAAAAGTATCTCTAAATATGGTGCACATAACCAAAGGTCACACATCACAATCGAAGCAATAGCAACTGCAGGGAGCGTAATCTATTTAGAGGACTTGATTGATTTAGCAGAGCAGAAAGCATCAAGTGAGCTTTATGCTGTTTTGAAGCGTGATGACGAGAAGATTGTTACTGAGAGGGCTTATGACAACCCAGCTTTTGTAGAGGATATTGTTAGAGATATTGCTGTTGAGTTAAATAGCAATGAAAAAATTAATTTTTATTCACTTGAGTCAGAAAATTTTGAATCTATTCATAATCATTCTGCTTATGCAATGATAACAAATCAAAAGTAAGCCTATGCAATACAACACTGATAATGTTCGAATTATTTCGAGTGCGCCGATGGTGTCACCAAACACTCTTATAGATAAACTTCCTTTGTCTGAAAAGGCGGCATCAGGAGTAGTTGGTGCTAGAAAAGCTATAAAAAATATACTCTATGGTGATGATAAACGTCTCATGGTTCTTGTTGGTCCTTGCTCTATTCATGATACTAATGCTGCAATGGAGTATGCCAATAAACTATTAAAGCTAAAACAAGAGCTGTCTGAGGATTTACTTATTGTTATGCGTGTTTATTTTGAAAAGCCTAGGACAACAGTTGGTTGGAAGGGATTAATTAATGACCCATATTTAGATGAAAGCTTTAATATTGATAAAGGTCTTGAAACTGCCAGAAAATTGCTGGTTGATCTGGGTGAACTTAATATGCCTGTTGGTGTTGAGTATTTAGATGTTTTAACCCCTCAATACCTATCCGATTTGATTTCATGGGGCGCTATAGGTGCTAGAACAACTGAAAGTCAATCTCATAGAGAGTTGGCATCTGCACTGTCTTGTCCAGTTGGGTTCAAAAATGGTACCGGTGGTTCTTTAGAAATTGCAATTGACGCGATTCAATCTGCAAATAGCCCCCATCACCTTCTCTCAGTCAATAAAGATGGTGGAATAAGTCATTTTACCTCTCTAGGAAATGACACTGCCCATATCATCCTTAGAGGAGGCAAGAATGGGCCAAATTTCTCTGAAGAGCATGTTGAAAAAACCTGTGATGCTTTAAGTAAAAAAAGCTTAGTTTCTAAAGTAATGGTCGATTTCTCTCATGCAAATTCTGAAAAACAATATAAAAACCAACTGAAAGTGGGTGCAAATATAGCTTCACAGATTGAAAACGGTTCAAATTCAATTTTTGGCGTTATGATTGAGTCTCATCTTAACGAAGGTAATCAAAAAGTTGGTCCTCTATCTTCACTTAAATATGGTGTTAGTATTACTGACAGTTGTATTGGATGGGGAGACACTGAAATACTTTTAAGGGACTTGGCAAAGTCGGTCAAAGTACGCAATAATTAAAGCATATTTTTTTAACTTTTCTTTAGTTAAAAATGACTAAATTTTAGGTATTTTTTAACCCATCTAGGGTACAATAAAATCTACTTCTTTTTATAGGTTTTTTGTATGTCTGACGATAACGATTCCGAAGAAATTATTGAAGAGAAATATCCCATAGTAACAATAGAAGATGAGATGCGTGGCTCCTATTTGGAGTATGCAATGAGTGTTATTGTTGGTAGGGCTTTGCCTGATGTAAGGGATGGCTTAAAGCCAGTCCATCGACGTGTTCTTTACGCCATGGAAGTGCTTGGTAATGACTACAATAAATCTTATAAAAAATCTGCCCGAATTGTCGGTGATGTTATTGGTAAATATCACCCTCATGGTGATACGGCAGTTTATGACACTATAGTTAGAATGGCGCAGCCATTTTCGATGAGAAATATACTTGTAGATGGTCAGGGTAACTTTGGTTCAGTTGATGGTGACCGAGCGGCCGCCATGCGTTATACAGAAATACGTATGACAAAGCTCTCCCATGAGCTCTTAAGAGACTTAGACAAAGACACGGTTGAATTTATTGACAACTATGACGGGTCTGAAAGTGAACCTTCAGTGTTGCCAACTCGTGTACCAAATTTATTAGTCAATGGCTCTTCAGGAATTGCTGTTGGTATGGCTACAAATATGCCACCTCATAATCTTTTGGAGGTTACTGAAGCTTGCCTTAGGTTTATTGATAATGAGGACATAACGGTTGATGAGCTTTTAGAAATATTGCCTGGTCCTGACTTTCCTACTGCCGGAATAATCAATGGTGCAAGTGGAATTCGTGAAGCTTATGAAACTGGCAAAGGAAAGATTTATTTGCGTTCAAGATCCCATGTTGAAGGCGAAGATAAGTTAAGCATTGTAGTAACAGAGCTTCCCTTTCAAGTCAATAAGGCGAGACTTATTACAAAAATTGCTGAGCTTGTTAAAGACAAGAAGATTGATGGCATTACTGGTCTGAGAGATGAATCAGATAAGGATGGTATGCGAATGGTTGTTGAACTTCGTCGCGGAGAAGTGCCAGAAGTTATGCTTAATAATCTATATAAGCTAACTGAAATGCAAACTGTTTTTGGTATCAATATGGTTGCAATTGACCATGGAATGCCAAAATTAATGAATCTTAAGTCTGTGTTAAGCGCCTTTATTGCTCATCGAAGAGAGGTGGTTACTCGTCGCTCTATTTTTGAGCTTAATAAAGCAAAAGACCGAGCCCATTTATTAGAAGGTTTGTCTGTAGCGCTTTTCAATATTGATGAAGTTATTGAGTTGATAAAGGCTGCACCTAATCCAAGTGATGCAAGAGATGGTTTAGTTGCAAGAACTTGGCAGGGTTCAGTTATACAAGAGCTTATTGGTGATAGAGATATGTCTCAATTCAAGCCACAAGATTTAAATCCCAAGCTTGGTCTTCAAAAGAATGGTGATTATCAATTATCACAGAAGCAGGCGCAAGCCATTCTTGATTTAAAGCTTCATAGACTTACTGGTCTTGAAAAAGATAAAATATTTAATGAATTCAATGAGTTATTAGAGGAAATTAAAAATCTGCTTGATATTCTTCAAACTCCAGATCTTTTAATGAATGTAATACGTCTAGAAATCACTGAAATTAGAGATAATTTTGGCTCAGCTAGAATGACTGAAATTATTGAAAACAAGATTGACCTAACTCTAGAGGACCTGATTGCTCAAGAAGATCGAGTTGTGACATTATCTCATGGCGGCTATGTTAAAGCTCAATCGCTTAGTGATTATCATGCTCAGCGTAGAGGCGGAAAAGGCAAAGCAGCTACAAAAATGAAGGATGAGGATTTTGTAGATCAATTATTTGTAGCTAATTCACACGACACCGTATTGTGCTTTTCTTCAACGGGTAAGGTTCACTGGCTAAAAGTTTATGAACTGCCAATGGCCTCAAGAATTTCAAGAGGAAAGCCAATCATCAATCTACTGCCCATTGAACAGGATGAGTCAATTAATGCCATTTTGCCAGTAAAAGAATTTACTGATGATCAGTTTGTATTTATGGTTACAAGTACTGGAACCTGTAAAAAAACATCACTAAAAAACTTTTCTCGCCCAAGAAAAGGCGGCATTATTGCTATTGACTTAAGAGATGATGATAAATTGGTTGGTGTTGAGATTACAGCCGGTGAGCATGACATCTTATTATTCTCATCAGCTGGAAAGTCTATTCGCTTTAGAGAGTCAGATGTTCGCGCGGTAGGAAGAACTGCTATAGGGGTTAGAGGGATACGATTAGCTGATAACGATAAAGTGGTATCTTTAATTGTTGCTGAATCTAATGACCCTATACTCACAGCAACCGAAAAAGGTTATGGCAAGAGAACTCAATTGGATGAGTATCGTACTCAAGCTAGAGGAGGCTCTGGAGTTATCTCTATTAAAACGTCTGAGAGAAATGGACAAGTTGTAGGTGCTATTCAGGTGACTGATGAAGATGAAATGATGCTTATTTCAAATAAAGGAACCTTAGTTAGGGCTAGAGCAGTTGATGTTTCAATTATTGGACGGAATACTCAGGGTGTTACTTTAATCAATATAGCAGAAGAAGAAATGTTAGTTTCAGTAGCTAAAATTGCTGAAACTGAGGATGACGAACAAGAATCAGAAGGAGATTCCCAGTCTGAAGAGTAATATTGAAGTGTTAGTGTTCTCTCGTAGAGCTAAATATTAAATTTGGATGGCGCTCCATAGTGAGCTGTAGGTTTACCATGCTCGGTGCTAGATAGGATAACATTCCCGCACTATCTATTGCTATGTTGTTTCCAGCTTTTACTTTGAGTTGTTCAATATCTTTATCAGGACCACTAACCCATCGTGCAGTCGCAACGTTTATTGTCTCAAATTGACAGTCAACACCGTACTCATATTTGAGTCGATGAGAAACGACATCAAACTGCAATATACCTACAGCACCTAAAATCTGAGAACTATTTGAAATCGGTCTAAATACTTGCGTAGCGCCTTCTTCAGAGAGTTGATCTAGGCCTTTTTGAAGTGCTTTTGCTTTTAGTGGGTCTTTGAGTTGTGCTCGCCTAAAAAGTTCTGGCGCAAAGTTAGGTATTCCTTGAAAGTTGATTTTCTCACCTTGAGTAAAGGTGTCCCCAATACCGATTCCTCCATGGTTATGAATCCCAATAACATCACCCGCATGAGCCACTTCTGTAGAGCTCCTTTCTCGAGACATAAAAGTAACAGCATTAGCAATTTTGATTTGTTTGCCAGTTGATACTTGAAGGACTTTCATGCCTTTTTGATATTCGCCACTGACGATTCGCATAAAGGCTAATCGGTCGTGATGCTTTGGATCCATATTTGCCTGAATTTTAAATACAAAACCAGTAAGTTTATTTTCTTCTGGTGATACATTTCTGGAATCACTTTCTCGACTCTGAGGGGTTGGGGCGTATTTAATAAAGCCATCAAGTAAATTTTGAATTCCAAAATTATTAATCGCTGATCCAAAAAAAACTGGCGTCTGCTTACCTTCAAGAAAATCATTTAAATCAAAAGGGTTGGTAGTGCCAGAGATCAATTCGATTTCTTCACGAACTTCTTTGGCAAAGTCTTCACCCAAAAATTCATCAAGTTTAGGATTATCAATGTCATCAATAATTGTGTTCTCACCTATCTTTGCATTTTTCCCACTTTCAAATAAATAGACTCTATTTTCGAGCAAGTGAAAAACACCTTTGAAGTTCTTACCCATGCCAATCGGCCATGTAATCGGAGAGCACTCAATATTCAGTACTGATTCAACTTCATCTAACAAATCGATTGGATCTCTTCCTTCACGGTCTAGTTTATTTATAAAGGTAATAATAGGTGTATCTCGAAGTCTGCATACCTCCATTAATTTAATCGTTCTTTGCTCAACACCTTTAGCAACGTCAATCACCATAAGTGCAGAATCTACAGCGGTTAGCGTTCGATAAGTGTCCTCTGAAAAGTCCTCATGACCTGGCGTATCTAAAAGGTTAATGACGTGATTGTCATATGGAAATTGCATTACGGATGAGGTTATAGAAATACCTCTTTCTTTTTCCATTTCCATCCAATCACTTGTAGCATGAGTATCAGCCTTTCTTGCTTTTACACTTCCAGCAGTTTTAATTGCACCACCATAGAGCAGTAGTTTTTCAGTGACAGTCGTCTTACCGGCATCGGGATGTGAAATAATCGCAAACGTGCGACGCTTAGAAATCTCAGACATAATAGTTAAGCCTTGGGCAGGGTAACGCCAGTCTGTCCTTGATATTTACCGCCCCTATCCTTGTAAGAAGTTTCACAAACCTCATCAGATTCAAAAAAGAGCATTTGAGCGACACCTTCGTTGGCATATATTTTTGCTGGCAAAGGTGTTGTATTGGAGAACTCTAGTGTTACATGACCTTCCCATTCTGGCTCTAATGGGGTTACATTAACAATAATGCCGCAACGAGCATAGGTTGATTTACCTAAACAGATGACAAGAGTGGAGCGAGGAATTTTAAAATATTCAACCGTTCTTGCTAGGGCAAATGAATTAGGAGGGATGATACATTCGTCAGAATCTAGTTCAACAAAGCTTTGTGAATCAAAGTTTTTTGGATCAACAATGTTGTGATTAATGTTAGTAAATATTTTGAACTCAGTGGAGCAGCGGACATCATAACCATAGCTTGAGGTGCCGTAAGAGATAATCTTTTTATCATTAATGTGACGAAGCTGATGTGGCTCAAATGGATTGATCATCTCGTGTTCAAGAGACATTTTTCGAATCCATTTATCTGATTTAATACTCATGAATTGGTATTTTACAGTGCAGAAACATTCAGCATTATCGAATCTTTATACTGGCTAAACTAATTAGAACTAAAATCAATGTAACTATCCAGAACCTGACAATAATTTTTGGCTCTTTAAGCCCTAATTTTTCAAAGTGATGATGAATTGGAGCCATTCTAAAAAATCTTTTTTGAGTTTGCTTATAGTAACCTATTTGAATTATTACTGATAATGCCTCAGCAACAAATATACCCCCCATTAGGATAAGTAATATCTCCTGGTGAACGATAATTGCAATAACAGCTAAGATAGCACCTAGTGATAGTGATCCGGTATCGCCCATAAATATTTCAGCTGGATAGGTATTAAACCAAAGGAAGCCAAAACCAGAGCCTATAAGAGCTGCACATACAACAAATATTTCACCTGTTCCAGGCATAAATGGCATGTTGAGATAAGCGGAGAAATTGTAATTGCCTCCAATATAGGCAAAGACTGCGAGTGCAGCACTAATTATAATAACAGGCATAATTGCTAAACCATCAAGACCATCAGTAAGATTGACAGAATTAGATCCCCCGACAATTGCAAACCAGCCAACAATCAAAAAGCCAAATGCATTAAGTGGAATAACGAGATCTTTAAAGAATGGTACTAAAAGTTCAGCGCCAATAGTTTTAGAATTTAAGCTAAGTAGCCATATACAAATTAAGATTGTGCTGATCGATTGTAGTGCTATTTTTTGCCTACGACTTAGACCATCTGAGTTTTGCTTTTTAATTTTTAGATAGTCATCGATAAAACCAATTGAACTAAAAAGAAGAGCTGTAACAATTACAATCCAAAGGAAAGGATTTTTCCAGTCTCCCCAAATAATCATACTAGTGAAAAAAGCAAAAAGTATAAGTACTCCTCCCATTGTTGGTGTCCCTTTCTTTTCTTCGTGAGTTTCTGGACCATCATCACGTATCACCTGACCAATTTCATATTGTTCCAGTTTTGAAATAATCCATTTTCCAAGAACTAGAGTAATGAGAAGGGAGGTCATCATTGCAAACACAGCCCTAACTGTCAGATAGCTTAGTACATTAAAGCCAGTATCTAGCGAGGAAAGAAAGTTGATTAGTTCAAGAAACATACTTAATTATCCTCAACAGAAATAAGAACTAAATCAAATATTATGAATGAGTCTTGAGGTATATTGCCACTTGGAGCCTCACCAAAGACATATTCATAAGGTGCAAGTATTGTTCGACTTTCACCAATTGACATTTCTATAACGTTACTATCAATAATGCTAATTATATCTCCACTTCCAAGGGTGAATTTGATTGGACTTCCAGCCTCACGCATGACTTGACCACTGTTAGCTTTAAGAGCAATATCAACAGAAACAATTTGTCCATTACTTACTAGGTTACCATCACCTTGCTTATTCATAACGGTAAAGTAGCCTGATTCATTTTTATAGGCATCAGGGTAAGTTGAGTTAGCATAATTTTCAAAGTCTATTTGACGTAACGCTTGTTTAGCTATTATTTTCTCATTCGCCAAGGCAATATAATTACTAAAAGACTCTTCATTGGCAATAAATCGATTGGCCTCATCGCCAATTCGTTCGATTGATATGCTCTCTAAAGTGTCTCCTTGCTTAATTAAGTTCACAACATCCATGCCATCAACAACAAAGCCAAATACGCTATGTTTTCCATCTAACCAAGGGGTAGGTATGTGTGTGATAAAAAATTGAGAGCCATTTGTATTTGGCCCTGAGTTAGCCATTGATAGTACCCCAGGTTTATCATGGATTAGGTCAGTAAATTCATCAGCAAACCTATAGCCAGGTCCGCCAGTTCCATTTCCCTTAGGGTCACCACCTTGAATCATAAAGTCATCGATTACGCGGTGAAAAGATAATCCATCATAAAAAGGAACTCCGAGCTCTTTGTTACTATTTTTTGTGCCCTCTGATAGAGAAATAAAGTTGATTACTGTGAGCGGTGTTTTTTTATACGTCAGCTCAACAATAATCTCCCCCTTGTTGGTATTAATATGAGCATAAATGCCATCATCCTTTTCGGCAAATGAGAGAGTAGAAAATAACAATGAAAAAATAACTAAAAGTAACCTCATAATAACCCTAAAAATAAAATGATTAATGATACCCAAAATCACTATTATTTTAGTGTTGATACGTTAAAATATCTTTAGTTTTAAACCGAAAAACAACAACTACTTATTTTTTGTTGATTTAATTATTAAAGTTGGGGATAGTTTATGTCTTTGTTAATTACAGATGAATGCATTAATTGCGATGTCTGTGTGCCCGAATGCCCTAATGAAGCAATTTATATGGGTGAGGAAATCTATGAAATCGATGGCGATCTTTGTACCGAGTGCGTTGGACACTTTGACACTCCACAGTGCGTTGAAGTTTGCCCAGTAGATTGCTGTCTTCCAGACCCTGATCGGGTTGAGACAGAAGAAGAGTTATTGGCAAAAATTAAAGACTAAAAAATATAGACTTATAACGTTTCTTTCATCGCAGACAATAAGTGCTCAATATTTTCTTTTCTAGAAGTATAGCCCATAAGGCCAATCCGCCATATCTTACCTGCAAGTGCACCAAGACCAGCACCAATATCAATATTGTAATTGGCTAGTAAAGAATTTCGAACTTCTTCATCACTCATACCTTCAGGAATGATAACACTATTAAGTTGTGGAAGACGGCTTGACTCATCGACTAGATAACTAATACCAAGGGTTTGAAGACCATCTCTAAGTAACTGATGGTTCTGTTGATGTCTATTCCAAGAGTTTTCAAGTCCCTCTTCAGTAAGCATCACTAGGGATTCATGTAGACCATATAAGGTATTTACAGGGGCTGTGTGATGGTAAGCGCGTTTTGCACCCTTACCCCAATAACCCATTACTAAGTTAAGGTCTAAAAACCAGCTTGTGACAGCTGTTTTTCGATTGCTGAGCTTGTGTATTGCTTTATCACCAAAACTGACAGGTGACAATCCTGGCATTGCAGATAGACACTTCTGAGAGCCTGAATAGATTGCATCAATTCCCCAATCATCGACCCTTAGTTCTGAGCCCGCTAATGAAGTAACAGCATCAACAATAGTTAAGCAGCCATGTTTATTAGCAAGTTCACAAAGTAACTTTGCATCTGATAATGCACCAGTTGAGGTTTCTGCATGAACAAATGCAACAATTTTAGTATCAGGGTTGTCGATTAAACACTGCTCAAGCTTTTCAGGATTGACAGGCATCCCCCAGTCATCTTCAATAATTATGGCTTGACCACCAATTCGCGTTACATTCTCCTTCATGCGGGATCCAAAAACACCATTAATACAAACAATTACCTTGTCACCAGGTTCAACAAGGTTTGCAAAGCAAGCTTCCATTCCAGCTGATCCAGGAGCGGAGATAGGCATCGTTAATTCGTTCTCTGTCTTGAATGCGTACTTCAACATCTCTTTGACTTCATCCATCATATCAATAAAGGCGGGATCTAAATGCCCAATAGTCTGTCTCGCCATAGCGCTAAGGATTCTCGGGTGAACATCTGAAGGGCCTGGCCCCATTAATGTTCTGGTTGGTGGGTTAAATGATTTCATGTGGTTACCTTATTTAATTATTGATTGATGTGACTAATTTAACATTTCTGTCTAAATAGAGCACTATATAATTTCTTTAATCGTAGACATTATCATAGATATTCAGAAAATATTTTTTAATAATATTCATAGTCGGTTGAGCTATATTAAAAGAGCTATTGTAAATAGTCAGTCAGCATTATTCTTTAAACCAAAAATTATATGTCAGTAATTTCACAATTAACTAAAGCCTTACCAAAAAACACTGTCATTATTGGTGATGAAAATACTCGCCCGTTTGAGTGTGATGGTCTAAGTGTTTATAAACAAAAGCCACTTGCTGTAGTCTTGCCAAGGGATATCAGTCAGATTAAAAAAGTACTAGAAAT
>ENA-OWNS01000337-OWNS01000337.1-marine-metagenome-genome-assembly--contig:-NODE-337-length-22688-cov-4.644509_pt1 | contig 22688 bp, 20 predicted proteins | sample MGYA00238137_ERZ651772 | MGnify/ENA primary metagenome ERZ651772 (study PRJEB26903, sample SAMN06264699) | marine metagenome | isolation source: Columbia River Estuary | place: USA:Columbia River Estuary... | reverse complement strand
ACAAACATCAAATTGTCAATTCAATGTGGGAAACGATTGCAAGAGCAGAATTTACTTTTATTCCACAAAAATTGAAATGTAAAAGATGGGATAAGTATTTTTTGTATCGAAAACAAATTATTTTAAATAATTAAACTAAACTTAAATTCAATTTTAATTCGGAATGCGCCTTAAGGAATTTTAGCTGTTTTGTCATTAGTTATACAAAAATTCTTATCATTTTTTTGTTGATGAATAACTAATCTCACCACCGGAGTTTTCGATAATGTTTTTTACGAAATTCAGAATGAACCCTGGTCTGATGATCCACAAAAAGTGATGCGAACTTTACGAACGCTCGATCCAAAACCCGGAGAAGGCAACTGGTTTAAATGGGCTGAAACGGCTTCTGAGGCTTCCCTGGCGTGGCAAAAAGAAATGGCAAAGCTTGTTGTGGAAACAGAAGCTCAAATGGAAAAAAAACATTTGATTGCCCAGAATTATTCCAACTTTAAACATTCCCTCGACAAAGTTGATTCAAATATTTCCATTTTAAATTTTCACCTGCTTCATTTGCTGCGCCTAAGTCATCCAGAGAAATTCTTTTTTCACCAGCTACTGCCCCTACTTTTTCATTTTTATAATGTCTGACAATATTTTTGATGGCCTTTGGGTTTACAGTAGTATTTGCATCTGAAAAAATGATAAATGGGGTTTTTACAAATTTCATAACACGTTCAACTGCAGCAATTTTACCTTTTCGCTCAGGTTGATGAAAAAGTTGAAGGTCAAACCCCTCAGGGTTGGGATAGTTTTTTACGATATCAGGAGTCCGGTCATTTGAACCGTCAGTTACAAAAAAGAATTTGATTTTGTTTTTGGGATATTCAAATTCAAAAGAATTTTTGATTTTTTCGTTAATACAAACTTCTTCATTAAATGCCGCAACCATGAAAGTTACTTCAGGAAGGAATTCATAATCGAATTTATTTTCTTTTTTGAAAAAGAAATTTTTAATCCTAATTAATATAAAAAGTAGAATTCCATAACCTAGGTAGGCATAGAAAACTATAAATAATGAAGTGAAAAAAATGATTTTTAAAGTGACTATTGACATAAAAATAAAATCTATTGCATGTGAAGGTCACAAAAATAAGTTATCAATTGGCGAATTAGTACATAAAAAAAATAAAATCCAATTAATTCTATAGGAGATGACATTTGTGTGAAATGAGATCATAATAGGTAGGAGTTTATTTTTTTCCCCAATCTAAATAAATAGATAGATTCCAAGTGAAATTTTAATTAGAGCATAGATTAAAAAAATAATAGATGTAAATAAGTGTTTTATTTTGATAGTTGTGGTTTTGTAGTTATTTTTATCTTTTGGGGGGTTCGTTTGCAGGGTCCGTATCATAGATATTATAAGCAAAAATAATATGAATTATACCTTGTTCGATGTATATAAATAATGGATTTTTTAACTTAAATTTGTTAGTATCATTCCTCTGATAGTAAATCCCCCTACTACAAAAAAATAACTTTTATCTTCCTTTTCCAAAACCAATAGAATAAAAAAATAACCTTGGAATTCTTTTAAACAAAAATAAATTCGTGGCTACATTTCAATTCTTTTAAGGTTTTCATTATTCTAGAATTAGGGTTCAAGATCATTTTATTTTAGAGTATTTTTCAAATGCTGAATCCAAAACTGTAGTTGATTTCTTCTCCCTAGTCAATTGTTTAAGATCTAGTATTAAATAGGATTTTATATCTAGGGTTGAATCACTTATTTATTTTTTGCCTAAATTATTTGGATGATATCATGAACATAGAAGGACAAATTTTAATTATTGAAGATCATAGTGCTCTTCGGATATTAATGAGTAATTTTTTGAGGAAAAGTTTTTTTGTGAAAACTTCGGCTGATGGATATGAAGCTTTAGCATGGATGAATGAAGGAAATATTCCAGATATAATTATTTTAGATATAAATATGCCGAATTTAGGAGGGATAGAATTTTTAAATAATATAAGGATTAGCGGTATTTTTCATGATGTTCCGGTAGTAGTAGTTTCCGGTGAGGAGAAAGGTGAAATAATTGAAAAATGTTTAAATATTGGAATCAATGGTTATATGAAGAAACCTTTTAATCCAATTGTTCTACAATCGAAGATTAGATCAATTTTAAAAAATAGACAATCAATAAAAATATAGCTTTTTTTGAGATATATCAGTAACATTTTCCTATTATGAAAAACTAAATTGTGTTCTTTTTTGAGCAAAAACTTATTAAGATGAATTTACACTCGAATGTGGCTGAATCCGTAATTGTACTCCGTTCCAAAACGAAACGGACTAAAAAACTATTATACTTAATAGGTTTTGAGGATGAATTTGTGTCGAATATATTAAATGAAAATGAAGAAGTATCCTATGAAATAATACAAAAACATCAATTAAAAGAGGTGTCTATTCAGAGTTTGATTGAGTTGAATTTATCAAACGCACCGGAGTTTGCCTTGATTTGTGATCTTAATATTTTACGGAAAAATAATTTTCAATTTTTAAGTCGAGTTCGAAAAGAAACAACCCTTCAAAGTGTTCCTTTCATAGTAATTAATAGAACATCTGATTCAATTGATTTAAAGACTGCGATAAAAAAAGGAATTGATGATTGTTATGAACTTCCTTTAAAGTGGGAGAATATTCTATCTCGCATCGAGTTCCTTATCCAGCATAAAGTAAAAGTTCAAAAGATAGGAAATTTGAATTATTCAAATTATAAAATTCCATTAGAAAAAAGAATATTTGATGTTTTCGTAGCTACATTTGCATTGATTTTTTTAAGCCCTATTTTATTAATGATTTCTGTTGGGATTAAATTATCATCTAAAGGACCAGTATTGTACATCTCTAAGAGGGTTGGCACAAACTATAACATATTTGATTTTTTTAAATTTCGATCAATGTGCATTGATGCAGACCAAAAATTAGATCAATTTGAACATCTTAACCAATATAATAAAAGAATAAAAGGTCCATCTTTTTCTAAATTCCAGGATGATCCTCGGGTTACTTCAATCGGTAAATTTCTCAGAAAAACTAGTTTAGATGAGTTGCCTCAACTACTTAATGTTTTAAGAGGAGATATGTCTATCATTGGTAATCGACCATTGCCTCTTTACGAAGCAGAACAATTGACAACTGATAGGAATTCAAGAAGGTTTATTGCTCCAGCAGGTTTGACTGGATTGTGGCAAGTTTCTAAACGAGGAAAAAAAGATATGTCTGTTAAAGATAGAATTGATTTGGACTTAGAATATGCCTCTAATCATTCATTAATCATGGATATTGAAATTGTTGTGAAAACCCTCCCAGCCATGATTCAGGAAGAATCGGTCTAAAAATAACCTATTTATCTTTCTGCGACAAATTGTTCCTTTATATAAGATTTGTCAAAATATAAAAAATGCATAAAGGTGGAACAACCACTCGTATCAATCATTTCTATTAATTTCAATCAAATTCAAGTGACTACAGAGTTGTTGGAATCATTGAGAAATATTTCCTTTCGTAATTTTGAAATTATTATAGTTGACAATTGTTCAACCAAAAATTCTACTCATTTAATAACTAATAAATATCCTGAGGTCAATTATATTTTCTGTGAGAAAAATTTAGGTTTTTCAGGAGGGAATAATGTAGGAATTCGAGCAAGTAAGGGTGAATACTTATTTTTTGTCAACAATGATACGAAGGTCGAAGACGGTTGTATCGAAACTCTTCTTCAATTATTTCTTTCTAATTCAGATTTGGGAATTGTTAGTCCTCGAATATGTTATGATCCAAATCAGACAAATAATAAGCAAATTATTCAATATGCTGGTTCAACGCATCTTCACCCTTTGACTGCAAGAAACGAAATAATAGGAAACGGGCAAATTGACAATAGACAATACAATAAGGCGGAAGAGACTGCGTATGTTCATGGTGCTGCAATGATGATTAAACGTGAGATAATTGATGAAGTAGGTGTTATGCCAGAGGAGTATTTTTTATATTACGAAGAATTGGACTGGTGTGAGCAGATTCGAAATGCAGGTTATAAAGTTTACGTGGAACCGAACGCCTTGGTTTTTCACAAAGATTCTTTTACTGTTGGAGAAAATAGTACCTTAAAAACCTATTACCACACTCGAAATCGAATTTTATTCGTAAGAAGAAATCGGAGTTTGAATCAAATTATGATTTTTTATTTATTTTTGATTTGTTTTACAATACCAAAGAATACATTAGTATTTTTGAAAAATCGAGAGTGGGGTCATGTTTCAGCTTTTTACAAGGGCATTTGGTGGAATTTAGTTGGCAACAAAAGTTAACAATTAATAGAAATGAATATTTTATTTTACATTTATATTTTTGTAAGTGCCTTGTTAGCATTCTATTTGTTATTCCCATTTATAACTGTTTTCTCTGCTTTGTTTTCTAAGGAGAGTATAAAGACTAAAGAAGAACTTGGAGTCTCCTACCAAGAATTTGATATCGGATGTATCATTACAGCTTATAAAAATGCTGAAATTTCCAAGCCTTTAATTGCTTCTCTTTTAAACCAATCTTTTCAAAATTTTCATATTTATTTGGTGGCTGATGATTGTGATATGGTTGAATTTAATTTGACAAATAAGAAAATGATGGTGTTAAATCCTCAACCCTCTCTGAAGTTAAAAGCTAAAAGTATTATTTATGCTATGAAAAATTATGTTCGAAAACATGATTATACCATAGTTTTTGATGCGGATAATTTGGCTCACCCTGATTTTTTATTGGAAATTAATAAATATGCCAATAATGGGTATCATGCAATTCAAGGTCAACGGACTGCAAAAAATTTAGATACAATTTATGCTTGCGCTGATGCGACAGGAGAATTTTATAAGAATTATATCGAAAGATATGTACCTTATATGTTAGGTTCTTCTTCTGTGATTTCAGGAAGTGGTATGGCAGTAGAAACAGATTTATATTCAGCATATTTAGCTAGTCCTGCAATTGAAATGGGTAAAACACAAGGGAAAAAAATGTTGCAAGAGGATAAGATTTTACAAAATAATTTACTTTTCAAAGATGAAAAAATTGTCTTTGCAAAAAATGCAATTGTCTTTGATGAAAAAGTGGTAAGTGGGGAACAAGTAGAAATTCAAAGAAGTCGATGGCTATTTTCATATTTCCAAAACTTGCCAAATTCATCAGGCTTAATTATAAAAGGTTTGACACGGTTAAGTTGGAATCAGTTCTTTTTTGGTTTGATTACTGTTGCTCCACCTTTGTTTATTCTATTATTTACTTCGATAGTTTGGGCAGTTTTAGGATTATTCATTGCTCCGGAAATTGGAATTGGATTGATCGCTTCATTGGTGATTTTTATTTTTACTATTTTATGGACTTTACATTTATCTAATGTTCCAAAAGCAGTTTGGTTAGCAATATGGGGATTACCATTTTTCGTTTTAAAACAGGTTTCGGCACTTTTTAAAATGGGTAATCCAAATAAAAATTTTAAACATTCAAAACACACTCGAAAAGTTTCGATTGATGATGTTTTAAATAAAGATAAATAAAATATGTTTTACGTTTCATTATTGATAGTTCAATGTCATAAAAAATGAAAAATCTAACGCTCTTTTCTTCACTTCTATTGAATATCCTACTCATTTGTGGATTTTTTTTTATTGTTAATTCTTTGGGTGGTTTTTCCTACCTAATAGCAAAAATGCAAACTAAGAATTCAGCAGGAGCTTATGAACATCGAAAAAATCATTTTAAACAATTACCTATACAAAAAGATGCGATTGTGATGTTGGGTAATAGTTTGATCCAAAGTTGTGAGTGGAGTGAATTATTGAATAATCCAAAAATAGTGAATAGAGGTATTGCTGGGGATATGACGGGAGGGATTCTATTGAGGTTAGACGAAATTACTAAACACAATCCAGCTAAGATTTTTTTAATGATTGGAGTTAATGATATAAATGTTCATTCAAATGATGAAATAATAAAAAACTACAGAGCAATTGTTGCAAAAATTTTAATGAAAACTCCTTCAACAAAATTGTACCTCCAAAGCATATTACCCGTTAATAATAAGGTTCGAAATAGTGGTAAAAGTAATTCAGATATTATTTTTCTAAATAAGAAAATTGAAAATATTGCTGCTGAGAATAAACTAGTTTTTCTTAACCTACATTCTTTATTTCTAGATAAAGATGGACTATTAGATTCAAGTATAACACAAGATGGAATTCATTTAGATGGAAATGGATATTTAATCTGGAAAATAGAATTACAAAAACATTTAGATTTGTAAAGAAAAATTAATATCTAATAATAAATGATTTTCAATAGTCTTCCTTTTTTTATTTTCATTGGGGTTTTTTTGCCTTTGTATTTTACATTAAAAAGTAAAGCAAGACTATTGTTATGTTTGATTGGTAGTTACTTTTTTTATGGTTGGTGGGACTATCGATTTTTAAGTTTGGTGATGTTTTCAACTTTGATCGATTATGTTGTTGGATTGAAATTGGATAAAGAAGAGAAGGGCAGCAAACGAAAGCGATTGATGCTAATAAGTATATTGGCCAATTTAGGATTTTTGGGGTTTTTCAAATATTTTAATTTTTTCCAAGAATCATTTATTTCCATTTTAAATGATATGGGAATGCAAGCACATCCTGCCACTTTGAAAATTTTACTTCCTGTTGGAATATCGTTTTATACATTTCAGTCGATGAGTTATACGATTGATGTGTATTGGAGGAAGATAAAAGTAGAAAAAGACCTTATTCGTTTTGCAACTTTTATTTCATTTTTTCCTCAGTTGGTTGCTGGCCCAATTGTTAGAGCTAGAGACTTTTTACCTCAATTTCAAAAGGATAGAACTTTTTTATGGGATAGATTAATTTCTGGAACAGGTCAGGTACTATGGGGTTTTTTTAAAAAGGTCGCCATTGCAGATTCTTTGGCACCATATGTTGATCAATGTTTTCAATCACCTCAGGGATTCTCGTCTTCACATTTATTGATTGGCATTGTTTTTTATTCTTTCCAAATTTATTGTGATTTTAGCGGCTACTCTGACATTGCTATTGGATTAGCCAGGGTAATGGGTTTTGATTTTCCACATAATTTCCGGACTCCTTATTTCTCCAGAAATTTTAGTGAGTTTTGGCAACGCTGGCATATTTCATTATCAAGTTGGTTGAAAGATTATTTATATATTCCATTAGGAGGAAATCGAGGGGGAAGTTTCGGTTCTGTATTTTTTATCGTTTTACCTTTGTTTTTACTGAGTATTTTCTGGTCAGATAGTATACAGACAACGCTAATTTATTTGAGTATTTTGGTGATAGTAAGCATTATTACGGCATATCATATGCGAAAATCTGAGGCTAATATGGTTAAAGGATTTACTTACATGAATAATATGGTGACGATGTTGCTAGGTGGTTTGTGGCATGGAGCTAGTTGGGTGTTTTATTTTTGGGGATTTTTGCATGGGACGTATTTAATTATTCAAAGATTTTTAGGAAAGCCATTTGGTCACTTGATGACGGCACTTCGTTTTCCAAAACCTTTACAACAAGCAATAGATATTTTGATTGTCTATTTTTTCACTTGTTTGGCCTGGGTGTTTTTCCGAGCGCCAGATTTTGATGTGGCTATAACTTATATTCAAGGTATTGCTTCATTGGAGAGTTTCACTATCACAAGCATCGTCAATAAGTTTTGGGTACTCAAAGGATTTATATTAATAGGCATATTATTATTTGTTGAGATTTCAGATTTTAAATTTAATTATAGTCAACTGATTCAAAAAAGCCCTACTTTTAGAGTAATGAGCTTTGTTATTTTGTTATGGATTATTGCATTTTTTGGATCGTTTGGGGCGAATGCATTTATTTATTTTCAGTTTTAAAAAAAACGTTTTAAGAAAAGAAATTGAAAAAACTCACTTGGATTTTTGCAGTAATAGTGCTCTTTTTTATAGGAGACCGCTTGGGTGGATTTGTCTTAAAAAAGATGATATCCAATAGTGAATTTCGGTATTCCAAGATGTATCGAGGAGATGCAGATTGCGATATTTTATTCTTGGGAAATTCTCGTGGATTAGGTTTTTATCAACCTTATATTGAAGAGGTGACTGGAAAGAATACTTTCAACCTAAGTTATAATGCACTCCCGATGAATCTTGGAAGAGTATTGTTCCAAGATTATTTAAAGTATAATGAAAAACCAGATTTGTTAATCGTAGATATAACGATGATGAATAGGGTTGACACGACTTTGATTTCTGGATTCAATGTTTATACGCCTTATTCTAATATTTTAAGTAATTTAATAAAAGAGTATTCTGAAAATATTTTTCATGCAGGAAAGTTAAGTCATTTGTTTCTGTACAATAGCGAAATTTTCCAGCGAGCAATGTTTTACTATTCTAGTTCAGACAAAGATTGGATTATTGATCGAGTAATAAATGAAAATATGATTAGTGCAGTTGAAGAAGAGAAACCATTTTATGTTGGACCGTTTGACTATTCTACAGTGGAAATGATGTTTGAGGAATTGAAAAAAACAGTTGAAATCGCAAAAGCCAATGATATTAAAATCAAATTGGTTGTAAGTCCATTTTTTCCTTTATTTGTCGATAAAATTGTCAACTTTGAACACCTTCAAAAAAGAGTGATAATGGCGACCAATCAGCCATTCTATAATTATGCAGACGCTGTTCAAGATCCTAAAGGCTTTGGAGATTATCAGCACGTGAATATAAAAGGAGCAAAAGTGTTTATTGATAAAATGAAGGCTGATGGAATTTTTGATTAAAAAAAATATTCTAGTCTGACCTCATTCAAAACTTTGTTTTGTTCTGTAAAAATTTAGTTGCTGGATTTTTGGAAGATTATTCAATGATTCAACTAAAAATTATTTACAGATTGCTTTTAAAGTAAAGCTTCGTCTAGTGATTTTATCTTATAGTAGTTTCCATTTTCTTTCTTTTGGTTTTATCACGCAATACGATTTCGTAATCACCATTTGGTAAAATCATAGGAGTAACATCATGATTATCAGACAATTCTATTACGTCGATAGGAATTGCCTTGTTGACATCTTCTCCTTTTTTATAAGCCATGACCAAGCAAGGATAACTCATATTAAATTTATCAATATTTAGTAGAGAAAGTCTTCGTACTCCTGTTTTTGATAAATAATTAGGACGGTTATTAGGGAAAGTATTTCTTGGGTGAAAAACGTGAATATCGTGGGTTTGGACTGCTTGCTTTTGCTCTCTTTCGTATGGTACTAAAATGATATTTCTTTTTTGGAGGATGGTTGGCTTGGAGATATTCATCCTTTTTAAAATTGGATTTTGTGAACCTCTGCAAGGATCATAAATATTGGTTTGACCAATGCTCAGCAAATTAATTTGAGAATATCTTTTCAACCAATTGGCAATGGTAGATGGATTTCCACTTTTAGTTTCAGTAATGTCATTCGTTATTAACAATATTTTTGCATTTTTTTCTTTTTTCAAAATTCGATTGATATTCATAGCGCCGGCCCAGTATACTGCAGCTTCTTCCTTCGATTGATTTCCAGAGTTGAATTTTTGTTTTTTTAGAATGGTCATTGCTTTTTGCAATTGACTTTCGCTAGGAGAGAGACTGAAAAATTGGAAGCCAGCTAGTTGTCCTTGACGAATTATTTCCCCAAAAATTGGTTGCTGAAATACGTCCCCATTTTCCAAAGTAGGATAGCCCAAATCTAAAATAGAATTGATGTTTTTTATTTTTTCTAAACCAATATATCGAAATCCTTGTTGGTACCATTCGCCCAATAATTCTAAAATGAACATTTGATATTCAGGATGAAGTGGAGATGTTTGAATTTGAACGACTTGAGTTTTTTTGGTTATTGACAAGATTATATTTCGAGCATCATGTGGTTTGAATTCGCCAAAAGTATTCATTTGTTGCTGCGTTTCTCTTGACATTTTGAAAGGGTTTTGGGGAATATTATTGCAGTCCCAGGAACGTTCGTCCTTTCCGATATTTGTAAGTTTGATTGCATTATTTTTTAAATATTGAGAAAAGTCATACGCTAGATCTGCTAATATTATTCCTTGCCCAATCGTATCTTGTGACTTTGTAACTAACTCTACACGTCTATTTTTTTGTTTTCCATCATTTGTAGAATTATCTGCGACTGCTTGACTTGCACCATACCCTTCATAATATAATCTTTCTTTTTTGATGCCTTGATTGACTAAATACTCATAAACTGAATTAGCTCTGTTTTCCGAAAGTTTTTGATTGTGGTCTTTTTCTCCGTCGCTATCTGTATAACCTTTTATTTTAATGGTCATCGAAGGATTTTTTATCATGATTTTGACCAGCTTGTCTAATTCCGTGAATGATTCACTTAACAATTTAAATTTATCAGTTTCGAAATAAATATTTTCCAAGACTATAGATGCGATAGTACCTTTTATCTTATAAGTTTTACTTGGTTCAAATTGTTTGGCCTCTTTATCAATTTTTTCAACAAAAATATCATCTAAAAAATAGTATGCTTCAATAATTTTAGAAGGATTATTTTTATCTAAAAATTGACCGATATAAATGTGTGTTGCTGTTTGATCAGCAGTAAAAGAGCCATTAATTTTCTGCCATAAATTAGCTTGTAATCGGGTTTTAGACTTTGCTGTAATTTGTGGTTTTGCATTAATAATTTTAGTATTGGTAAAATATAGCCTCTTGTCAAATAGTAATCCGAAATGATCATTAAAGAGAGGGGTTCCAGTTATATTTTTATTATAGGATTGAGGAGCGTTTATCCAAAATTCTACGTAATATTTTTCTCCGACTACCAAGGGCTCTTTCAATTTTATGGAGAGGTATTCAGCCCAGTGTGCTCCTTGAACAACTGCGCCTACCATGTTTTCGCCTGTGTGAGGATTAACTAATTGAACTTTAGAGGAACGAAATCTTTTTGTGATAAAATCTGTGGAAGCTCTATTTGGAGAAACCCATCCGGGAAGAGCCCGAGTAAATTCTATTCCATCGTCAAGCATAGCTGAGGGTCTACGATTATAGGATTCGAAACTTGAATTTGGCACCAGATTTTGAGCAAGTAATGGATTACTGAAAATTATAAATAATAAAAAAGTAAATTTTTTCCTCATTGAATAATTCCTTTTAATAAACTAAATAAAGGCAATACAATTTTGTTATTTGGTAACATTTAAAATTACGAAAATAAAAAAAGTAAATTTTTTTCACATTGATAAATCCTTTTCTACTAGGTAGCAAAACCTATGCGAAACTTGTTTTTTTGATCATGAAAAAAGTTAAATAAATCAAAATTTTTCCATGATTTCAAATTCAACTCTTCGGTTTATTTGTTGCCCCCCAGATGTTTCGTTGGTTGAAGTTGGTTGACTTTCACCTTTGCCAATAGTTTTGATTCTTGAAAAGTGTATTCCATTGGAAATTAGATAGTTACCAACAGATCTAGCTCGTTTTTGGGATAGGATTTGATTGGTGATGGTATTTCCAATAGAATCTGTATGTCCTGTTATTTTAATCTTGAAATTTCGGTTAGTCATTAGATAAACGATTAAATCATCCAAAGAATTATATGCAATTGGAAGTAAAATATCATTATTGGTTTCAAATAAAATATTGGGAAGTACATTTTTTTTTTTTTTCTTTAAAGATTATGTTTGGTTGTGGTGTTTTTTTTATTTGAGAAATTGGATTTTTTGGAAATGAATCTAGTGGAAAGTTTTCTAACAGTATTTTTATATTTCTTACTGAGTGAGGATGTTCAGTTATGGAATGACGAACAGAATCTGCATAAATGTGATTTCGATTTTTTTTCAAATCGCATATTGAAGTTAGGTTTTCCAAAGGAGTCAAAGATAAGTCATCGAAGTAATGATAGACTCTTCTAATCGTTCTATCCTTTCTTTTCTTTTTTTTTAACAATGAAATTACTGTTTTGTCATCTCGTTTAAAATTACCAAGGATCATTCCTATTTCATTGCCCGTTGCTTCATAAATTGTTTCTAGAGTAATCCATTTGTTTGGCGAAAATGGTTTAGAAAATTCAAATTTAATTTGTGGTTTCTTTTCAAAAATAGGATCATTCTTTTTGGTAATCACTAAAGTGTCAGTCATGTAAAATCCAAAGCTATTAACAAAATAGTTTGTGCTTAAGAATTGAAATTGGAGTTTGTATCTTTTTCCTTTTTCTAATTGGCAAAGGAAAGGTACTTGAACATAGGAGCGATCCATTTTTCTACCTGTATTAAACATGCGGAGAGAAATGCAACGACTTCCTTTAGCAGGCTTCATAACTGATTCGTCTTGACGAGAAATTTTGTAATCGTAATAAAGGAATGCTTTTAGAGTGTTGGATCGCCATGCTTTTGGTGCGCATTGTTCTTGATATTTTTGGCAGGTATTTTCATCTTCCAAACTTGGATTTGGGATTAGATTTTGTCCGAAGGAAATTTGTGAGAAAGGAAGAAAATAAAAAAGGAATAATAATCTCGACATTTTTTAATTAAGTTAGGTTTTTGAAAATGATTCATATTTTTTTCTGATCTCAAAGTTAGTCAGCTCAAAGATTGACTAAAATACATTCATTTTATCTTTTGATGTTGGTAATTTTTTATTGATTTTTTTCCTTCCGACATAAATTAAAACCAAGTTTAAAATTAGATAAGTAAGTTGAGGTATACAAAATATTTTATCCGTGTATGATTGGTTAGCAGAGATAGTGAAAAGTCAAGTTTATTGGCTATCCCATATAAAAGAACTTTTTTTGAAAATTTTATAGTTGGAGATTAAAATATCATTAATGTTTTGATTGATCTTAGCTTTGAAGTATACAAGGTAATTTTATTCAGTAAGTTCTTTATTCTTTTAGCATCATTAAATAATACGATTAAGTTTTTTGTTTTTTTGAAAACTAGTAATAATTTATTTTTACCTGAAGCGTAATTTACCAAAGAACTCTTATATTTGTAAAAAAGTAATTTAATAATGTCAAAAAAGAAAGATAAAAAATCAGGAAAACTTGCTTTAAAAAAAGGTGATAAAACTTCTTCTGGTTTTTCTTTAAAAAAATATTTACCACTTGCGATTATTGTTGGACTGCTCGGTTTTGTTTTGTATGCCAACACGATTCAGCACGAGTGGGCACTTGATGATTTTTCTGTGATTAAGGAAAATTTTGTAACTCAACAAGGTTTTGCTGGAATTGGGACACATTTGACTCACAGTTATCGCTATGGATATGGAGCAGGATTTGGGACACTTTATCGACCGTTGACTCCTGTAATGTTTGCGATGGAATGGCAAATGTTTCCAGATAATCCAAATTTTATGCATTTTGTAAATGTTTTGTTTTATGCATTGACTGGAGTGCTATTGTTTTTTACTTTATCCAGAATATTTAAAAGCTATAACCTCATATTGCCTTTTACTGCTGCAGTGGTTTTTATGATTCACCCATTGCATACTGAGTCTGTGGCCAATATCAAAGGACGAGATGACATTATGGGTTTTTTCTTCTTTTTATTGGCTGTTTATTGGTTATGGGATTATTTGAGTAAGTCAAATGTGAAGTGGTTAGCCTTGTCTTTGGGTAGTTTTTTTTTAGCAATTATGGCTAAAGAAAGTTCGGTGACTTATGTGGCAGTTTTCCCTTTATTAATACATTTTTTTACTAAAACCTCTTTAGAAAAAAACTTAAAGTTATCTGGGGGGTATTTAGCAGTGTCGTTGGTTTTTATAGCCATGTTAAGCACTATTTTGGGAAAAACAATTGGAACAGATAATACCTCTATTCTAGATAATGTTTTGGTTTCGGCAGATAATTTTGTTCAACAAAAGGCTACAGCATTTTTAATTTTAGGGCGATATTTGAAATTGTTATTTTTCCCACACCCACTTGTTTCAGATGCAGGATATTCACAAATCCCTTTGACTTCTTTTGGGGATTGGAAAGTACTCTTATCTTTTGTTATTCATGTTGGTTTAGCCGTTTGGGCAATGTTAAATATTAAGAGAAAATCAGTTTTTTCTTTTGGAATTCTGTTTTATATTTTGACTCTTTCGATTACTTCCAATTTAGTATTTAATATAGGTACCTCTTACGCTGAAAGACTGTTATATGTACCTGTGTTAGGATTTTCTATTGTAGTGGCTTACAGTTTGATGAAAATTTTCAAGTTGGAGGAAAGAAGAAGTAAGGGTTTTGGAATGGGTAGTTTTTTTAAAAAAAATATTGGTGTACTTGGATTTTTAGGAGTAGTAGTTTTTCTATTTTCGTTTAAAACAATAGATAGGAATGCGGCATGGAAAGATAGTTATACACTTTATGATACCGATATAAAGATTTCTCCTGAGTGCGGGAAATTATTGTATCACTATAGTTTAGAGTTGTCGAAAAAAGGATTGACATTGGCTGGTGACGATCAATCAGAGATGATGAATAAAGCTAAAACGGTTTTGGAGAAAGCGATCGAAGTTTATCCAAAGTATTCAGATGCACATGCAAGACTAGGATGGTGGTTTAATAAAGCTGGGTTTAATGATAAGGCAGAAGAACATTATAACTTGGCAATACAGTACAATCAGAGTAATGCAAAAGCTTATAATAATTTAGGTGTCATCTATTTTGAAAAGAGTGCTGCAGAAAGAGCTAAAGGAAATTTAGTAGGTGCAAAGGCAGAATTACAAAAGGCCAAAGGAGTCTATGAAAAAGCAGTTGAGAAAAATCCAAGATATGTGGATGGATGGCAAAATCTGGGAGTGATATATGCAATGCAAAAACAGTTTCCTGATGCAATAAAGTATTTTGAAAAGGCTAAAGAGTTTGCTATTGATGTTAAGCAGGTTGAAACTTTGAATAATTATCTAGATAGCGCTCGGCAGGGCAAGTAAGTTTTTTTATTTTGGGATATATTTTATGGTTTTCTTTAGGGATGAATATTGAAGAAGAATAAAAAATTATTTCATTAGCATTAATTTATCAATCATTAATATCTCCCTTCATTTCAGGTTGAAATTTACTAACTTATTAAATCTAGATTTTATCGAGAAAAATTAAATAGCAATGAATAAAATCGCAATTGGAATCTCATCTGTATTAATTATAATATTTGGTTCTTTGCTATTTACTTTCTTTGATTTTTGTGATAGTACAACTAGCCCTCCAGAAAAATTCTCATTTACTGATGGTGTATTTAAAACCAAAAATGTGGAAGGAATTTCATTTGAAAAAGATGGTATATTGGCAACTATTCCTGCAGTAACTAATGGTGAGATTTTAAAAATTGCTGCGCATTTTAAGAGTAATGAAAATAGAATATTGAGTTTAGTAGGGGATTATTATGATTCTGAAGATTACAAAGGGGATTCTAGTCTAGGAAAAGAAAGAGCTGAAGTTATTAAAGCGAAATTAATGGACTACGGAACTCCTGAAAATAAAATCATTACCTCTGGAAAAAAGATTGCAGGAGTTTTGGTAGGAAAAAGATTTTATAATGCCGTAACTTTTAAAGGGAGTGAAAGGGTGCTTAAAAAGGAATTTGTTTTGCCAAATGAAGTTGAATTTTCTCCTTTTGTTCCTCATGTGATTTATTATAATACTGGCTCTTATTTGTTTGATATGAATTCTGAATTAAGAAGTTATTTGGATCAAGCCATGAATTATCTAAATCAAAATTATGGTACGGTACTTTTAGTGAATGGGTATACGGATAATGAAGAAAACCGAAAAGGCGAAAAGAAATTATCGAGAGATAGAGCAAGAGAAATAAGAACCTATTTATATAAAAATGGAATTAAAAAAAATCAAGTAAGGATTCAAGGATTAGGAAGGAGAAACCCAATTTCACCAAATGATTCTGAAGAGGGAAAAGCCCTAAATCGACGAGTAGAAATAAAAATTAAATAATTGTTTTCTATTTGTGGAAAAAAATAAAAACGTGTTGGCCATTTTGGTCTGTGCATTTTTTATATTTGCGCTTTGTCAATATAATATAAACCTAATTATGTCAAACATCATAGACGGAAAAGGACTAGCCAACAAAATTAAGGAAGAAATTGCAGTTGAAGTTGCAAAAATTAGAAAAGCTGGTGGGAAAATTCCACACCTCGCCGCAGTATTAGTTGGGGAAGATGCAGCTAGTCAAGTTTATGTAAGAAATAAGGTTCGATCGTGTGAGCAAGTTGGTTTTGAGTCTACCATGATTAGAAAAAATATCTCTATCACAGAGGAAGAATTGTTAGAAATTGTAGCTGGATTAAATGATGATCCAAAGATAGATGGATTTATTGTTCAACTTCCTTTGCCAAAGCATATTGATGAGGAAAAGATTACTCTTGCCATAAATCCTCGAAAAGATGTTGATGGATTTCATCCAGCTAACTTTGGACGTATGGCACAGGGATTACCTGCCTATTTACCTGCAACCCCATTTGGAATTATGCAAATGTTAGATCGATACAATATAGATGTGGAAGGAAAAGAGTGTGTTGTTTTGGGAAGAAGTAATATTGTAGGAACACCAATTAGTATTTTGTTATCTAGAAAAGCAAGACCAGGTAATGCAACAGTTTCGCTTTGTCATAGCCGGACGAAGGATTTAAAGTCGCATACTTTGCGTGCCGATATTATCATTGCGGCTATTGGAATTCCTGAGTTTTTAACTGCCGATATGGTTAAAGATGGTGTTGTGATTATCGATGTTGGGATCAATAGAGTAAATGATGAAAATACTAAACGTGGATATAGATTGGCTGGTGATGTAAAGTATGAGGAGGTAGCTGCTAAAGCTAGTTATATCACCCCAGTTCCTGGAGGAGTTGGGCCAATGACGGTAACTTCTTTATTGATGAATACATTGAAATCATGTCGAGGAGAAGTTTACGGGAAATAGTGAATTGAAGACTTTACTAAAGTTAACTTGTTCTTAACTTGCGAATAATGTAATTAATTTAGAGTTCATTGAACATAAGACATAAAGTAGATCTACAATATATTAATCAGGGTTACTTTTTTTGATTATGTTGACTTAATTATTTAAATCAGTTTTTTCTATAAAAATGACCTTTCTTCTTTTAATTCACGCCATTTAATTCCTCAATTAATCTTTTTTAAATAATACTTGTGCTCGAGCAAGCTCAAAATTTGTACTAGCTGAAATATTTTTTGTTGTAATATTTACGAGTTAATATACTTGGACCTAACTACTTTTATTAAACCAAATATTTTCCAAAAACTAATTTTAAAAAATATGCCATTCATTTCTATTTATACAATATTATTTGCCTTTTCGATTTCCACTTTCCAATCAAAAGAGTTGCCTAATCAATTGAATGATTTTGATTTGAAAATATATCAAGGTGATAATATTATTGCAGTAACAGCGTCTGAACAAAGTATTGATTTGGTCAAAGAGAAATTTACTATTAATTTTAAAATTAAAAAGGACGATGAGGCTGGTCAAAATTATCATGCTGCAAGATTGATTACAGATATTGATCCTGATATTTTTAAGCAGTTCGAGGTTAGGAAAAACTTTGAGGAAATTCCTTCCCTATCAGAAGGCACAAGTATTGCTGGCCCAAAAGATTCTCAATATGAATGCATCTTTTTTGGTGATCAATCTCATCACTATATTTTTTACAATAATGAAGAAGAGAAACGAGCGACTTTGATTTCTAAAGAGGAAAATGGTTTTGTCCAATTAAGCATTGATATAGAAAATTATTGCTTGCAGGATCTTGAGGTAAATATTAAAAATACCAATTTTGATAAACTTTACTTTGTCTTTTTCATTGATGAAAATTTAAATCAAAAAATTGATGAAGGAGAATTTGTTAAATTGATTATTAATTTTAATTAAAGATTTCTGAATAATTGTTTTATAAATGCCAATCAATTGGAGTTAAGTTCTGTTTTGCTAATAGTTCATTAGTCTTAGAAAAATGCTTATTCCCAAACCAATATCCCCTATTAGCACTTAATGGAGAAGGATGTCCTGTCATCAGAACATGATGTTTGGTATGATCAATTAAACTTGATTTCTTTTTGGCAAAACCTCCCCAAAGTAAAAAAACAATTCCTTTTCGTTGATCAGATAGTTTTACTATGGCAGCATCAGAAAATTTATGCCAACCTATATTTTTATGAGAATTTGCTTGATGAGCTCGAACCGTTAATCCGGCATTGAGTAATAAAATACCTTGGTTAGCCCACTTTTGTAAATTTCCGGTTGTTGGAATATTCATACCTATATCTGTGTTTAATTCTTTAAATATATTCTTTAAAGAAGGAGGAGCAGGAAATCCATCTGGAACTGAAAAACTCAAACCACATGCTTGGCCAATGTTATGATAAGGGTCTTGTCCCAAAATAACAACCTTCACTTTTTTGAAGGGAGTAGAATTAAATGCATTGAAAATCAATGATGGAGAGGGAAATATTTTATTACCAGCTTGTTCTTCTTGATGTAAAAATTGTATGATTTTTGAAAAATATGGTTGCTGAAATTCATCTGACAGGGCATATTGCCAACTTTCTTCTAATTTTATATTATCGATAGTGATCATTTTTAATTTAATTTTTAAAAAGTTCTCGAATTTAGAAAAATAAGTAACGTTGTTAGAGAAATTTTATACAAATTTGGAATTGAAATTAAAAATACTAAACAGGGATCTTAATTTTATTTTTATTTGATTTAATAAACAAGGTCTTTTCAAGAATAAAAATTGTTGATATGTTAGTAGAGGGGAAGGATATTTGGTTTAAAAAAATACTTTGCAGAAATTGTATTTTTATAATAAAAAAATATAAATTTGCGCTCGCTTAGTATAGCAAAATCCAGATTTGGTCTCGTAGCTCAACTGGATAGAGCAGCTGCCTTCTAAGCAGCAGGTTCCAGGTTCGAGTCCTGGCGGGATCACCACAGTAGCCCGTAACTAATTGATTATCAATGAGTTACGGGTTTTATTTTGGAGTTGCTAAAACATTTCTAAAACATTTTCTTTTTTGCTTCGCTTTTCTTTCTATTTCCTTCAATTATTTGAAAGTCTTACTTATGGGTGGATTACTGACTATAATTCAAATTCTGCCCAAAGCGGATAGTGGTCAGAAATATGAAAAGAAAGTTGCTGCTTAGTCAATGGTCTATTCTGTAATACCTTACCTACAAAATCATAATTACCTCCATTTTTAAATTCTAGCGATAATTTTGGAACATCATTATTACCATTGAACCAAGCAATTTGGTCATAGTATTTTGTCTCGTCAAAGATGGAACGAGTGACTTCCTCATTTTGAAGCGCCTCTGGCACAAATAATCCTTCAGATAAAAAAGTTTGGTCAAGTAAATCACCTCTTTTATCAATATTAAAATCACCTAGCGCAATTAAGTTCTGATTATATTCAGAAATATTTTTTGCCCAATCCGATAGCCAATGAGCAATAGCTTTGAGTTCAGGTTTTCGTTCTTTTGCTTTTTTCCCATACTTGATGTGGAGTGTAACTAAAATGAAAGTTTGGTTTTTCGAGCGAAAGCCAACCGCATAAGGTGTTCTTACAAATTGTTCTTGAAGCGCATCTACTCCTATTTTGGTAAGCTTTTCTTTTGGCACAACCAACTCACAAGCTAATCCTGATAGTTGCACCCGCCGGGTATCAAAAAGATAAGCCATACGCTCGCCATTACCTGCACTTCCTCTAGTTACATCAGTCAGAATTAATCCCCAATGGTTACCCAAAACCTTCATGGTATCTCTTAATGCTCGAATATTGGATTTGACTTCTTGGATAGCAATAACATCGAAGCGAGAAAGAATTTCTGCGATACAAAGAATAGAATGTAAATCTCGTTTTGGAGAGTCTTCTCCTCTTGAAATCCATTTACGAGTTAAGTTACCAAAGGCACGAATATTCCATGTTGCAATTAAAATATTTCGGTCAAGTTTCTTTGGTGGAATTTTAGAGTCTAGGTCTTGTTTTAGAAATTCTAGTTCTTTAGAGATTGACTTTATTGGGCGGTCTGTAATATGAGGCATAGATGAGTGTTTTTCAAATTTTAAAAAATTGTAAATGTATATTTTATTCTTTTTGTACGAACGATAAATGAAAACGTTTTGTGTAAAAAAAATGATAGACTTTGTCTTTTCAAGAGGAATAAAAGATTTACCAGGATTAAAAAAACAAGAGTAATATCGCTGACGCTGATTCTCTGGACCGTGTTTACTCTAAAGCGATTACATACTGGGGAAGAGATAAAAGATAAGGGACTACGTCTACGTCTGTGAAAAATACCGCAACAGAAACAACAAATGCACTTACATTGTAATATGTAAGTGCATTTTTCTATGAGTTCAATTAAAAGAAAAAAACAAAATCTAAGAAGTGTAAGCGAAACGAGATTTAGCACCCCGAATTAAAGCGTCCAAAGTAAAGATGATATAATCTTGGTTCTTTTTAGTAGGTTTTGAATAGTGGCCTCTTTATTAGCAATACCGCTTAAACTTCCCTTGAGAAAGACTAAAAAATAATTGTCTCTTAGCACTACCTCTTTGAATAGTTAATGCTTAGCAAATGTATCTCTTTAGCCACCAACTACAAGAAAATAGAATTAGCTAAAGGAACTGGCGGTCAACTCCAAAAACAACAAATTTGGCCTTGATATAATATGATAATTTGAATAAAAAGTAGTCAATACTATTAATTTGCTAATAAAAAACAATTAGCTTCGCACTTCATTTTTTTAACGAAGAACAGTTATGGAAAAGATTAAAAAGAGTTTAATTCAAATTTGGGATAATGAAATTAGAGATGCGCTTGGGAGAGGAGAAGTAATACTGGAACAACAACTAAGGGCTGAGATATATCACCAACTAAGATTGAAATTTTCGAAATATAAAATATGGATTACTCCAACTTTGTATTTGAAAAAGTATGATTTGGATAGGATAAAACCTGACCTAGTTGTCTCAAATGAAAAAGAGATATTAGCTATTATTCAATTGAATTTTAAACCGTGGGATTTTTTAAATTATAAAGAAGATTTACGGATATTAACAGGAATGGATAAAGTAGGGAAATCGAAAAGGATAAAATTGGGAATGATTCCTTTTTCATCAATTTGGCAATTTAAAACCAAAGTAATGTTTAGCCAGAGACCCATCAACCCTTCTTGACTTAGATTTGTATTTTTTCATTATTTGATTTTGGCTGTTCAGTAGGCTTTTCAGAATTTTCTTTATCTGAACCAACTAAAAAGGAACCTAATAATAAGATCAAACCTATATTCATTTAGCGCCTCAAAAATTATCATCTAATTTGAAGTATGTGAAATAGATACCGATCTAGAATTGTTACAAAACTGCTTTGTATACCACCAAAACTAAGTACGAAGGGTTATCAGAAAATAGATAGGTAAAGATTATCTATTCATATATTAATAATAGATAATTATTTAAGAATGTATTAATAAATTTAAAATAAATTTATTTTTTTTGTGGTAGCGCAGCCGCGCCCTGGCGTCTCGAATCAGCACTGCCCTCTAGGAAACTAGATTTTGAAGCAATACTTTGAGTAGAACCAAGCACACGTGCTTTTGGTGAAATGTTATGTCCCATTCCTGAGAGTATATTTAAGCTATCAATGGATATACCATTTTCATAGCTTACAGTATCAGGAAGCCATTGATGATGAATTCTTGGGGCGGCAGTAGCCTCAGCAATCCCCATATTAAATTCAATGGTATTAAGAATCATCTGCATAACGATTGTAATAATGGTACTCCCGCCAGGCGTTCCGGTGGCGAGAATGGGGTTGTTATTGCTATCAAATAAAATGCTGGGTGTCATTGAGGACAGGGGTCGCTTTTTAGGCTGTATGGCATTTGCCTTACCGCCAATTAGACCATAGCCATTGGCTGAACCCGGTTTAGCAGAAAAGTCGTCCATTTCATTGTTCAATAAGAAACCTGCACCCTCCACCGCTATACCACTGCCATAGGCAAAATTTAAGGTATAGGTGTTACTGACAACATTGCCCTGCTTATCCCAAGTGGAATAATGGGTAGTCTCTTCGCTTTCGTTGGGTTGTGAGGCTACCCACTTATCAAGGCCGGGGTATACATCTTTTGAACGGCGTGATTTGTTACTATTAATTTCTGTACTAAGAGATCGAGCATAGGCTTTATCAATCAATTGATTGGTAGGTACTGGGGTAAAATCTGGGTCACCTAAATACAGACTACGGTCAGCATAGGCAGTACGCATAGCTTCTATCAAATGATGTAAATAAGTAGCAGAGTTATGACCCATCTTTTTTAGGTCAAAGTTTTCTAAAATATTTAACATCTGAATGAGATGAATGCCCCCCGAGGATGGTGGCGGCATAGCGCAAAGCGAATACTGTTGGTAGGAACCACAGACAGGATCCCGCTCTACAACCTTATAATTAGCTAAATCCTGAAGTGAAATCAGCCCACCTGAACGTTGCATTTGGCTAACAATTAGATCGGCCGTTTTCCCTTTATAGAAACCAGATCTACCCTGCTCTGATATTCTTTTGAGGGTTGAACTTAAATCCGATTGAACAAATA
>ENA-OWNS01000335-OWNS01000335.1-marine-metagenome-genome-assembly--contig:-NODE-335-length-22704-cov-3.833385_pt1 | contig 22704 bp, 26 predicted proteins | sample MGYA00238137_ERZ651772 | MGnify/ENA primary metagenome ERZ651772 (study PRJEB26903, sample SAMN06264699) | marine metagenome | isolation source: Columbia River Estuary | place: USA:Columbia River Estuary... | reverse complement strand
AATGCTGGAAACTCTCTCATGAAAAGGCCTGCCTACTAGATTTTCTATATCTAGCCGCTGCATCTAAGACAAGCAACGGAGACTTTAATAATTCAAGAGAATCTCTTAGAGAAAAAGCTAACGCTCTTCTTGACGAATTTAATCTTTAATATAATGAGCGCAGATAAAAAAATTCCTAGCCCAGGCTCTAAAGAAGCAATATTGTTGGGTTGTGTATGTCCTGTAATGGATAACGAATATGGTAAAGGTTATATGGGTATAGCAGATACATTTGTTATTAACTCATCATGTAAAATTCATAATGAAAAAGAAGGAATATTTGGAAAAGATGAAGAAGAATAATTTATCAATTGAAGAACAATTATATAAGTGGAGAGGCAACACAAAACTACAAAATATTGATAAAAGTCTAAATATTCTTTTTAATGAAACCTTTAGAACAAATACTTTTTTAGAACATATCTTAGTTAAAGTTTGTACTTTAAATAGTTTATATAGTACTCAGATTTTTGATACATATGGCGTTGCAAAACATATTTATGAATTGGATATTGATGATGATTTATATAATAACAATTTAGATGTTGTAAATAAAATTGCTCTTTGTAAAATGGGAGATAAAGAAAAAAACTTCTATTCGTTTGCAACTAAATATTGCGCTCATCATAAACCTAAAGTATATTCTATATATGATTCTTTTGTTGAGCTAGCGCTATGTACATTTAATAAAGAAGCCACATTTGCTGAATTTAAAAAACCAGATTTAAAACATTATCCTACATTCATGAAAGTAATGAATCTGTTTATAGAAAAAAATAATTTACAACTTTATTCTTTATCAGAAGTTGACAAGTATCTATGGCTAATCGGAAAAGAATTAAAACAATGACAAATCTTGAAGTATTAGAACTTGTAAAAATAACTATTTCAGAATTACAAAGTTCTCAAAATAAAGTTTATGATGAGTTTATCAATAAAGTAAACGTTGATGGAATTGAAGATGAAGTATTTGATTACATTTTTAACAACACTCAATATGTATATCACGATATTAAATCTAAGTTAGAAGAAGATGAAAATTAAACAATTATTTTACAACCATTTTTGGTTTGATCTATACTATAAAGTCAAGTGCTTCTTTAAACCAAAGCAAGAGTGGTTAACAGATGTTATACCTGATACACATTGTGATAAGGTTGAGCTTATTCCGCGGTTACTCTTTAAGTGTCTTGAACATTATGTCGAGGTTGAACGCAAAGTTGAATGGGTGCATGATCTTGGATATGATTGGGCTGAAGAAGTTGAGCAAAGGTTCGTAAGTCAGGCTTATGCTGATGAGCAGATGAAGATTGACAAAGAGATTCTTAAAGCATATAATTGGATTAAGACTGGGCGTATTGAGATATATGAACAGATTGATAATGCATATCCACCATATACACCGATCGAAGAGATGTTTAACGAGAGTAAAACGGTAGATGGTCATTATGAGTTGGTTACTTCTGAGTGTTATGAGAAGGTAAGCAAGCTAGAAGCAATAAAGGTAAAGAAGGATACTGAAGCAATGCGAATCATAATAAAACACTACCAAACACTATGGACTTAAAACAAAATAAAACAAATAATATGACAAAAATAGAATGGATTAAACAAATGGATAATGATGAACTTTACGACCTCATTAATGAAAACTTTGAAACCTTTCCAGAAGAAATCAAATTAGATGGGCCACGAACAATCTTAAATAGAGATGTTGCAGAAGAAATTGCTGACGATGAAGTTTCTGAATATGGATTTGGTCTTGACAAGAAAACGATTGTAGTGGACAGAACAGAATCGCAGCATACATCAGTAACATATCGAACCAAAATCGAATTATCAGAAATCAGGGAAAACAACGAGATTACTATTATGGATATGTCAGATGAAGATCTCATCCAAGCAATTGAGCAAGACCCAAGTGATTATATTGAAGACTTATACGATGGCGAAGTTGTTTACGACAAATCAAAGGATATGGGTTCTTATGATGATGTCTCAGTAGAATAAACCAAATAAAATTATGAAAACAATATATGTAGAAAGATGGGAATGCGTTCGCTCTTCTTACGGCAAACTTTACAAACTTGACCTAGAGAAGATTGCCGAAGAGGAAATGTATCCAGAGCTTCTTGAGATGGATAATGAAGAATTAACTGAATGGCTTGAAGATAATGACGATCTTCTTTGCGAACCCGAACCTTTGGTCGCTTCTGTTTGTTGCGAGTCAGATCCAGATCATTACGAGCGGACTGTATACTCAGATCCTAAAGAGGCTCTTAAGTCTATCGAATGGCAGGGATTTAATCGTGGTTACCCAGCAAATGATATGTCTCCAGATGATGCACAAAACCTTCCCGCTATCATTAAAAACCTCAAGAAAGAACTAGAAGAATGAAAGAAAAAACATTAGTATTAGGTAGAGGTTTTCTTGGACAAGAATTCGAAAGACATGGGTTTCAAGTTTGGGATAGGAGTAAATTTAATTACCCTGAAACTAATTTAAAAGACTTAGATGAATTTGACACAATCATCAACTGTATTGGTTGCGCAGATACAAGGTATTGTGAAAAACAAGAAAATTGGAATCATGTTTGGACCGTCAATGCTTCTTTAGTTGATTGTATTTCTGGTTATTGTAAATCAAAAGGAAAGAAGTTTGTGCATATTTCTACTGGTTGTGTTTACGATCAAAATAATTCACCTCAAAAAGAAACAGATTTTGTTTCTTCTCATTGTAAATATGTAGTTAGTAAATTAGCTGCTGAGAATTTCTGCAACGAAGATGATTTGATTATTAGACCAAGGCTTTACTTTAGTGATATAGAGGACAAAAACAACCTTCTAACAAAGCTTCCAAAGTTTACTAAGCATTTGACAGAAATAAATAGCTATACTTCCACTAGAACGATAGTAGAGGCGACTCAAGCATTATTAGGGTACAAGCAAAGCGGAGTATTTAATGTCGCTCAGGAAGGCTATGCAACGATAGAACAGATATGTCAACATATAGGTATTGAAAACAAACCGACTCTAAACGGAGAAGAGCTAAGACAGGAGCAAGGTCTTTATTTGGTTAATAATATTTTAGATATTAGCAAACTCAAACAATTCTATGATCCAGCAAATGTTTTTGATGAGTTTGCACGTTTAAGTTTTGTTAAATAATGCTTTCTTATTCACATAAGTTTATGTTTCGCCATTATGGAAAATCTGGCGGTACATCAATAAAAACGTTCTTTCATAAAAAAAGAGAAGTTCACACAAAGCTTGTTAATTATCACAAAACGATTGACCAGATGAAAAATGTTATTATTTATGATGGTTATGATCCAAAAGACTTTTTGAAATTTACAGTAACCAGAAACCCTTGGGATAAAAGCGTTTCTAATTACCATCATTATATAAATCATTACAGAATACCAATTTCACAACTTTCTTTTGAAGCTTTTATTTATAATGGATTAATAATTCATAAAAAACATCCTTGGGTTTCTTCTATTGTAGTACCAAGTTTTGAACCATTTGATTTTGTTATAAAATTCGACAACTTACAAGAAGGTTTTAATGAATTGTGTTCTATTTTAAATATAGATTCTGGAATATTGCCTCATATTGATTATAATTCTAATAGACCTAAGGTTAATTATAAATCATATTATACAAAAAAGTTAATACACATTGTTGCAGACATGAATAAAGTAGAAATAGAAAAGTTCGGTTATACATTCTAAAAATAAGGGTGTAAATTTTATTATGCTAATATCTCATAAACATAAATTTGTTTTTATAGAAATAGAAAAAACAGGCTCAACGTCAATAAGAAACATGTTGGAAAATTATTTTAAAAAAGACGTTACCATTTTTACTTACCCTTCTAGGAAATTCCCGCTTTTACATAGGCATAATACTATAAAAGAAGCTGTTGAAAGTATTCCTGAATGCAAAAATTACTTTAAATTCTCTTTTGTAAGGAACCCTTGGGATAGAGAAGTTTCTCGTTTTTTTTGGAATACACAAAAAAGGGATGTGCTTATTAAAGAAATCAATAACCTTAAAATTCAATCAAAAAGTAAAATTAAAAACAAACAAAAGCAAGTAGAATTTTTTCAGAAAAATTTCCACATAAGGAATATACAAAAAGAGCAATCAACTTATCTTTGCGTAGGTGAAGAAATTGCAGTTGATTTTGTTGGGAAGTTAGAAATGATAAAGCAAGATTTTTCTTATATATGCGAAAAAATATCAATGCCATTACCTGAAATATTGCATGACAATAAAAGTGACAGAGATCATTATAGGGGTTATTACGACATAAGATGCAGAGATATTGCAGAGACATATTATGCAAGAGATATAAAAAACTTCTATTATAATTTTTAATGAAAATATATACATACTACGAGCAAATACATCAAGACAAAAGAGATGGATCTTTAAAAATACTAGATTTATGGTCGAAGAATTGGAAGTCAAAAGGTTTTGAACCCATAGTTTTAACATCTAAAGACGCTGAACTAAAAGGTGATTATTATAAAGAATTCAAAGAGTGCTTGTATGATTTAATAGATAATGTAACTTTTTTAAAAACTCACCCATCAGCAAAAACAGATATTGAAAATAATATTTCCTTAGAACCGACTGTACACGAAGATATAATAAATAAATTTTGCTTTGCTTCTTTTAAAAAATATTTAGCTATGGCAAATGTTATAGGAGAAGATTCTATGCTTGTTGATTATGATGTTTTCAACATATCTTTTAAAGAACGCCACCTTCTTCATAATCAAAAGAAACTTGATTTGTTAAGTGATGGGATTCATTCGCCAGTAGCTTACGGAAATGAAAGGAACTTTAAGGAGTTTTGTGATTATTGTATAAAAATATTTAAAAAAATGCCACATATTTTGATTGGTCTTTGCAACTGCAAAAAAAATTACTTAACGGACCATGATTTTGTCATGAATTTGAAAGCATATCTATATATAAAAAATAACGGGATACATTCAGAAGGCGAAGTGGACGAAGTGGAGTTTTTTATTAAAAGTTTCCTAAATTCTACTGAAAATATCATTATATCTAATAAAGCAGAAGATGCCTTAAATTACCCATTAGCCCACGTTCATAGAAATTTTCCAAGTCATTCTAAATCCACCCAAGAATCATTAAAAACATTGAAAAGAATCGAAGCTGCTAAATATATTTGTTCTAATAATTAAGTGTAATATAGTTTATGCCAGCAGCTAAAAGAGTTAATTATAGCGATGTTCAAGTCTTCTTTGATTCGACTAGAATTCTTGGCGTTCAATCTAAAGATATACAAGCCGAAAGACAATTCCAAGAGGTTAACCCATTAGGAAAATTAAGTAATCTGCAAAAAATATTAACGTCAAATCAGACCTCAAACTTGACTTTTAGTATTTTAGTTTTAGAAAACGGTTTTGATCCGATTGAAACACTTGATGGTCTTCTGAACATAGATACAATAGATATAAAAATAATAGATTTAACTTCCGAAACCCTCGCCACAGGGTGTTATCTCCAATCTTACTCTTTAAATATAAGTGTTGGGGAGATTCCTAATTTTTCTGTAACATATGATGCTGACTCTATATCATATAACGAACAAGGAGCTTTAACTTACGAGGATCAAACTGAAGATCAAAATGTTCAATATTTCAGACCTCAAGAAGTAAAAGTATATGGAGATTCAAATTATACTGAAGGGATAAAATCTTGCGACCAAATAGAGGAGTGTTCTGTGTGTTTACAAAGCGTTAATATTTCTTTGGATTTAAATAGGACGCCAGTAAACAGAATAGGTTCGTTCTTGCCAAGAATGAGATATCCGACATTGCCAATAAACGGTTCCATAGATTTTTCTGCATTCAAAAAAGACATAAAAGGAATTGATTTAAGTAGTATTGTTTGCGAAAAGGGCTCTCTATTTTTTAATTTAGAAAGTAAATTTGGGGGTGGTGGAAAATACTATGAAATCAAGGATTGTACCTTAACATCTGTAAATGAAAGTGTCGAAGTCGGAGGCGACACAACTATTAACTTTAGTTATCAGTTTCCTTTGACAAAGGATAGTATAGAAGTAACCTAAGCGATTTTATAAAACTAGTTGAAACCAATCTTGAGACCTCTTGACTGCATTCTCTTTAGTATGGCACATGTACCAAGCTGCTTGTCTACTGCTGTAGAAGAAAACTTACCGTCTGCTACGTATTTGCCCATTTTATAATGCTGAGTCCCTGACCATAAATAAGGAGAAAGCACATCTTTGTGGTATTTAAGGTAACCGAGACCATTGTATTTCTCTATATTATAGAGGGAATCATTGCACTGAGACCAGTCAACCTTATTTTCTAAGTCTTTTAGCTTGTACAGAGCATCCTCTGCGCTTTCTTCGAAAGTATAACTACTTCCATTTTTAGGAGAAGCTAATGGTCTACCAATTGGTACCCATTTAGTTCTTCCTGTCAAGGGAGAACCTTCGTGAAGATGTTTTTTGAAATTCCATGTAGATTCTCTACCATGCAAAGCAAATACCACAGCAGAAGGAACACCCCCAGTGCGCATTTTCTCTATAGCTTGATACTTTTTCTTGTTTTCTAGGTAAATAGAGATGGATTTATCTATCCTGAATACCTGAGAAGCGTTTATTTCGGCAGAATCCCAAAGTTTTTCGTGATGTTCTAGTGGGTTGTGGCGAAACGGAAGGGTAGGAGAAGGCTCACCGCCATCTGAATCGCATTTTAATCCAGATCCAACGAGAGCTAAAAACCCTAAAAATGCCGCAAATTTAAACATTAATAATTATAACTAAGCCAGCAGCTATGATAGCTCCGCCGAAAAAGTAAATAAGAAATTCTGCTTTTGTGATTGCTATTCTCTGAAATGGAGTAAGATTTTCCCAATCATTTTTAATGAGATCTTTTTCGTCCACGTATTTATCTGTAGTCTTTCGATTGTAAACGTTTCTAAGCAATAGCGCAGAAGCGCCAGCAATAAGTGTGAAGATTGGGATCAGAAGCGCTCCACGCATCGTAAGAGCCAAAGCTCCAGATGTGTAAGCCCAAATGAGGATAGCAATAACAACCAAGAGAATCCAGTATCTTTTGATGTAACCAATAATAGGTAATTTGGATGATGGTAGTTTGATTTTAGGAAATTTCATTTTACTGTTTATTTGTTTGATAGTATTTACACTAAAATATATTTAATCTTTATCTAAAAAGGCACAGGTTGTTAGTATGGGTAGCATTTTATGCCATTTTTTCTTTATATATTCACAACTTTCTGTAAGACCTTGTTGTACACCCTTACGGGGAGAGTTATGATGTGCATGAGCATTTAAACAGTAATTTTTCATTCCTCTAGACCTAGATTGCAAACACAAATCTGCTCCGAACATGTGGTGAGAAGAGGGTATTTCTTCATCAAAAATGAATTTGCAATCTTTCTTGACTATAAGTAAACACTCATCTAGAGTTTCAGCTTCTTGAAAAAAAGGTCCATCTTTTTCAGACATGGGGATCCATTTATGCCACTTTTTGCCCAAAGTTCCTACAGTACCTTGATAACCTCTATTGATGTGACCGTATTTAGCACTAGCACCAGCAACACCAACAACGCCCCAGTTAGGATCATGTTTTTCTAACTCGTAAAGCGTCTTATTTAATGAAGGAAAAAAACCATCTGGCAAAAACATATCCTCATGAAGATATATAATAAGTTTATTTTTTGTAGAATCAAAAGCTTTGTTGTATGCACGGGGAACATTATCATAACCTCTAATTATTTGTAAATCAAATTTTTCCAAGAGGCTAGAGCTGAGTAGATTTTTAGAAAGCAAAGCTTCGTTATGCGAAGCGCAAACTAAGGAGTAATTGTGAAATTTGAAAAATTGGTCATAAAAAGATCTAAATGAAACTAAATTAAGCCATTTTTTTTTATTTTTCACAAAATTTAAATAATTTAAATCTTTTTCTATTATTCTTATTGGTTTTTGTCTACCTTTTTGAATTATACCATAACCATAATTTGAATCAACAGTTGATATTTTTAAAAAGGGTTTGTTTCTTAGCATAACGAAAGTTTTCCAAACATCCCCAGTCCATTCTTGAGCCAATCTGGGTACTTTTTGCATAATTTCATTATGAGGGTTTACGTCATGGCAAATAATATAACCTCCGTCATTCAAAATATTTAAAGCATTTTTAATATCTCTTCCGAATTGTTTAGCTTTATGCAGACCGTCTATAAAAATAACATCAAATTTTTCTTTATTTTTTTTAAAAAATTCATCTGAACCAATATTAAAAGATACATCACATTTAGCATCGGGATCTACGCCTACTTTTTTCTCACAAACAATGTTGTTTATGCAAAGCCCATGATCGACACCAATTTCTAAGTAGCTTTTAGCATGAATAGAATCTATTATGACTTGTATGACTACTTTATTATCTTCCATTTTTTTATTATGGTGTGTTTTTAAGAAGTAATAGACAACCTGCATACATAAAGCCAACCATTACAGTGACCCCAAGCAAGACATTTAACCATTTAGCATCTCTAAAATTTTCTGGGGCTATAAAAGCCCTTATGTGACAGTAAGCAGATAAAGCTGTCAGAAATTGTCTAAAAATTATATTAGGAAATACTCCGAACTTAATTAAAGCCTCTGTATATCCAAGCCCAAGGAAGTGAGAAGTCCAAGGAATAGCCCAATAAAAATTATCTACTATATGACCACCAAAACCAAAGAATATACCAGCAATAATCCAACATATTTTTTTATCGTCTTTGTAGAATTTAAAACACCTATACATCAAAGGATAACACTCGTAAACGACCACAGAACATAAAACAAGAAGAGGGATCGTTAAAGCTAACGATCCCAGTTCTACATAACTCCTTATTTCTTCGTACCCCATTCTTGTAAAATTATCTATTATTTTCGTATCTATCTAGCAATATGTCTAGCTTGGTTTTAATTGTGCCTACGTCTTCTTTTATTTTATAAATGCTTTCTTTGATGGGTCTTGTTTCTGCAAGTATTTGAAGTTGAAGCTCTGCTTCGTTTTTATGCTCACTTGCATTATCTTGATGCGTAACAACTCTTTCTTCAACAGCCACAACCAATGCCTCTGCTCCCTCATGATAAGGTTGTTTGTGGTGATTTGAAACATCATTTAAGAAAATAATAGAAGTATATATGAAAGCTACGAAACCAGCTAAAATGCCAACAACATACAACCAACCCTGTAAAGTACTCGGCTTTGTAAACCTAACAGCCTGAGCTTCATGAAGCTCACTAACAGTTGCAGATATAACACGCTTAATGTCATCTTCAGATAAAACAGTCATAACTAATCGGTTTTTAAAATATTTATCGAAGCTACTAAAGATACAGCTCCAGAAATAATATGTTCTGCTTGGTTGGGTAAAACCTGAACTCCAAAAAGAGCAATTATCGTTATGATCCCTCTCCATGTGCTTTCTTGCGTAATTCTTAAAAGGAAATTTTCCTTAAAAGAAAGTTTTTTTTGTTCTTGTTCCACTTTTTTAGAATAGTCTAGGACCGAACAGTTTGAACAAAATACCAGCACCAAGAAGACCACCTACAGCGAAACAAATGTTTCTATACTTCTTTAAGGCGTCCATTTTCTTTTGGATCTCAGCAATTTTGACATCGCTTTCAGCTTTCACCTTTAAAATCTTCTCTTCCACCTCCCTGACTTCTTTTTGAGCCTGAATTGTCTGAGTTCTGAGCTGGTTATTAGCTTTTCTAAGCTCTGCAGCCTCGTTCTCTTTTAAGTTCAGCGCAATCTCTACATCGGTAAGGCTACTTTCAAGCGCTCTAAGGTCGTTTGTTTGGTTTCTGTTCCAACGCCCAAGCATATCTAACTCGTCACTGATGACCTGAAGCTTGGCTTTAAGTTCTTCTGCTTTTTGTTTTTCAGCAAGCAAAAGAGCATTTGTGGTTCTAATTTGAAGCTTTAGTATCTGCTCACCACCATATGTTGATGCCTTAGAGATTTTCTTGAGAGCTTCGTTTGATTTGTCAAGCTTGGGTATCACACTTTCCTTTGCTGAAACGCTTCTGATAATCTTTTTGCTGGTTTTGTTCGCACACGAACAACCTAAAAAAAGAAAAACAGAAAAGATTGATATGATTGATATAATATTTTTCATAAATTTACCTCCTGTAACAAAGTTTTACACTGAAAATTAATTTTTTAAATATATAATATATTTATTGTTCACAAGGATCAGCGACATTTAAGTGCCAAAGAACTTTGGCTGTGTTTTGGACATATCTAAACACTCTGTATTCAAAAGAAAAATCTGAAAAATTAGACCAAGAATCATCTTTTTCTCTACAACCAAATTGAGAAAAACCTACTTCAAGAGGAAGAATTCTACCCTTCCAACCAGTATATCTATTAAAGTCTCTACCGACATAATCAGGCCATACCTCTGGATGAACGTATAAAACACCTCTTGTTCTATAGCCGTATTTGCTACCTGATATATCCCTTGTGCCATAAAGCTCTTCTGCTGTTCTAGCTGATCCACTTAGCTTCTTTCTGCCTGTAGTTTCACAAATTGACTTTGTAGCGTAAAGATATTGAGTCATTTTAGAATTTAGATGAAACTCTCCTGTTGTTGTAATTTGGGTATCAAGATCTCTTACTCCAATAACATTTGGGCTTGGAATACCCAAAGAATTAAAGAAAGGAAGGTAATCTCCGTCAGCGTGTTTTCTATCAGGATTGTAATAACGACTAATAGGCTGACCTCTATAAACTTTTTTAAGATGTTCTATACCAATATTTTTACTTGGATTAAATAAATCTACCCCTGTAGTTTCTCCAACTACCCCTGTAAGGTCTTGTGATTGATAAATCAATGGTCTTTCAAAAGATAAGAAATCTTCACCTGTGCCAAAAACCCCCTTACTTTCATACAGAGGATTAAAACCACTCTCACTACGGAATCCCGTGCGATCTTGGTAAGTGTAATCTCCAATTGAAGAATTCTCGAATCGAGCGAGATTGCTAAAAGTACCACTAACATCTAATCTACCCTGTAATATATCTATAGCTTCATCATTTTCTACATCTATAATGTATTCCGCAGGACCAAAACCATCTCTTACATAATCCCATTTAATATATATACCGTCTAACTCTTGGTGTGCGTGAAGATCTGGCGTAGCTCCTGTGGTAAATTCCCCAGAATCATCAACTTCATAATTATCTGGATGAGTATGATGAAATCTTAGAACCCATGCTCCACCAATCGTATAAGGAACTTGTTTTGATCCAGCTCTTCCTAAGCAACTTGATCCATAAGAATTTTTCCCATCTGTTTCTATTAGGTCGTTAAAATGGGGTTCGTCAAGTTTTAATCTTAATCTTTCTATAAGATAATCGTTATTGTAAACTCTGTTTTGAAGTAGTTGGTTGTTAACTCCTAATTCACCACTTTCTGGAACAAATTGCAAGCTATCTAGTTCTGAATAATTAAAACGATTTAAAAAGAAATCAGTCATTTCGTTATAGTGAAGATATTCGCAAGTAACAGAGTTCTTTACTAAATGTCCACTATTGCATTCTTCAATATTATGATTTTGAGCTTCTATAACTTCAACAAGATTTTCAGAAAGCTTATCTTGATTAATATTATAATCTCTTTCAAACAATCTATTATGTTTAGCAAAGTATTGCGAGTATTCCATGCCCATTTCTGGAGCTTTTGTAGAACTTCCTAGCATTGGTAGCGTCTCTCTGAATATTTGACTCGTTTTTTGCTGATCTGCTAATGAAATCGGCGAGAAGTTTTGGTCAAATTCTCTTCCTGTAATTAATTTAGAATTTGCTATTTCGCCAAAGATTGATTGTTGAAAAAGTTGATTAACATGACCATAACGGAATCTTCTATTTCTAGATTTTTCATCATTAAATAAATATGAAAATTTATCTCTTAGATCAACTTCCCATAACCAAGCGTGACCACGATCTCCACCACAAGGTACACTTTGCCTATATTTATTTTCTGTTGCTAAGTCAGTGGCAGTTTCCAACTCATAGTTTTCGGCTGGTCCAAAATCATTTGGACCTATAATTACGTCATAATAAACTCGACTACTATCACCTACCGTATAGTCATAAACATAACCGCTCTCATTATGCATATTGGCGAACCAATCAAATTTTGGGTCTTTGCTATTCGTATTAGAAAATGGAGACAGTAATTCTTGAATACCTTCTTGGAACCATAATTTTTCTGGTAAGTTTCTTGCATTTTGAGGGGGTGAATAATATTTTGAGTCCAAGAAATCTGATACATAACAAGCTTTTAATGGATTTATTTGATCTGTCCAGCAACTAGTGCTTAAACCGCTAAAGTAACCAGTTCCCGCACCACCTTGGCTGTTAAAAACTTCATCAAAATCAACATCGCATTCAACATTTAATTTCCAGCGCCAAAGCTTTGTGTCATATTGAAATTCTACTTCTTCAAAACCTTCTGGTAGTTCGAACGATGGTCCTTCTACGAAAACATCGCCAGTAAGAAAAGTTGGATTACCTTCTGGGTCAAAACCATTGAATACTTCATCATAATAGGTAAACTCTTCTAATGGAAAAGATTGTTTCTCAAAACTTTCTAGCGCAAGAGTTGCTGTTGTTCTTGCGATACCAGTAAAACTCGGAGGCTGTGTTTTTGATGAAAAACGTGTTAGATTAATTGTAACATCACCATCTATTGCACTTCCAGCATTATCGTAATAATAACCGACAGAAGAAGTTTCATTGCCAGATTGGTCAAGAGAAATTGATACATCCCAACCTCCTTCGGATTCTGTACCTTCTACCCCCCAACCCGAACCTGTGGAATAAGACAATATACCATTACTGCAAATATCTCTTGTATCGAAGGCAGAAGGCATATCAAAACTATATACAGCAGTATTAGTTCCAGACTCTTGTTCATATTCTGTACCTGCAAAATCAAAAGTAACATAACCTGCAAGACCATCAGGCACTGGACTATTATCGTAAAATGGCGTGAATTCTAATTCCTCTATGTTACAATATTCAAAGGAAACGTTACCAGAATCTTCTGAGAAAATCTGACCATCAGTATTTTCGTTAATTTGGTCTGCAAGATCCATTGTAAATTGGTCTAACTCATTAGTTACATAATGATAAAGACCATTATTTCTATCTTCTTGTTCTAGTTTTCTTTTATGAGAATCTGACCAATCAACTCCAACCTCTATCTTTGGAGCAGTTCTAGCAGAAAGAGAGATCCAAGGAAAAGCACACCTCATATTTGATGCTGTTTTTGGTCCAAAAGATCCTCTAGGAAATGATGTTGGTGGAGTCTTACCTACATTCAAATATAAAAAATCAGAATTTTCAAATGCTCTGGGACTTATTTCTGTCAATATTGTTTCTGGATGAAAATCAATTCTGGAAATATTAGTTTCTTTGTGATAAGGTATATCATCTATTTGATTTTGAGATGATAGATTTCTTATAAGATCTTTGTAATGGTGAGCGCCACTTGTGAATGTGGGGTTTTGTGGATTTGTAATTGCAATTTCTTGAACACCAAAATATTTGTCAAATCTATTGTATTTATAACTGCCGAAATTTTTAAAAGCATAATCTTCAATTGTTTGTATACCAGAGTTTTCAACAGTTACTGTTGCAAGACCTTCGTACGATTCAAACATACTTTTAAATATGGTATTTTTAGGATAGCTTTCTAAAAATCTAAAGGTTGATCCTTTGTATTCTAAATTCTTAAATAGACCACCTGCCATATATTCAAAAGAACCTAATTTAATAGCTTTAAGCTCATCCTTTTTTGACTCAGGCAATCTCATGCTGTAAGAGCCATCTTGTTCTAACAAAAAAGGGTAAGAAGAAGCCTGTCTAAATCCAAAAGCTTGATCGAAAGGTGACTCTTCAATTGTCAAGTCTGGGTTGTCTAAAACTAAATTTAATGGAAGATAATCAAATTTAGAATTACCACTATCATATATAATGGAAGCGGGTTCAATACGCATAAATGCGTTCTTGCCTATATAAGTTAATTCTGGAATATTTTCCAAAACAAATTCATTAGCAAAACTAAAACCAGCTTGCGCAAAAGCATAATCTCCAATGTATTCTATTTTATCACTGAAATTTAATAATCTATTATTTGAAGTAGCAAAACCAGCAAATGCATAATCTTCAACTGTAACAGCATTAAGCAAATTAAAATCAACACGATCTCTAACAAGAAAGTTAGGAACATTTAGGAAGCACCTTTCTCCGTAAACTCTAGCAGTGTTTAAATAATTATAACCAATAAACCCGCTTCCATTTTCAATATAATTAGGGTCATATGGTGGGTTTAGTAAACTATGCCAATTATCTGGAATAGATAGTGGGTCGTCTCCTTCTGATTCTACAAGATTTGTTTTAATTGTATTTGGATATACATTTTCATTATAATGCAACCCTAATGGACCATAACTATAGCCTCTTCTGTAACTGTTGTTTATCATTTTTTAGTAAGTTTCTGGATAAGTTCCTGTTTCCCACTCTAAGACTCTACCTGCATATTTAACCCTACTAACCCAATCGTCATCATATTGATTTACAATATCGGGATGAGCAAAAATTATTCCATAAGGCGAAAACCAATCTGTTTCTGCGAGAGTTTCTCCAGATTGCATTACTTCTATGTTTAGATTGGAGGCTCCACTATCTAAGTTTATGTAGTTTCCTGATACATCGCCAACCCAAAAAATTTCTCCATTAATTCTATCATAAAATTTAGGTTTTAATGTTTCACTATACTCATTAAATATATCTTTTTCTTTAGTTGTCTTCGGTAAAATCCAAGGGTGGGATTCTGATAAACTATCACCAGAAGCATTAAGAACCCAGCCACCTAGTGCGTAATCATTATCTGTTTCATTAATTAGTCCAGTCCAAGCATAACCTGTCCAAGGATGATTCCCAGAGTTAGGCCAATATTGACAATCCTCTTGCAGAATTACATTTCCAGAAAATGGTGAATCTAAATTATTTTCAACACAGTATTGTGTGATTTTACAACCATCCCACCAATCAATACTTATAGAGTAAGCGTCTAAGTTTGAAAAATCAGAAGTTCCTGTATAATTTGTTTCATATTTATAGCAACCTAACCTTTCTCCAGTTGGTATTATACCAGTAGAGTATTGAAGTGAAGGTATTGAAATAGAGCTTGCAGTAAAGCAGTTGGGCATAATTTCAGGATCAAAACAATTATCGTGGAATCCAGAAGCTGGAATGTTGTAAATATAAAGTTGACCAGCAAAACAATCTTCAAAAGCTCCGCTTTCAATTCCTGTGATAGAATTACCTAAAACAATTTTAGATTCGTCTGTTATATATTCGGTTCTTTCATTACCAGAAAGAAATTCTGCAGATGGATTGAATTTATAAAAAGCAGAAGGTTTTATGTTTGTTATATTATCACCTATAACAAGCTTGTCTATGTAAGAACTGTTAAAACAGTCTTTTGGTATATAGTTATTACTTGGATTGAAGTTTAGCTGCCCATTTTCTATATAGACGTTAGAAAATGCAAAATCTTCAATAGAAGTCACCCCAGTTGAAACTGTTATATCTGCTCCATCTGAAACAAAACCTAAAAAAGCTCCAGACCCTATTGTTTGAGTGTCTATATTTAAATCATTGTCGGTTATATTGCATTCTATAAAGCAACGCAGAGGTAGTTTATCTATACTAGAAGGAATATTAAAACCACTCCCAAAAAAACAATAGCCAAAACTTTCTTCAGATAGACTAGTTATATTAGAAGGTATATCCAACAATGTTGAAAAAGAACAATTGAAAAAAGCACGTTCTGGAATAGAAGTTAAAGTTGAGTTAAATTCGACAGAAGCTTGAGAAAGAGCATTTGAAAAACAACCAGAATCAATTTCGACTAATGATTCTGGCATTTTTAAATAACTTATTCTGTTATCTGCAAAGGAAAAAGCACCAATCCCTGTGACACCTTCTTGGAAGTTCAATTCTGAAATACTACAAGATTCAAAAGCCTCATCTCCTATAAAACCACAAGATGCCCCAACTCTAACAGAATTAATTCCAGTGTTGTTGTATCCGCTTGATGGTATATCACCATCTATAGAATCTTTTTGATAAGATACTGTATCAAATCCAGAACCTGTTAGAAAAGGGTATAGTTGAGTTTGCGATGAATATAATAAAGTTAAATCATTATCGCTTCTAAATGATTGTATTATCATTTTTTTTTATTTTGGTTCTGATATAAACAAGTAGTAATTAGATCCATCAAAATACCAACTAATAGTTATGTAGCCAACGCTATTAATTGTTACAGTACTTATATCAGAAATAAAGCCTCCAGCTACTTCATGAGATGTTGCAAAAGTCCAACCTCCTGTTCCATCTTGCCTAACAACAATCAAGCCGTTATCTCCAGCTGAAGCGTTTGAAATAGCGAAATCAGATATGTTTTCGGTTAAAGTAACTATTGCGTGATTACCATCATCAGTATTTAACCCAAGAATCCCAGAGGAAGAAGTAATTGTTTGCTGTGTGAATTTGGCTTCTATTGAAACTAATCTTGATTCAGCGTCGTTCGCGTTATCATTAATAACGGCTGTAGCATCTGCATGAGTAGAAACATTTGGTGTAGGAGAAAAATTAGTCTGTGCCATATTAATATGTATTGTTTTTAAAGATTACACTGGTTTCTGATTTTGTGATGGAATAAAGTGTAATATACAATAACAATACCCTATAATAAAAAAATGACTAAAAGACATTTCATTGGTTCAATTGTAGGATCATTTATTCACCTTTCAGAAAACATCGCAAATGCAAATTTTATATTCAAAACAAAACAAGAGGTGAAATCTATTCCTCAATCTTGGATAAAACTCAAAGGTGATGAGGTTTTAGATTATGCTTTGTTTATTCAGGGATTAAATTTAAGAAACATTACCCCAAGAATGGTTCTAGCCCCTCATTTTAAATCTAGAAGAGGAGTTGTGAACGAATTACCACCTAAGAAAATGTGGAAAAATATAGCACCCACGCTCAAAGCTATAGACAAAATCTGTAAAGAAACAGGCATAAGCGTCAAAGAAATTCTATCTGCATACAGATCACCCAAGTATAACAGAGCTGTTCGTGGTAATAGAGGCTCTTTTCATATGCAAAACCAAGCAATAGACCTAAGGTTCAACAACCTGTCCTCTTGGAAAGCATCCAAGGTAGTAAAAAATTACAGAGATAACAAAAAAATATTTAAAGGCGGCGTAGGTCTCTATAGTTCATTCATACATATAGACACAAGAGGTGAGAATCAAAATTGGTGATTCTTTTAAGAAGGGCTATCAGCTGAGTAAGTAGAACCATTATTAGTTCCATCGTTAGTTCCCGCATGATCTAGAACGTCATCGCTGTTAGTTAAATACCAAGCGTGAATGTTAGATTTGTCATCTGTTCTATTATAGATCTTTGTAACATCGCTTGCGCTTAGTGCGCTATCGTAAATTCTAAAGTCTGCAATGTTACCATTCATTTTTAGATCGGTGCTTCCATTAAAGTTTCTTGCTCCAATATAACAATCTATGTCAGTGCCATAATCACCCATAGTTACAGCCGACATATCCCCGTCATCAGTAGCATCTAAAGTCTGAACAAATCCATCTTTGTAAATTGTAATTCCTGTAGGCTCAACTACCGCTGTATAATGAAACCATCCTGTGTCTCCGTTAGCAAAATTCTGATCTATTTCTGCTCTTGCTTGGATTCCGTTAGCGAAGTAACTAAAGGTTAAGCCACCAGAAGTATCTAGAAAGATTAAAACTCTGCTAACTGGGGTAGCACTTTGATTACCAAAAATAGCCTGTGCTGCTGATGGATTACCCTCATCAAATCTAACCCAAGTGGATATACTGAAAGATGATTGAAAAACACTTTGAAATCCTGTGTTTGTGTTAATGTAATCACCAGTAAAAGTTCTGGATCTCTGACCAAATGGAATCAAATCCATAGGAGGGTTATCATATGAGTAAACAGAGCCAAAGTTAGTTCCATCATTAGTTCCAGCTTTATCTTCTACGTCATCGTTATCTGTTAGCCAATGTCCAATAAGGTTGGTTTGAACATCTGTGCCAGCGTATAGGTCAGAGATTTGGGATGCTGTTAGTTCTGCATCGTAGATTCTAACATCTGCAATCTTGCCGTTCGTGCGATGGTTATTATTTATATCGGCATTATAAGATCCAATGTGAGCATCTGATGCAGGGTTATTTATAGTTCCGTCATATGATCTAGATGCTACACTTACGCCATTGATATACATGGTTAAATTATTACCGTCCGCAACTCCGACGATGTAAGTCCATTCACCTATAAGTGAAGATGCAGAAACGCCGCTGTCAAGTATGGAATGCCCATTATCTGCTCCATTTCTCACAATAAAAGTCATATTACCTGATGACGAGGCAGATCTTACATATAAAAGCCATGAAGCACTTGTATTATTATGCCACTTACCAATAATACCAGAACCATTTGAATTAACTGTATTTAATTTGAACCATGAGGATACGCTGAATATGGCATTATCTGCTGTCTGTCCTAAATTTATAGTATCATCAACACCATCAAAGCTTCTAGAAGCCCTTCCAAACTCTACAGGTGGTGATGGGTTATCATAAGAATATTTTGTGCCGTAGTTAGTGCCGTGATTTGTTCCCGCAGCATCTAGCAAGTTATCCGCATCTGTTAGCCAGTGTCCTACAAGATTTGTTGTAATGTTTGTGCCGTTGTAGATATCTGAGATATCAGTAGCGGTTAATGTGGAGTTATAGATTCTTATATCTGCTCTACCACCACTTCCAAAGTTTGCAGGGACACCATTTGCAAATGTGCATCCAACTGTTATAAGTCCATCACTGTTGAGGATTGTTGTCATAGAATGATCTACTTCCTTTATGGTTGTTTCCTCTGAACCATCAACAAATAATTTAAGAGTTCCGTTATCCCAAGTAAACGCTACATGATGCCATGTCCCATCACTAACATCAGTAGTGCCGTAATATCTTTTAATTGGGTTTAATCCGTCACCATCAGCCGACAAATAAATCATCAGTTTTTTGCCATTTGTGTCTGATGTTTTAGAAGGACCTATATTCCAAGCCCTATTGTTACCTGCATTTTTCCAATGAGCGAGATGAGATGTTGTCCAATTTAAATCCGTAGTTTTTAACCAAAGAGCTACACTTAAATTAGTAGTGCTTTCATTAATATCTGGGATAGAAATATAATCGCTAGAACCATCCAAGCTACGGCTTCTATTACCAAAGCCGTCAAATGCTACAGACTCGCCTCCGTGAATATATGGATTGATTATGTCCATTAAATAATGTCTGGATCAACTGGCTCTGGCTCTACAAAAAACAAGGAATAGCAATGAAGACCATATTGAATCATATCTGAATTATACACCTCGACGGTGATTGTATGACTAACACCAAATACATCTTTAACAGAAACCTCGTCCGTTAAATCCATCCCTGCATGATCTATCAGACTAGTCATACGAGTAAAGGCGTTCTGAGCTTGCTCTGAGACATCATACTTGATACCTCCAATGTCAACATGAGCAGGAATTTTAGCATCAATTTCATCTTGTGTTAGATCGACAACCTCCCAGCTTTTTATTGTCGCTGTTTTGTTTGCTATATCATAACTAACAGGAAGTCTTTTAAGTTTTTGCGTAGCAGGATCATGTAAAGGTCTAACCTCTGTGACCTGAAATAGTATATAAATACCCTCTTCCATATCTGGGACAGTAACTCCGTCAGCAGTAGGCCAAGGTCGATCCTTGGCTATAGCTTTTTGATTGTTGGAGTCATATATTGTATATAAATTCATTTTAATTAATTTCCCCTTCTAGGTAAACTTTTAATCCTGCATCTGTTCCTGCTGCATCTATAGCTGTTATATCTATGGTGAGTAGATCACCTTTAGATAAAGAAAATGTAGAAGCAGCGCCGCTAAATAGGTTGGTTTCTCCATTGTTAGCTCCAGCACTTATAGATAGCGTTGAATTCAATATGGAAGAGCCTTCTTGTTTAATATCTATAGTGGTAGCACTTAATGATCCAGTAGCAGTTAAACTTGCATAAACTCTGCTTACAAGCATGTCATAAGGCATGTCTGTAGCTATAGCTTGCCCGACAGATAAGGGTGATGTTTCATCACTACAGGCAAATCCAATACTATCTTTAATTCCGCTAACATCACCAACAACATGATTGTGACCGCTGAGAGCAAACGCTCCCGTATTGAGATCCGTGATGTCTGCGACAACGTGGTCGTGACCAGTTTGCGAAAACTCTCCCGTAAATAAATCAGTTATATCTGATACAAAGTGTTCGTGTCCTGTTATGGAAAAGCTATCAATATCGATGCTTTGTATTGATGTGTTTAAATTATTAAGAGCTTCTGTGACATTTAAACCTGAAACAGTAGAATCGTTTCTTACATCCGTAGATGGCTGTTTGGGATAAGAAGCTAAAACCTGTAAAGCTCCATTGTTTTGTTGGCTTTTTAAGCATATAGCTATTGGTTGAGAATATCCACCTGTAGGCTCGACTCCAGTAAGTTGCCCAAGACCATCAACATAAAGTATCTCGCCTTCGTTGAAATCTCTAGTATCTACATGATCTAAAACACCAGCTGTAATTATATTACCAAAAGACCCTTGAGGTATATCCTCTTCAGCCAAACCTATTGAAACGTCTGTCAGTTGATTAGAAAGGCTGACATTAATAGCATTTTGTCCTACGTTGAAGCTGTCATATTTAACTGGCTGACCTTTAAGTAAATTTTCGTCTGCTTTAATCCTGAAATGTAACTGGTCGGCATGTATTAGGTTACTTGCATCTGTTAGTGTTTTATTCGTGAACGCAATAGGACCATCAGTAAGGTCAGTGACATCACTCATCAAATGAGTGTGTATGGCTGGGGCAAAGTCAGTAATGTCTGATCCTGCCGCTGTGCCAGCATCATTTATATCACCCAAAAAATGCGTGTGGGAGGCGGTAGCGAAGTCTCCCGTATCGGCAGCAGCGGCAGTGCCAGCGTTGGTAATGTCAGCCAAAAAGTGTTGATGATCAACTTCTGCGTAATCACCAGTTAAAGTTATTGCGTCTATAGCGTCTTGAGTAGCTGTACTTACAGGCTTGTTTAAGTCAGATGTGTTGTTGACATTGCTAAGACCGACATCATTACGACTAAGAATAACGTCACCAATTCTACCCGCAACAGAGGTGACTGCGCTTTCTGCTAATTTATTTTGAACTTTAACAGTCTTAATCGAACCATTTAAGTTTTGAATTTTTACTTTAATTGGCTCTGACATTAGTCTGTTATATGTCTGCTTGTTTTAAGATACATTGTGTCGGTATAATAAACAGAACCACTTGGGTCAGTTAATTTTACATCATACTCTAAATTAAAGTTAGCTGGTAAAGATAGTGTTTCAGATGAATCCGCTGATATTGTAATCAAACCACTAACAAAAAGAGAATCATCTATGTCAAAAGATAATAAGGGATCTTGATCTACAGAAACTTTTAGATCACTCTCTGCTGTCCAACCACTTATGCTAACTGCGTCTTCGTTTTCATCTAGAAAACTCAAAGATTGCTCAAAAGTGGAGCCTCTTTTGATTTCTGTTATAGTTTTTTCTGTATCACATGACATCTTATAGTATAATACACAGAATTTATTCAAAGGACCTCTATACTTTACTTCTATAATTATAACTTGCCATCTATGCCCTTAAGCTTTAAGAACTCTGAACAAATAAACTCATTATCTATCTTCTCAATATCAAAATCGTTTTTGTATATCTCTATACACTTTGCTATAAGGAATTCCGCAAATCCAAAATTTGCAGAATGTTTGAAGAATTTATTATAAAAGTTTGCAATATTTGCTTTCATGCGAAGAACTCGTTCCTTATCCTCTAAGAGAAGCACCACTTGCTCATGAATATATTCCATAGAATGTTCTCTTAAATCAAACCTCAACATGTAATCATCTACATTCTCAAATATATTCTCCCATCCATAATCATTCATCGATGAGATCATAATTGGAATACAACCGCTCATAATAACATCAAAGAAAGAAAGGGCATAAGGCTTATCTCCTCGCAAAACAAACGCAGCATCTGATTTTAATAGCCTATCAATATGATTAGTAAATATTTTAGGATTAGTTTTAGCAGTTTTACCGTTATATTTAGAAATAGATATATCAAATCTAGGATCATTTATTGAACGATAAAATTGAAAAAAGGTTTTTCGACTTTCATGAGTAACTTGACGACCACACCAATAAACCTTATTATGAAACAAATCGTTTTTTATATTATAGTGATGCTAAAATATACTTATATTACAAAAACGTGATGCAACAGAATCCGTTAAAAACAAGGAGTGATGCAAAAACAATACAGTTAAGGCAATGTGGCAAACTAAAAATGGTCAAAGCGGCTTAGCCATTTTGGTGATGCACAAAA
>ENA-OWNS01000309-OWNS01000309.1-marine-metagenome-genome-assembly--contig:-NODE-309-length-23856-cov-2.630094_pt1 | contig 23856 bp, 27 predicted proteins | sample MGYA00238137_ERZ651772 | MGnify/ENA primary metagenome ERZ651772 (study PRJEB26903, sample SAMN06264699) | marine metagenome | isolation source: Columbia River Estuary | place: USA:Columbia River Estuary... | reverse complement strand
CTTCAGCAAGACGGGTCAATGCACGTTCGCCAACTTCACCATGGACGGCAACGCGGATCATTTCGTTTCGATATTCAACGCGCCGGACCTGCGGCTTCTCAATATCACGCGGCAGCGAGTTCACCGAGTCGACCGCGTTCTTAATCTCATTCAGAAAACCTTCCATATCATCGGTAGGCAATGTCGACACATCGATGCGCGCGTAGTTTTCCTCAGCAAAAGAGTAGTAGCGGTAGACACTGTCGATATTATCGATCGCGTTTTCAATGCGAACGACCACTTGTTCTTCTATTTCCTGTGGTGCCGCGCCGAGCCAGGTCACCTCGATAGAAACCTCATTAGGTGTGAAGTTCGGAAAAGCTTCTCTTTCCATCGCGATAAAACCAAGGATGCCTGCTAAAAGAATGCCTACCATCAGCAGGTTTGCAGCAACGGTATTTGTCGCCCACCAGGCAATCAATTTACGCATGTTCTCTTCCGTCCAATTGACATCGATGCTGCATTAATTCCGCCTCGCTAACGCAGACTCATCCAGCGACGCTTCCAGTGTTTTGAGCGCCATGCCCTGAATCGCATTTCGCACAGGCGACACGACAACTTTCTCATTCAACGAAAGACCACTAGAAATAATTGCCTCCCGCTCGGAGCTGTAGGCAACTACAACGGCTCGTATTTCCAGCAGGCCATTTTCGTTCACTACAAAAACCTTGTTTCCGGCACGCAATCCTTCCCTTGGGATGGCATAACCTTCATTGATTTTCCGCCCGGTAATCTCTGCTTCAACATACAGACCTACCGCTAACGGCATCTGATGCTGTGAAACATTACGTTGGTAAGGCGATTCAACCACAGCAAGGCCAAATAGCATTCGAGTGTTTTTATCAATCGAAGCGTCAAGACGCGTGAGCTTGCCTTGCCATCTCTGCTGCTTGCCCGCTACGTTGGCTTTAAAAACGACAGGCAGCGCCTGACCCGGTTCAGCGACAAAACCGATGGGTAAATTCAAAGATGCAAGCTGCGTGTCGTTGAGGGGCAACCTGACTTCGACAACCTCGGTAGAAAAGGCTCGCGCTAGACGAGTTCCGGGCGCAACGTACTGACCGACATTCACATCAATACTCGCTAATCGGCCACTAAAAGGTAATGAAATTTTAGTTCGCGTAAGGTTAAGCATTGATTGTTCGTAACTGGCTTCCGCAGCAGCGAGCAGCGCTCTGGCTTCGGCTACTTGTGGTTTTTTCAAAGCTAGGGGCGAAGCATCCTTGGCGTTTCGTAGCTGCTGCTTAGCAACATCCGCTGTGGCCAGAGCAGTCTGCATCCCCACTTCGGCTTCCGCCATTTTCGCCCTGGCCTGAGCCAATTCAAGTTTGTAATCAAGATCCTCAATTTGAACCAAAGTGACCCCTGGTTCAACCACGCCACCCTCTGTGAATTCCGTGGTAACAGAAACAACGCGACCCGCCACCTGCGAGACGATATCAACCGCGGTTCTGGCTCTGACCTCGCCCTCGGTCCTGACCTGTAGTTCAGTATCGGCACCTTCAACGTGCTTGACAAAAACGCTGAGTGCCCGAGGCTCATCTACTTTTTTCTCAGGTTCCGGCTTAGCCCAATCCAAAACAAGAAAAGCCCCTAAACCTCCGGCAAGTACGATCACCGGCGCAATCATTTTAATAGCTTTGTTCACTTTCATTCCTTACCAGTCCCAGGAGTGGTTTAAATATGTGCAATGTCTTTTGAGACATGCGACGACGCTAAACCGGATTTGGTTGCTATGCGCGGCCGAACTCTATGCCGAACAAAAAAAATATGTGATTATTTGAGGCGAAGTGATTGAAAGACAAGGTGACTCAGCGAGATCTCCAGTATTACCGGCCAAACCGGGGCTTCTGGAAGGTTCAATGAAACAAAAACGGCACTGCCGTACTCCATCATTCGGCATCTAAGCTGGACAAAAGAAGCGACGCTGGGCGGCTTGTTTTTTTAAGGCGCGAAGGACAATCAAGTTATTGCTAGCCCTACAATCGAGCGGTATGCGCCGTGCTTTGGTGGACTTTGACCTCGCTTCCCTACACACTCTTGAATGTTCCGAAGTAAATCTGAACTTTCGGGGAGACCATTGCACTATTGTAGCAATCCACAACAAGTTGAGATTTCAGGTCGGAGATAAAATCAGCGTGGGTATTCGGCTAAACAAAGTAGACACAGGCGCCGCACGGTAGCGGAAGGACAGCAAATTGCAATATCGAAACCTCGGCAAACATGGTCTGGAAGTGCCGGCGCTATGCTTGGGCACAATGACTTTTGGTCTTCAGGTAGAAGAAAAAACCTCGCACGAAATACTTGATCGTGCGCAGGAAATGAAACTGAGCTTTCTCGATACAGCTGACGCTTATCCACTTGGCGGCACCCGCGAAACGATCGGTGAAACCGAAGCAATCATCGGCCGTTGGATGAACTCACGAGGTAATCGAGACAATCTCATTATTGCCACCAAGTGTTTTGCTCCAACTCACAAACGGCCCAACAATCGCGGGTTGTCCCGCAAACACATCATGGATTCGGTTGACGCCAGCCTGAAACGGTTACAAACAGACTACGTCGACCTCTATCAGTCTCACGGTTTTGATACCAGCACGCCAATCGAGGAAACATTACGCGCATTTGAGGATCTCACCCGTACGGGAAAGGTACGCTATGTCGGATGCTCGAACTACCCTGCTTGGCGCCTCGGTCAGGCACTTTCAGCCGCCAAAGGTCTAAACATCAGCGGCTATGCCTCTGTTCAACCACGCTATAATCTCCTATATCGAGAGATCGAAACAGAACTTCTACCCCTTGCCCAAGCCGAGGGGCTTGGTGTGCTTGTTTACAACCCGCTCGCGGGTGGCTTTCTATCCGGTAAATATAGAAGTGGTCAGGCGCCTGTCGAGGGTACACGATTTACACTAGGCACTGCTGCCGAAAGGTATCAGGCGAGATATTGGCACGAGGCTCAGTTCAACGCCGTTTCAACACTTAAGGAAGTGGCAGAATCAAAAGGACTCAACATGGTTTCCGTCGCTGTAGCATGGGTACTAAGAAACCCAGCGGTGTCATCTGCTATTATCGGGGCCAGTCGCGCAGATCAGCTCGATGCAAACCTGGCAGCATTTGAAGTTCATTTCGATGAAGAGCTTGAACAAGCGTGCGAAGCGCTCTGGTGGTCGTTACCACGAAGACCGATAGCAGAAGGTTATAGATAGGCGAGACCCAGAATCCCTGAAGATGAATGCCGGGGTTAGCGCCTCGTCTAAAAACAATAACAATTACAGTGAATTTAACTCATGAAACCCGCTATCGGCCTCACTTTCTATACTCTAATTCTGCTGCCACTGATATATTTCGGCAATCCTGCGGTGGCGCTTCTAGTTGGTATGGCGATCACACTTGGCCTCAACAAAACGCTGATAAGCAATGCGTCAGTGCTTGGCAAGTACAGCCTGCAGGCAGCCATCATCCTACTCGGGCTAAAACTCAACATTGGCGATTTGTGGCGAATCAGCGCCAATTACACCCTTGCCATTTTTATATATGTCATCGCTGCGATCACAATCGGTTTAATGATTGGTCGATTGATGAAAGTTGAGCGAAACAGCAGCCTGCTGATGGCATCTGGCACCGCGATATGCGGCGGCACCACGATCGCAACACTGTCTCCTATTATCAAAGCAAGACCTGATCAAACAGGGGTCGCATTAGCTATCGTCTTCTTGTTGAATGCTGTTGCGTTATTCACATTTCCCCATGTTGGTCATTGGCTAGAAATGACACAGGAGCAGTTTGGAGTTTGGGTTGCACTCGCTATTCACGACACCAGCTCTGTCGTTGCCACTGCGCAGATTTATGGCGAGGAATCAGCCGCTGTAGCGACTACGCTTAAACTGGGAAGAACCTTGTGGCTAATACCGCTTGTGCTAATTGTCAGCTTTCGGGAACGTTCAGAGGGGGCAAAAGTTCGGCTGCCGGGGTTTATTCTCTTGTTTCTGCTTGCCTCGGTCGCAGGCTCAACGCTTCCAATGCCAGAATTTATACCGTCCACGGCAGCAGCCTTGTCGAAGGCCCTTCTAGTCATCGCGCTGTTTTTTATCGGTACAGAGATATCCCGCAGCACACTTGGTAATTTGAAAGGAAAAGTACTTGTTCAAGCCTTAGCGCTTTGGGGCATTGTCGTGCCTGCGACGCTGTTTATGGTCGTCAGGTTCGTCGATTAATGTAGGATAGTTCATTCGAGCATAAGGTTAGGAAAAACAATTCTTTCCTGTTCTCTCTGTGATTGGCTAATGTTCGCACATGGACAGTCAACACAAAAAGCCCACCGTATTCAAAGTCGATCTAGCCAGCATGGCCGCCATCGGTTTTTTTATGTTTTATGTCGCTGCTGGCGTATATGGCGCCATCAGTTAGCTCCCCTCGGAAGCGATTGAGCTTCTCCGGCGCCACCCTGTGCACAGATGACTTGTTGTCTCACTCGTCCTGATAGCGGTTGTACTTTTTCGCGTTTCCTTTTGCCAGCGCTACTGGATACTTGGTGCTATTTTTTATCATTTTTGCTTTAGCCGCGGTAGGAATGTCGATACTAAGCTGATCCGCAATTCTGAGCAGATACCATTGGACATCTGCAATTTCGTCGGCCACTTCAGATAATTTCTCAGCATCAAGATTTCTGGACTCTTCTTCTGTTAGCCATTGAAAGTGTTCAACTAATTCCGATGCTTCAACACTGAGAGCCATTGCTAGATTCTTAGGCGAATGAAAGGTCTCCCATTCTCGCTCTGCTGTAAACCTGTTAATGATATTTGTGAGTTCACGAAACTCCGACATCCCAACTCCAACGATATTGATTAATTCGAGGATATCAGTGTAGTGTCCGGACACTTCAGAAGCTAATATTCCTGAAACTTACCCGACTGCCATAGAGGACCATTGATGAAGGTACGAACCGATTCCGACGTTTGCCCATGGGTAAGTAAATTTGCCCCGTTAGTACCAACAGCCGGTATGGTAATGGACTTGGCCTGCGGGAAAGGCAGGCACACCGGGTATTTCCTCGCAAAGGGTCACCCCGTAATTGCGCTCGACAGAGACACAACAGGCATCACAGCTTTTGCTGACAACCCCGCCTGTAAAGTCATTACGTTTGACCTTGAGGCACCCGTTCTGATTGATGCAGACCATAAAACAATGACTTATGACGCTCAGCTACCATTTTATGAACAGGAACTTGCTTGTATCGTCGTTGTTAACTATCTGTATCGACCACTATTACCCCTTCTATCCCAGTCGCTCCGCTCTGGCGGCATTCTGATCTATCAGACTTTTATGACAGGTAATGATGTCTACGGACGTCCCCGAAATCCAGATTTTTTACTCAAACCGGGGGAGCTTTCTGAAACACTTAATGGGGATCTAGAACAAATCGACTTCTTCGAGGGTTATGTTGACACGCCTAAGCCTGCCGTCGTTCAGGCCTATTGCGGTCGTAAACCCTGATACCCGTTTAAACCTAAAACCCATTCACCGCGTATCAACGACAGTGCGACGATAGATGGAGTCATAGGTCACTATCGCCGCACTGTTACTGATCAATGAAACATCGCATCAAGCTCAATGGGAAACTTCGTACCGGTCCATCAAGTCTCGCACCAAACCACTACGCACGATGTCATCACGCACGAACTTATGAACATGCACCCGAGGTAGCCCTCTGACACGCGACACCGCATCAGCAAGTCCATTAGGCCCGCGAATATCACTCTGCTCGACATCCCCGTTCACGACAACCTGACAGCCCTCCCCGATGCGTGTCAAAAACATTTTCATCTGCGCAACCGATGTGTTTTGGGCTTCATCCAGTATCACAAAAGTATCCTCCGAAAATGTCTTGCCACGCATAAAGGCCAGCGGAGCAGCTACGATTCGACCGTGGCGAAGATAATAATCAACCGCACCACTGCCCAGTCGTTCGTTTAACGTATCTCGGAAAGCTTCAATATAAACGGCAAACTTCTCGTTCACATCGCCCGGAAGAAAACCGAGTTGCTCCCCTGCTTCGACAGCGGGCCGAGTGAGAATAACCCTTTCGACCCGACCCGCTTCCAATGCGTCAGCGGCAATGGCTGCAGCACAATAGCTTTTACCGGTGCCCGCAGGGCCAATACCAAAAGTCAGACAGTTATTCTTTATCGCATTGATGTAGTTTTTCTGTGCACTTGTTTTTGCTTCAAGGGGACGTATAGATTTATTGGTGGTGTAGGCTGTTTCTACCGAAGGTGGTGGGGAATGCAGCGTATATATATCTGCACTCTGGTTTTTTGCGTGTCGTTCTTTGCGATTTGCGGATTTCTTGCTTTTCCTCCCTTCAAAATGTCTTTTACTGCGCTCTGAAAATTTGAATTGGGCTTTTTTTGTCATAGTTAACGCTTACCTGCTTTGATGAATAAAAGGGGCTTGTTATCTATTGTTGGCCATACACCAACTACTTTAGTGTGGCAGCTTTCCTGCCGTCTCCTTTTGTCAGGTGATAAAACTCACGCGTTTAAACCTTTTTCCAACTCTGATTTGAAATCAGTGTCTCTCTAGTATTGTGCCATTCTAAAAAATTCTCGCAAGTAAAAATCGATCAATCGTTGATAAATATTTCAAGCGCCCCTAACATAGGGTCAGGTTTGAATAGTTAACCGCGCTTAGAAGCGCGGTTAAAGGTGTTGCTAGCCCACGCTTGCGGTTACGGCTATCTCGACGACGAATTTCGGAGACGCCAACTTAGATTCAACACAGGCGCGTGTAGGTGCCGCGTCCTTGTCAACCCAGGCATCCCACACTTCATTCATTTCATTGAACAACTGAATATCCGACAACCAGATTGTAGCCGTTAGTAAACTAGACTTATCAGTTCCTGCTTCGGCTAACAAACTATCAATACTTTTTAGAATGTCTTTGGTCTGCGTAATCGCGTCTTCACCGGCAGCATTTTGTGCAACCTGCCCCGCCGTTGTTACCACACCATTGTGTACCACCGCCTGAGACATTCGGGGGCCAGGTTTAATTCTCTTAATAGACATTGATTTCTCCTTTTACGCTTATTGATGATGACATTCGATTGACAGTTGATCGATTAAATTAACTAACATGAAGCTTTTGACCTTTACTCCCATTACCATTCTAATTTCGTCTTTATCACGAGACAGAGAACACGTAACGGGACCCCAAAGATCCGCATGCTTTTTAATTTTGAATCGAGGATTTCTGCATAAACTATCATCTCATAGGTAAGAAAAAAGCGCGACGATTGCTATCGCCGCGCCTTCCTTATCGTGCGCTCTGATTGAGAATTTATTGCCTACGAATTGCCGATAGTATTTAGGCCGGCCTTTGCCATGGCTGATTCAAGCGCATCGTTGTAACAGGCACGGTTCTTCATTACCTGTGTCAAAGATCCGGCATCTGTTCGATGGAAAGTGCCACAAACCTGTTTCGCTGCTCTCTTGATTTTGGATACCGAAAGCGAATGATCTCTCTCGGTGCTCGTAACCGTTGTCTGATAGGGCTTTTGTAGAGTATCTGTGCTCACTACAGCGGCGCCTGCGGTCGTGGCGAAAATCGTCGTCATTGCTACGGCAATAATTGTCTTTTTTATCATCTCAATATCCTCATATTTATGTTAAGCAGGCTCCAGTCAACATGGCCCTGAATGCCTGTATGCAATTAGACAAGGAAACAACGGAGAAGAGTTAGCAGTATGAGACAAACCGAAAACCTGAAACGACTAATCTTTAAGTTGAGCTTTTGACAAGATAGATGCCGGTTAATGACTCAGGCGCATCACCTGCGTGTGACGAGGCCGATGGAGGTATTTACCGTCGCCAGACATATTTTTGCTTAGGATTCAGCGCTTGTTTCAGGATAAAATTTTGATCACCTGAGCCAAACGCTCAGTTGATAAAATAGCCTGTTGATAATCAGGATGAAGGTTTCTCACAATAACATCGGTATAGCCAAGCGAGCCTAAGTCGGCAAATTGCCTGGCGACCGATTCGGCATCGCCGATAACTAACGCTTCCGGGTTGAACCCTCTGTAACCCCGGGACGCAATCTGCTTTTTTAAAGCGTCCGCTTCGCCTGCCGATGCTGCAACAAAAATATCCCTACGAATGGCGATGGTTTCAGGCCCCGGCTTTTGATGAATTGTAAGTGCTGCCTGATAAACATCCATTTGCCTTTCAGCTTCTGCCCGCACCAGACCTGGCCCTGCAAGCCAAACATCACCTATTCTAGCTGCACGATCAATCGCAACATCCGCTGATGCCCCTATCCAGACCTCAATGTTCTCAGGGGGTGTCGGCGATATTTGGGCATTCTCCAGCTTCCAATGGCCATCGAGCGAAACCTTCTCCCCAGCCCAAAGCGCCTGCATGACCTCAAGGGACTGTTCAAATGCTTTAGCACGATGTTTTTGTTCCGTTCCCATTGCCCTGAACGCAGCTTCGCCATATCCAAGACCGCATTGCATAATGAACTTACCGCTAGTGATACACGCTAATGTCGCAATTTGTTCCGCAGCTAAAACTGGATGCCACATCGGCAACAAAAATAATGCGCCCACATCGCGGTGGTCCCACTCTGCCATCATTCGGGCAATCATAGGAACATTTTGATAATAGGGACTACTAACGGCGTGATGATCTCCGACAAACAAGGAACTCAACCCAGCACCAGCCGCCGCAGTCGACCGAGCCAACATTTGCCTCGGGCCTTCCCGGAAGTCCTTATCAGCAAATGCGCTGGTAATCGATATACCTACTTTCAATGTACGCTGCCCCCAATCATAAAGAGTCCCACCTCTTTTTTATTTCCCCTGAAAGACTGGCGACCGTTTTTCAGCAAACGCTTTTCTGCCTTCCTTGTAATCCTCGCTGTCGAAACAGGTATCTACCAGATGCGCCACTTCACGCGAAGCCTCGGTCATGGAATATTTTTCGAATGCATCGACCGCAGCCTTGGCGGCAAACACCGTTAGAGGCGCATTAGCGGCGATTAACCTGGCATAGTCAGTTACTGCCTGTTCCAGCTCAGATGCCTCAACGACAAAATTTATCAGGCCAATCGACTTTGCCTCTTCGGCATCCATAAAACGTGCTGTGAACATGATGTCCCTTGCAACGGAAGGACCAACCAGGCGCGCAAGTTTGGCTAGCCCGGCATACTCATAACCAAGGCCTAGTTTCGCCGCAGGAATACCAAAGGTAGATGCAGGCGTTGCAAACCGAACATCTGCATTCAGTGCCGTCGCCAAACCTCCGCCAATACAAAACCCATGAATCATACCGATCAGAGGCTTGCTGAATTTCGCCAGCCAAGCATTCCCTCTTGCCGAAATCTCTTCGTAATTTCTGCGTTGCTCTGCATTGCTTCGATGTTGATCAAATTCAGATATATCAGCGCCTGATGCAAACGCTTTACCTCCGGCTCCCGTCATCACAACAACCCGAACTTCGGGGTCAGCTTGATAAGCTTCGAGAACATCTCCGATGCCCTGCCACATTTCTAGGCATATGGCATTTCGCCGCTCAGGCTGATTGAACGTCAGCCAGCCAATTCCATCTTTGACTTCTGCCAGGATTTTGGTTGTTTTCAACTCCAGGGTACTCATCTGGTTATCTGTGCCTCTTGTTTTAAATCTTGTTAGCTATTTTTTTTTAGGGGCTACCACCCCATCTGTATCACGCTGGCACTATCGAATTGTTTTGCACCACGCCCGACGCGATCAACTCTCTCACTGATTGCTCATCAAGCCCGAATTCCCGCAGAATTTCCACTGAATGCTGTCCCGGGCCAGGTCCGGCCCGAACAAACTGTTCAGTTTCCGGAAACAAAGATAAATTAATCGGCGTTCTGACAAGATTTATTTTACCCAACAATTCATGCTCTGCAGGTTTCACCATTTTTAGGTGCTGCACCTGATCATCTTCGAATGCCTCACTTATCTTGTTTATGGGACCACAGGGAACGCCAACTGCATTAAGTTTATCAACCAACTCTGCCATCGTGAATTTTTGGCAAAGGGCATTCACTTCACGGTTCAGGCTTTCCCTATTCTCAAACCTTGCCCGACCACCGGCATACAAGGGGTTCTCCAGCAATTTGTGAGCATCCAGCGTCTCACAGAAATTGCGCCACATCTTCCCACTACTCGCTGCGAGATTCACGAATCCGTCTTTGGCCGAATACATACCCATCGGCGCGAGGGTTGGATGGAAATTACCTTCCTGCTCCGCGATCTCACCATCCATCGTATATCTGGAGCCTTGAAAATCAATTTTGCTCATCATCGCTTCAAGTAAAGAAGTATGAACCCACTGCCCATCGCCCGTTTTCACTCTGTGTAACAGCGCCAACAAAATTCCCTGTCCAAGAAACATGCCCGCGCTGGTGTCGGAAACCGCAATTCCGGCGCGCATAGGACCACCACCCGGCGCGCCAGTGACAGACATCAGCCCGCTTGAACCCTGTACAATCTGATCCACGCCGGGACGATGCTGATACGGTCCTGTTTGACCAAAACCCGAGATACTGGCAAGAATGATACCCCGATTTTCTCTTCGCAAATCCTTGTACTCTATACCCAGACGTTGCTTCACATCACTGCGAAAATTTTCGACCACAATGTCGGCGCTAGCCACCATTTGTTTGAACAGCTTCGACCCCTTCGGGTGTTTAAGATCAAGTACCAAGCCGCGTTTGTTTCGATGCAAATTCTGTTGATCAGAGCCCTCATGCGCACCGGACAATGAATTATTTGATCCGCTGGTGATGGGCGGTTCAATACGAATGACGTCCGCTCCCCAGTCGGCTAACAGACGCACAGCCGTCGGCCCGGCTCGGGCAATCGTAAGATCCAATACCCGATATCCAGAGAGCGGTCTTTCCTTTGCTGTATCAACCATCGCTATTGTTTATCCTGACATCTAAAAGTTAATTGCTGCGAAACATAATCCAGTGTCTGCCACTGAAGTTTCTAATCAAGCTGACTGCCAAAAACTTTTTTGACAGGGATCTCGTCAAGGTTCACGTCGTCCAGACACCTGATATTAATGGTCCAGAGTTCCGGTGCTGTTCTTGGCCGCCGGAATGGCAGAATGCCGCAAATAGGACAAAAATAGTCCTTGGCCGTCGCCGTATGCCATTGGTAAAGCGTCATATCGGAAACTGGCGTTAGCACTCTCAACTGCGATTCCTCAACCCTGAAATTCAGGGCTCCCCGCTTACGACAAATGGAACAATCACAAACGCGAACATGATCGAGTTCTAAATCGACTTCAAATTGAATGTGACCACAATGACACGTACCGTTGTATGTTTGCATTAGCAAATAAACTCATCCTTTAAGCCGCTGATACTACATGGGCAGCTGTGAGTATCGACTACTATCCCTCTTTCCTGGCACAACATCTCATCAGGATTACCCAACTGATAGACCGCTTCGAATTCCATCAACGGACCAAGTGCTGTATAACGGCGTCATGAAAATTCCAAAGCGACTAAAACCCCTCGTCGAAGACGGTTTGATTGACGAGGTTATCACTCAACTGATGAGCGGAAAAGAAGCATCTGTATTCATGGTCAGATGTGGAGCCAAAACCCGCTGCGCCAAAGTATATAAAGAAGCAACCAATAGAAGCTTCAAGAAAGCTGCTACCTATCAGGAGGGCAGAAAGGTTCGCAACAGCCGGCGCGCACGGGCGATGGAAAAGGGCTCACGATATGGTCGTCGTCAGCAAGAGGAAACCTGGCAGAACGCAGAGCTTGATGCGCTCTACAAAGTCTCTGCTGTGGGCGTTCGTGTCCCCGAAACCTATGGCTGCGTTAACGGTGTACTGTTAATGGAACTTATCACCGATGAAGAGGGCTATGTTGCGCCACGTCTTGGCGATGTCTCGATGACGCCCGAACAGGCGATCGAAGATCACGGCGTGATGATGCAGTACATCGCTCGCATGTTATGTGCTGGTATTGTGCATGGCGATCTGTCTGAGTTTAATGTGCTGGTCGACCAATACGGACCAGTGATTATTGACTTACCTCAGGCGGTCGATGCCTCATCAAATAATAATGCCGAAGAAATGTTCCATCGGGATGTGAATAAAATTCGAGACTATTACGGTTTGTTCGCCCCCGAACTACTGAGCACCCGATACGCCAGTGAGATCTGGTCCGTTTATAGCGAGGGTGGCTTGAGTCCGGAAACAATACTCACAGGCAGGTTCCAAGACGACACGGAAGAAGCAGACGTTGATGCAGTCATGGAGGAAATTAAAGCGGTGTATGCCGAGGAGCAGGAGCGACAGGCCTACCTTCGCTCCCTTGAAGAAGATCAGCCCGAGCCTTATTGATCTCTCACTCTGCTTTCGATGAGTAATTTAATCACGGGATTTTCTGACGTGATATCAACTACGCCGGAGGCAGCCTGAAAATCATCTGGTGACGTATTTGCAATCCCTGAAGAGGAAATTCGCGCAACCAGTATAACCGCATCAAAATTTGCGAGACTCATTCCCTGCATCATCCCCATGGTTTCGTCCAACGTCACCAGACGCGGTAAATCAGACACCCGCATACGCTCAACAGCAAGTGGCATAGGCGGCCCAGCGTTGGCTTTGGCATAGACAAACACCGAGTCATTGGGATTACTTTCCACCGTGTCAGCGACTTCAACTAACAGTTGAACAGAGCGAATAGGAGCAGAGGGTGTATCAGCAGCCTTAGTAGCAGCCGCAGGCGCACTATTTGCCAATGGCGCTACAGGCCCAGCAGGCATCACCGCCGGCGGCGGCGCCTTATTACCCAGCTCTGCACGCAACCGCGCTATCGCCTGCTGGATCAAGCCGGCACGTTCTCCTTCGACACCAGTGGCTAAAGCTTTTTCAAAAAACGTCACCGCAACACCAAGGTCACCCGCCCGAAATGCATTCATCGCTTTGATTTCAAGCATGGCTACGTTCTGTGGATTTAGCGAAAATGCAGCATCAATCGCCTTACTGACCCGGGCAGTCATCTTTCTGTCATCAGCGAGGAACAGCGCCTCGGCATAATAGCCGCTGAGACCTGCATCCTCAGGAAACTTTTCGAGCAGGTGTTGATAGGCACCGGCGGATTTCTCAAATTCCCCCAAGTTCATATAAGACTGCCCTAGCAAAAACCAGCCATCGTGGTTTTCCGGTTGATTTTCAAGACGTTTGGCAAGTCTTAAAATGCTACCGCGCATACCATCGTTATCATGCGGGCTAGTGGTCTTGAACTGACTGGCAAGTTCGAGATCATTGATCGCGCCCCAGGACAATCCAAAATCCGAATAGGCTGTCACCGCAAATAAAGGCACTAGAAGCGCTGCCGTCAATACCAGCTTCGGAATTTTTCTACTCTGCGCACCCGACATGGCATTGCCGTCCGCGGTTTCCGGGTTACCCTCATCACGCATCGCAGTTTCACTGAGCAAATTTTGTTCAAGCTCCAGTTTGAGTGATGCGAATTGTTCAGCCGTGATTTCACCCTCTAACTGATTGTTTTCCAGCTCAGCCAGTCGTTCACGGTAAAGTTCGACATTCAGCAATGAACGATCAGCTTGACCATCTTCCGTTGGCCGATGCCTGAAAAGCGGTATAAGAACAAAGCCCGCAGCAACAAGACACAAAACAACAGAGATCAACCAAAAATTTGTAATCATTTGGACAGCAACTGATTCAATCGGTCTTGATCTTCATCGCTTAGCACTTTTTCTTGGGCTAGCGAACTGCGACGACTGACAAGCCTGACCAACACAGCCACCGCGATAAAAAAGAGCACCACGGGCCCAAACCAAAGGACATAGGTGCTGCCTTTAACCTGCGGATTATAGAGAATGAAATCACCGTAGCGCTGTTGCATAAAATCCCTGACTTGATCGTCGGACTTGCCCTCCAGCACCAGACGGTGCACTTCCCGACGCAGGTCCTTGCTAATCATCGAATCGGAACCTGCAAGGTTTGTGTTCAAACACTGAGGACAGCGCAATTCATCAATAAGACTGTTGTAACGTTTTCTCATGCCTTCATCGGGAAAGCTGTAAGCATCAATCGCCGCTATCGCCGTCAAAGACAGAAAAGAAATCACCAGCGTCATCACTAGCGTACTTAATCGCACCATTACGAATCCACCCCGGCAGTCCGTGTTGCGACACTATTTGCCCTTAACTGCTCAATCACCGGTTTCATTTCCTTATCAAAAATATAACGATTCACGGGCCCCACATGTTTGTATTGTATGACTCCCTCTGCATCGATAATAAAGGTCTCGGGTGCACCGTAAACGCCCAGGTCGATGCCAAGTTTGCCCTTGTCGTCGACGATGTTAAAAACAAAAGGGTCCTCGTAACGTCTCAACCACGCTTGTGCTTTAATCACCTCGTCGTTGTAATTGACCCCATAGAGCGGCACCCCCTCTTCTTTACTGATGCGAAGCAGTTCGGGATGTTCAAGCACGCAGTTTGGGCACCAAGTTGCCCAGACATTGACGAGACTGATCTCACCCTTCAAATCTTCTCGAGTCAAGGTTCGATCAACGTCATGCAACTCAGCAGCCTTAAAATCAGGAAAAGGCCGGTCAATCAACTCCGATGGTAAAATGTGCGGATCCTTCAGGCTAAACCCTACACCCAGCGTAATGACCAGTAGAATAAACACTATAAGGGGTATCAACAGGCTTTTGTTCAAGCTGCTCATGCCGTTGCTCCAGCAACACCATCGGCATGATTGGGTTTTTCCTGCTTTGCAACTTTCACTCTTCTATATCGCCTGTCGAACACTGTGATAAAACCGCCCATAGCGATCAATACGCCGCCAAACCAGATCCAGCGAACGAAAGGCTTGTAGTGTATCCGGACTGCCCACGCTTTATTTCCTAGTGGCTCACCCAGGGCGACAAAAAGATCGCGAAATAACGAGGGCTCAATATCAGCTTCAGTCATCACATTGCTTGAAGCGGGATAAAAACGTTTCTCCGGGTATAACGTCAGCAGGACTTTACCTTCTTGTATGACGTCAACATCGCCTCTGTCCGCCATGTAATTAGGTCCCGTTTCCTTTGACACACCGTTGAATCTAAACTCATAACCCGCAAGTTCTACGGAGTCTCCAGGCACCATTCGAACGTCTCTTTCTTCACTGTAGTAGACGGTGATGCAGACACCCAGAATACTAACAGCAATGCCAAGGTGACCAAGAATCATGCCATAGTAGGACATGGTCTGTTTGAACAGCGCAGCGACTTTGTCTGCTTTGTTCGCCACTTTTGCTATGAGGTCTTTACCAAGACTAACGATTATCCACAAGGCAACGGTATTGACGAGCAGGACCACAAAAGAAAATTCCTTGGCCAGCGCTAAGACCAAACACAACATAACAAAGAAGCTTGCAACCATACCAACCCATTGTTTCTTAAACTCCTGAACTGGGGTCTTTTTCCACCTAGACAGAGGACTGAAGACCATAAAAGTAAACAGTAGCATGACAACAGGGACAAAAAGTGTGTTGAAGTAAGGAGGACCAATGGATATTTTTTTACCATCATATAGCGTTTCATAAACCAAGGGATACAAGGTGCCGAGCAACACAATCGCCGCGGAAACCACCAGCAGTAAATTGTTGACTAACAACATACTTTCCCTGGAGCCCCACTCAAAATCTGCATCACTCTTAACGCCTGACGCTTTAAAGGCGTAGAGCGTGAGGGAACTTCCGATAATTAGCACCAGATAGGTCAGGATATACATGCCACGTTCTGGATCAACCGCAAAAGCATGCACTGATGTCAGCACGCCGGACCTCACAAGAAATGCGCCCAAAAGGCTGAGGGAAAATGCAAAAATGGCGAGTAACACCGTCCAGCTTTTAAACACACCACGCTTTTCGGTCGCTGCCAACGAGTGCACCAATGCCGTACCTACTAGCCAGGGCATAAACGACGCGTTTTCAACCGCATCCCAGAACCACCAGCCACCCCAGCCAAGTTCGTAATAGGCCCACCATGATCCCAAGGTGATACCGAGCGTAAGAAATCCCCACGCTGCATTCGTCCAAGGACGAGACCATCGGGCCCAGGCTGAATCCAGATTTCCAGTGGTCAGGGTCGCGATAGCAAAAGCGAAAGGCACCGCGAAACCGACGTACCCCATATAGAGCATCGGCGGATGTACGATAAGGCCAAAATCCTGCAACAGTGGGTTGAGGTCATTACCGTCGGCGGGATAGACCGGCAAGGTGCGGTCGAAGGGATTGGACGTGAGTAATATAAAAAGCACAAAGCCGATAGAAAGCGCACCCATCACCGCCAACACTCGGGCACGCATATCGAGTGTCAATCCACCGCTAAGCGCCCCAACGGCAAAAGTCCAACCAGACATAACCAATGTCCACAATAAGAAAGAACCTTCATGCCCACCCCAAATAGCAGATATTTTGTATTGAACTGGGAGTGCCGAGTTTGAATTCAGCGCAACATATTGCACGGAAAAATCATCGCTCCAAAATGCATAGCCAAGACAGAAAAAGCTGATAGCAACAAACACAAAAAAGCCGGCCGCAAGCGAATTTGAAATATTCATCAACTGCGTGTTTTTTTGCACTATCCCCACGGTGGGAATAATGGCTAGCGCTACGCACATACCTAGCGCCAGAATCAAACTAAAATGACCCAACTCGGCAATCACAAATCTTTACTCCTGATCAATAAAACAACAACTTATAAGGTGGAATCGAAGACAGGCTTTTCTTCGTGCGCATCGGCCAGTACTTCAGCGACTTCTGGCGGCATGTACTGCTCATCGTGCTTTGCAAGAACTTCTTCTGCAACAAATACACCTCGATCATTCAACTTTCCCCGGGCGATAACGCCCTGCCCCTCACGGAACAGATCAGGCAGAATTCCTTCGTATTGAACGGTTACCTCCGACGCTTTCATATCACCAATCACAAAAGTTACCGTAAGATCGGTATCAGATCGCGCAACGCTGTCAGCCAGCACCATGCCACCGGCACGAATCAGCGTGTCTTCCGGTGCTTCTCCTTGGGCAATCTGCTCGGGTGAGTAGAACAAGTTCATATTTTCGTCGAGCGCCAAGAGAGCAAAAGCCACAAACCCACCAACACTCAATAACAGCGCACCAACAATCATTAGCCGGTTTCTTCTGTGGGTTTTCATCTTGCCAAATTTCATGGTTCGCTTCCTTTATTCGTGTGCTGCCTAATAGTCATGCGTTATTGGTTTTCAGTTAAAGATGTCGCGCTTGAAGGACTTTCTTCCGCACGACTAGATTGCTGACTTTGCTGTCTCATTGCGTCTTGTTGCGCAATGCGAAATTTTCTCGTTGCTAGGATGGGTTGAAGGACATTCACTAACAAAGCGGCGATAACAATGCCATAGCAGCTCCAGACAAAAACGCCATGCCCTCCCATCGTGACAAAATCGGTGAAGTTATCGAAACTCACGGCGCCATTACCCAATCTTTCACCCACTGGGTTCTGGACTCCCGCTGTAATATCTCGGCACGCATTCTCAACATCCAGGCGGTGAAAAAGAAAAGATAATATCCAATCACCATGACCAGCAGCGGCAACCACATTTCCGCTGGCATTGCCGGCTTTTCAGTCAAGGAAAATGACGCCGGTTGATGCAAGGTAAACCACCAGTTTACCGAAAATTTGATGATCGGCAGATTAATGACACCAACCACTGCCAGCACAGCAGCCGCACGCCCCGCAGCTTCTCTTGATTCCATGGCGGAACGCAGTGCAATCACACCTATGAATAAAAAGAACAGCACCAAAGTTGATGTCAGCCTCGCATCCCAGACCCAATAGGTTCCCCAGGTTGGCTTGCCCCAGATTGCACCGGTTACGAGGGCGATAAAGGTAACGGTGGCGCCGATAGGGGCGGCGCATTGCATCGCAATGTCCGCTAATTTGATCTTCCAAACAAGAAATACAACCGCCGCGCTCGCCATCATCACGTAACTTGATTGAGCAAGTATTGCCGCAGGCACGTGTACATACATGATTCTATAGCTATTTCCCTGCTGGTAGTCCTCTGGAGCGAAGGCAAGTCCCCACACCATACCCAGACAAAGGAGCAGCAGCGCGCTTACACCTATCCAGGGCAGCCATTTTCCGCTGAGATCAAAGAAATATCTGGGAGAACCCAGTTTATGGAACCATTGCCACATACAAAACCTTAAACGTACGAGTCCAATAGATGGTGAAACCATCCCTTGGCGACAGTGCGAAAGTCTATCAGAAAGACATCGATTTTTCGATTCAGAACGCCATCATAAACACAATAATGACACCCCTCCGTCGGATTTATGCTGTCGCTCACTGACTAAGAGATATCCTGATGCCGGCGCAAGTCGCGAGAGGCGCAAAACCAAGAGACAACATCAATATCGCGCCCAGCCAGAGCATGTGTCCCTGATAATTTCCATCGGATACACCCGTGTGAACCATCGCAGTCGAGAGTATTAAAACCGGGACGTACAGCGGCAAAATCAGAATAGAAATCAACACCCCACCCTTCTTTAAACCGACCGTGAGGCTGGCGCCAATTGCGCCCAACAAACTCAGTATTGGTGTCGCGATGCATAGCGATATGATCAGTGCGATTAAGCCAGACTCATTCACAAACAGCATCATGCCGAGCAATGGGCTCATCAACGTCAATGGCAGACCAGACACTATCCAGTGACTGATTATTTTTCCAGTGACAATGAGATAAAGCGGTTCGGCTGAAAGCGTCATCTGCTCAAGCGAGCCGTCGTCAAAATCGCTCTTAAACATCATTTCCATAGAAAGCAAAGTTGCGAGCAATGCGGCGACCCAAATCACACCCGGTGCAATCTCGCTCAGTACGTCTTGCGAAGGGCTAATGCCGAGCGGAAACAAACTGATTACAATCACGAAGAAAACCAGCGGATTCATCATATCTGCTGGATTTCTGGCCATGACCATAAGGTCTCGACGAATAGTCGCCCACAGCAGCTTCAAGACCCCACCCCCAGACTTAATGTACGCACCCTGGCATCAAGATTTACCGTCTGGTGACTAGTCAATATGATCACGCCGCCGTTACCCAGGTGTTCCCTCATTCGGTTTTCAAGCCGCCCAACACCCGCAACGTCAATCGCACTGAAAGGCTCATCGAGTATCAATGCATCGGGTAGCGGTAAAAACAGCCGTGCCAGATTTACGCGCTTACGCTGTCCTTCAGACATGGAACCACAGGGCACACCTTCGAACCCGCGCAGATTGACCAGCTCAAGCGCCTTCATCAATGCTTGATGGCTATGCGAACGACCGCTTAGCTGGCACAACCAAGTCAGGTTTTCGAAGGCTGTTAGCTGATCTTTGACACCCGGTTTGTGCCCCACATAGAGAGGATATTGCGCTGTCTCCCAAGTCACCTCACCCTCATGGTCTTCATATAGCCCACAGAGAATTCTTAACAGGGTTGTTTTACCCGTGCCATTACCCCCTTCAACCCGCAGGAGTTCGCCACTCTGAACGGAAAAGCTGACATTCTCGAACAGAACACGCTGTTCTCGTTCGCAGGTAAGTTGGTTTACTTGGAGCATGCGATGATTATATAGATTGTTGAAGGGGAATGTATCGCCCGCCGTCAAAGCTGGGCACATACCCCAATTGTTATTCGCAATAATTCCGAATAATATCACCGGACATTTTTACCGTTGGCCCCTTTTGCGTGTTTTACTCTATCTTCGCCGTATTTCTTGTTCTCTCGCTGGTTGTGCTCATCGTAAAAAGGCCGAGGCTTCAGTCAACAGCACCCGCATCGACTGTTCCAGATAACCTATCGCTGACTGAACTTGAACAATGGGTCAAACATTCAGAGTCCAACACCCTCGATATTGTCGATGGCGCAGAAGCAATGATTGAGTTTGCTGACAGCACGGCACCCATCAAAACCAGCGTATGCTTCCTGTATGTTCACGGATTTTCGGCCAGTCGACAGGAAACTGCACCTGTGACCTCGGAGATCGCTAGCCACTACAATGCCAATGTTTTTCACGCACGTCTCGCAGGACACGGTGTTGGTTCTGCTGGCATGGTCACTAGCGCCGAATCGTGGCTCCAGAGTATGGTTGATGCGTGGAAAGTCGCCGAATATTTGGGAGACGAGGTTGTTATTGTCGCGACCTCAACGGGGGCGCCCCTCACTGTCTGGCTACTAAAGCAGCTGGGCGTCGCAAAAAAAGTCGCCGCGGTACTGTTGATGTCTCCAAACTTCAAAATCAAAAACCCTTTCGGCTTTTTATTAACCTGGCCGTTGTCGCCTTACTGGGTCCACTTGCTGCTAGGTCGAAACCATAGCTGGGAGCCTGAATCACCGGTTCACGCAAAGGTCTGGACAAGCAGCTACTCGACACTTGCGGTCATCGAAATGCAAAAAGTTGTCGATTGGGCTCGGGGAACAGACCTCGGTAGCATCCAAACACCCTTGGCGATGATGTGTATGAAAAATGATCCAACGGTTAATGCCAGCGCCGCCGAAAGTGCCTTTGAACGCTGGGGCGCAGCAATTAAATCACACATACCTATCAGGCAAAATAGCGACAACGCTGAGCATGTTTTTACGGGTCACCTTGCTGGTCCCGACAGAACAGGCGATACGGTCGAAGCCTTTTCAGCATTTCTCAAGCCGATTATCGTTTGATTTAAATAGGTCACGATCATGTCTCGATAGACCTTATCGGACGCCTCAACATCAATACGTTTCCTTTCGTATGCGAATATGTGCGCTGCATTTACCAATCTGCTGCTACTGATTGAAACCATGGCGCTAGCACTATGATTCAGGAATCGCCTGCTTTACCATTGGCCAACAAAGAGGGTCATCACGGCTTATGTCACAGCAACAGTCAGTATCCTATGCGATTGTCTTCAACGGGCAAATTATTGATGGCTTCCAGATCATATCGGTCAAAGCCCATCTCGCCAAAATGCTAAAAGCCAGCCCCGAAAAGATATCCGCTCTTTTCTCCGGCAAACCCGTCGTCATCAAACGCACCACAAACAAGCAGACAGCCATCAAATACAGTACCGCGCTGAAAAAAGTGGGTGTCGATGCCAAGATCAAGATCACCCGCAAGGAAGCAGTCACCACTAAACCTCTGCCGAAACCAACTCAGGCAGCAATCGTTACAACCCCCGGTTCGCCTTCGTTTCAATCTCCCGCTCATCGCTCGATCGTTAACCTGGCAATCTTGGGAAGCGCGACAGATTTTACGCTCGCTGAAAACGCGGGTGACCTGTTTGAACCTATCGAAAAAGAGACGCCGGTTGTTATCAAAGTCGACAATATTCATTTGGCGAGCAATGACGGTTCACCCATCGCCGAGCCGAGGCAGTTGGCTAAGAAAGTTGAGGCACCTGCGTTCAGCCTAGATGCGCCTGGCGCTATACTTCAAACACGCAAAGAAGAAGTACTTCAGGTGGAACCGGATGTGAGCAGCATTTCTCTTGCGTTTCCGGGCGCGGACTTACTCCACCCAGATGAAATTGAGGCAGGTCCTGAACCTATCGTCCCTGAAGTAAGCAATATTAAACTAGTGGCAACTAAAGCGACGTTTGATCTCGGCTAGACAATCTCCGTCAAACGCCTCGAAGACCAACCTTATCGGCTACTCGAAGCAACTGCGCGTTGAAAAAGCTCCCTGGTCGACGGAAGGCAACTTGCATTTTGGCCTGTGGCGGTCTGATTGTTGTATCGCTCAAGATCTTCTGGCCGATCAACATCCCACAATAGTGATAATAGCTGCCAGTTTTCAAAACACTTGTTCATCGCTCGGGCAGTCTCAGCACAAACGCTATCTGTGCCCCAAGCCATGCCCTCAAACACGGTCGACTCGGGTCTTCTCAATCCGATCAAACCGTAGCCTCCATCCTCAGCCGGACCTAGGCATGCTTCAGCGTGAGTTAGCGATTCAATGGCTTGCTCAAGATAGGTTGCATCAAGATTAATACAATCGGTGCCTATCAGGATGCTCGATTTAACATCCGGTTCGCCAAGACTACGCGTGATGGCCACATCCATACGCTCACCCAAATCGGCACCTTCCTGCAAATGAGTGGCCGTCACATTAAGATCAACTAATTTCCTGAAAAATGGATGTGTGACATTCGGCGTTCCCCACAACCGCACGGGCGCAAGGCCCGAAGTCTGCACCATAGAGATCACACGGGTCGCAAGTTCAACATGAAACCCTACCGCCTCATCATGCGTCAGCGGTGGGACCAGACGAGTTTTGACTGCGCCGGCAATAGGCGCCTTGCACAAAATGACAATTCTTGAATCAGGGTATTTAAACTTCATTTATAATATTTTTTGACTAATATATCCGGCGATGTACCCATCGCATAACGAATGCGAAGATACCACATCAGGAGCATAGTTTTCAGTATTCCTGCCTCTTCCCAACGACGGCTTGATGTCGTTAGCGGGGTACGAACTCGCAATGGCTTGCATATCTTACGCAGCCGATTTGTCATCTCTATATCTTCCATCAGGGGAATAGCCGCGTAGCCGCCCAGCGATTCGAACAGATTACGTTTGATAAAAATCGCCTGATCTCCAGTACAGATGCCGGTCTTACCTGACTTCCAGTTCATCATAAATTCAATCATTCGAAACGCCCAATGATCACCGCTCAACCGAACATCAAACCGCCCCCAATCAGCTGCCTCTTGCTGAATCAGCGATTTAAATCCATCGGGTAAATACGTGTCTGCGTGCAAGAACAACAGATAGTCACCTGCTGCCACCGCTGCGCCTGCATTCATTTGATGAGCTCTACCTTTCTCCGAAACAATAATCCTGCTGACGCGACTTGCAGCATGCGAGAGTGACCCATCTGAGCTGCCGCCATCCGCTAGAATTATTTCCATCGCTGAATCAGGGTCTGGCAGTGCCTGAAGAAACGAAAGCAGTCCGTCCCCTTCATTTAAGACCGGTATCACGATGGAAAGCTTCATTCGCGGTTTACTCAGCATAGCAAACAGGCTTCAAGCATATCGGGCATGCTCGATTTTAGTACATTTGTCTTCGACAACCTCAATACCCGCCCTTTCCAAAGCTTGTCTGGCCTGAAAGTTTCTGATGTCGAGTTGCATCCAAAAGCAGCTAGCACCCATAGCGATTGCTGGCCCAACCAATGGCATAACGTTTTCACTTCTCTGGAACACATCCACCATATCGACAGGTTCAGGAATAGATTCAAGATCCGGATAACAGGTCAGCCCCAAAATCTGTTTATGTTTGGGATTAACCGGAATAACCTTGTAATACGGCATCAGATATTGGGCCACACCATAGCTCGCCCTCGCAGGGTTATCGGATAATCCCACGATAGCAATACTGCGAGTATTTTTAAGAATCGCTTCAATATCGGTCATAGCTTTTTTCGTCTTGTTTTCAATGAGAAGCGATGGAATGTACAGAAGCCAACGCTTGCTTGCAATTTACAAAAAATAATCTGGGTGACACCCAAGCGCCATGAGTACCGTTAGCCAAACACATTTAGATCTAATTAAAAAAGTTGTTATGCTCGACAAATCAGGGACTGCCAAAAACATCTATGGTCGGAAGTCCAAAAAAAAGTTCCTGACAAGACGTGCCAATGGGTGACCTGGCTGACAGGATAATTTGCGCTAGCATTGTTTAGCCACATATTTTGTATAGTCACATATTTTTCGTCTACTGGCTTGCTAAAGCCCT
>ENA-OWNS01000292-OWNS01000292.1-marine-metagenome-genome-assembly--contig:-NODE-292-length-24469-cov-3.884798_pt1 | contig 24469 bp, 30 predicted proteins | sample MGYA00238137_ERZ651772 | MGnify/ENA primary metagenome ERZ651772 (study PRJEB26903, sample SAMN06264699) | marine metagenome | isolation source: Columbia River Estuary | place: USA:Columbia River Estuary... | reverse complement strand
AAAACGACGAATTTGATTCGATTCGTATTGGTCTAGCATCACCAGAAATGATTCGCTCATGGTCATTTGGTGAAGTTAAAAAACCAGAAACGATTAACTACCGCACATTTAAGCCTGAGCGTGAAGGCTTGTTCTGCGCCAAAATTTTTGGTCCAGTAAAAGACTACGAATGTCTTTGTGGTAAGTACAAGCGATTGAAGCATCGCGGCGTGATTTGTGAAAAGTGCGGCGTAGAAGTCGCGTTGGCAAAAGTAAGACGCGAAAGGATGGGTCATATCGAGCTCGCCAGCCCGGTTGCTCATATCTGGTTTTTGAAGTCGTTGCCTTCCCGAATTGGTCTGCTGATGGACATGACCCTGCGCGATATCGAACGGGTACTCTATTTTGAGTCTTTTGTTGTTGTTGATCCAGGGCTCACCAGCCTTGAAAAGCGTCAGCTCCTGACCGATGAACAGTACTATGAAGCATTGGAAGAATTTGGTGATGAGTTTGAAGCCAAGATGGGTGCCGAAGCGATTCAGGACCTGATGAAAGATATGGATGTTCGTGAGGAGATTACGAATATTCGTGAAGAGTTGCCTCAGACAAACTCAGACACAAAGATTAAGAAGCTCACCAAAAGACTCAAGTTGATGGAAGCGTTTGATAACTCTGGTAATGAGCCTGAGTGGATGATCTTTACAGTGCTGCCAGTGCTGCCGCCAGATCTTCGGCCGCTGGTGCCGCTGGAAGGTGGACGTTTTGCAACCTCAGACTTGAACGATCTGTACCGACGGGTCATTAACCGAAACAATCGTTTAAAGCGACTTTTGGATCTTTCTGCACCGGATATCATCGTGCGGAACGAAAAACGTATGCTGCAGGAAGCCGTTGACGCTTTGTTGGATAATGGTCGACGTGGTAGAGCGATTACCGGCACAAATAAGCGACCACTGAAGTCTCTTGCGGATATGATTAAAGGTAAGCAAGGCCGATTCAGACAGAACCTATTGGGTAAGCGGGTCGACTACTCCGGTCGTTCCGTGATTGTGGTCGGGCCAAGCCTTCGACTGCATCAGTGCGGTCTGCCAAAGAAAATGGCACTTGAGCTATTCAAACCATTCATTTTCGGCAAGCTTGAAGCAAGAGGTCTGGCGACAACCATCAAGGCTGCAAAGAAGATGGTTGAGCGCGAGACAGCGGAAGTATGGGATATTCTGGCTGAGGTCATTCGGGAACATCCGGTGCTGCTCAACCGGGCACCGACTCTCCACAGGCTAGGAATTCAGGCTTTCGAGCCAGTGCTGATTGAAGGAAAAGCAATTCAGCTCCATCCACTTGTTTGTACTGCCTACAACGCTGACTTTGATGGCGACCAGATGGCGGTCCATGTTCCTCTGACGATCGAAGCACAACTTGAAGCGCGTGCACTGATGATGTCGACAAATAACGTGCTGCTCCCCGCCTCGGGCGAGCCTGTTATTGTGCCTTCGCAGGATGTTGTGCTTGGTGTTTATTACATGACTCGAGAGAAGATCAACGATCTCGGAGAAGGCATGGCGTTTGCGGATGTTGAAGAAGTCTTTCGTGCCTACAGGGCTGGAAAGGTCGGTCTTCAGGCCAAGGTCAAAGTCCGCGTTAAGGAAACAATCAAAAATCATGATGGCGAATTTGTCACGTCGACAGAAGTGAAAGACACGACGATTGGCCGGGCGCTGTTGTACGAAATAGTGCCTGATGGGTTGGCATATGACCATATCAACCGCCCGCTCGGTAATAAGGACATGTCTGGTCTGATTAATGTCTGTTATCGAACAGTTGGATTAAAAGAAACGGTTATATTTGCTGACCAACTGATGTACATGGGTTACGAATACTCAACAAGGTCGGGAGCATCTATCGGTGTAGAAGACTTTGTGATTCCAAAAGAGAAAGCACAGATCATTGGTGAGGCGGAAGCCGAAATTACTGAGATAGAATCTCAATATGCCTCCGGTCTGGTGACTCAGGGCGAGAAGTATAACAAGGTGATTGATATCTGGACTCGCGCCAACGAACTTGTTGGTGCTGCGATGATGGATACACTGAGCACAGAAACTGTGATCAACCGTGAAGGTGAGGAAGAAGAGCAAACATCGTTCAATAGTGTCTGGATGTATTCTGACTCCGGTGCTCGAGGCTCCCCCGCTCAGATTCGTCAGCTATCCGGTATGCGTGGTCTCATGACTAAGCCGGATGGATCGATTATTGAAACGCCAATTACCGCGAATTTTCGTGAAGGTCTCTCGGTAATGCAGTACTTTATTTCGACTCACGGTGCGCGTAAAGGCTTGGCGGATACAGCGTTGAAGACAGCCAACTCTGGTTACCTCACGAGGCGACTCGTTGATGTGGCGCAGGATTTGGTTGTTACAGAGGTCGATTGCGGTACTGAGAACGGCTTAACTATGACGGCTGTGATCGAAGGCGGTGACGTTGTTGAAGGTTTGGGTAATCGGGTGCTTGGCCGTGTAATCGCGGTAGATGTTTTCAATGCCGCTGGCGATGAAGTCCTGATTCCGAAGGGCACAATGATCGACGAGCAATGGGTCACAAAGATTGATGCGATGACCATTGACGAAATTAAAGTTCGAAGCGCAATCACTTGTGACACGCGTTATGGTGTTTGCGGTCACTGTTACGGTCGTGATCTCGGTCGTGGACATCTCGTTAACATTGGTGAAGCGATTGGAGTTATTGCAGCTCAGTCAATCGGTGAGCCCGGTACTCAGCTCACCATGCGTACTTTCCACATTGGTGGTGCGGCGTCACGTGCGACAGCGATAGATAATATTCAGGTTAAGCACGCTGGAGATATTCGCCTCCACAACCTAAAAACTATCCAGAAAGAAAACGGTGACTTTGTTGCAGTTTCTCGTTCCGGTGAAGTTGCGGTGGCAGACGAAGAGTCAGGGCGAGAAAGGGAGCGGTACAAGATCCCATACGGTGCAGTGCTCAAGAAAGGGCATGAAGCGGCTGTAGAGGCCGGTGAAATTGTTGCTAACTGGGACCCGCACACTCACCCGATTGTGACTGAGGTTGAAGGTAAGGTTGTTTTCGAGAATATGGTTGAAGGTGTGACCATTCGAAGGTTAACCGATGAATTGACAGGTCTTTCCAGCATCTCGGTAATTGATCCAAAAGAACGACCGAGCGCTGGTAAAGATGTCAGACCGGCGGTTCGCCTTGTCGATGACGAGGGTGAAGCGCTGCTGTTGGCTGGAACTGATATGCCGGCGCACTATTTCCTTGAAGCAAATGCCATCTTAAGTCTTGAGAATGGTGATCATATTGCGATTGGTGACGTGATAGCACGGATTCCTCAAGAAGGTTCAAAAACCCGTGACATTACCGGTGGTTTGCCCCGTGTTGCTGACTTATTCGAAGCAAGAAAGCCCAAAGAATCGGCTGTATTGGCTGAAATCAGTGGCACAGTGAGTTTCGGTAAGGAAACGAAAGGTAAGCGTCGCTTGGTCATCACGCCGATCACAGAAACTAGCGATCTGCCGGAAGGTGCTGATCACTACGAAGTACTGATTCCCAAATGGCGTCACATGACGGTATTTGAGGGTGAGAACGTTGAGAAGGGTGAAGTTGTATCCGATGGCCCAGAGAATCCTCACGATATTCTGAGACTCAAAGGTGTTGAAGAGTTGATGTCTTATGTCGTGAAGGAAATCCAGGACGTCTATCGACTGCAGGGTGTAATGATTAATGACAAGCACATTGAAGTGATTGTTTGTCAGATGCTCAGGAAGGTTGATGTTCTAGATATCGGTGAGTCCAACCTGATTAAGGGCGAACAAATGGAGTACGTGCGAGTACTCGAAGAAAACGATCGTCTGGCAGCGGAGGACAAGCAGCAGGTCAAGTACCAGCGTGTATTACTTGGTATCACCAAAGCCGCACTGGCAACGGAGTCGTTTGTTTCCGCGGCATCATTCCAGGAAACGACACGCGTCCTGACAGAAGCAGCGGTTACAGGTAAGCGTGATTATCTCCGAGGACTGAAAGAGAATGTGATCGTCGGCAGGTTGATTCCGGCGGGAACAGGTCTTAAGTACCACGCAGACCGACGTCGCAAGAAAGAATCTAATGAAGAGCGAAGCACAGTGTCTGCGTTGGAAGTTGAAGCAGCGCTGAGAGAAGAGCTCAATCAGACGGTTTCTGAATAGTAGGCTGAAGGTCCAGAGGGTGGCCTGAGAAGGCCGCCCGTGACCACCGGAGATTGCCATAAATCGGTAATTGAACCGAGAGTGTTGACTCGCGAGGGCATGATCTTTAGAATTCCGCCCTCGATTTTGTGGGGTGGCCCTTGCGCGTGATTATCGTGGGGGGGAACCAAACCCTTTGTTTGAAGTAATAATTGAACTTAATAGTTGTAATAAATAGTTGGAGTTAATTAGTTATGGCAAGAATCAACCAATTGGTTCGTAAGCCTAGAAAACGCAAGGTCGTAAAAAGTGACGTACCTGCATTGCAGGCATGTCCCCAAAGACGTGGTGTTTGCACCCGTGTTTATACCACCACACCAAAGAAGCCGAACTCTGCACTCCGTAAGGTTTGCCGGGTAAGATTGACCAACGGTTATGAAGTGACTTCATATATCGGTGGTGAAGGCCATAATCTGCAAGAGCACTCCGTTGTGCTTATCCGCGGTGGTCGTGTTAAAGACTTGCCAGGTGTGCGATACCATACTGTTCGTGGAACGCTTGATACAACTGGTGTCGCCAGTCGTATGCAGGGTCGATCCAAGTACGGTACCAAGCGACCAAAGACTTAATCGAAGCCGTCAAAACCGGACCCGATTAAAAATACCTCCGGAACTTGTTCCGGGAACCAAAAATTTTGAAACAGTAAGGCCGAGTCAATATCTCGGAGTAACCTGAAGGAGAAATAGAATGCCAAGACGTAGAGTCCCGGAAAAAAGGGAAATTCTTCCCGATCCTAAGTACGCAAACCAAACCCTCGCGAAGTTTATGAATCACGTCATGGTGAGCGGCAAGAAGTCAGTTGCTGAAAAAATCGTATACGGTGCATTAGATCGTATCAAGGAAAGAACTGGCGGTGATCCTCTCGAGACATTCGAAGCAGCGCTTGAAGCAGTCGCGCCCTCAGTGGAAGTTAAGTCACGACGAGTCGGCGGTGCTACTTATCAGGTGCCTGTTGAAGTGCGACCTTCAAGAAGAGGTGCACTTGCAATGCGATGGCTTGTCGATTCTTCGCGAAAGCGCGGTGAGAAATCAATGGCTCAGCGATTAGCTGGCGAGCTGCTCGATGCGGCCGAGGGTCGTGGCGCAGCAGCGCGTAAGAAAGAAGACACCCACAGAATGGCGCAGGCCAACCAGGCGTTCTCACACTACCGATTCTAGAATCGAGAAGAAGGGCAGCATCAGTCGGAGTAGAATCACTTACTCCGATTGCCCGGAAGATTTAGGAAAACTTCAGCGATACCCACCTGAACCCGGTCGCCTGCATTTCTGCTGTATCGTTGTCCATCAGACGGAATACACTTGTGCCAAGAACAACACCCATCAAAAGATACCGAAACATCGGCATTGTTGCACATGTTGATGCGGGCAAAACCACCACGACGGAGCGCGTCCTGTTTTACACGGGAATCTCTCACAAAATAGGTGAGGTTCATGATGGCGCTGCTGTGATGGATTGGATGGAGCAGGAGCAGGAGCGAGGCATTACGATTACCTCGGCGGCAACTACGACGTTCTGGCAAGGTTCCAGCGCCCAATTTGAACAACACCGCGTCAATATTATTGATACTCCGGGACACGTCGATTTTACGATAGAAGTCGAGAGATCCTTAAGAGTGTTGGATGGTGCGGTTGTCGTTTTTTGTGGTACCTCCGGTGTAGAACCTCAGTCCGAGACTGTATGGCGCCAAGCCAACAAGTATGAAGTGCCCAGAGTTGTGTTCGTCAACAAGATGGATCGTGCTGGTGCCGATTTTTTGCGCGTCGTTGCGCAGATTGAAGATCGGTTGGGATCAACGCCGGTGCCGGTTCAACTCGCGATTGGCGCTGAGGATGACTTTGCCGGTGTAATTGACCTGATCAAGATGAAGGCGATTTACTGGAATGAGGAAGACAAGGGGCTGACATTCGAAGAACTGCCTATTCCTGAGACGTTACAAGATCTAGCTGACGAATACCGTGAGAAACTGGTTGAAGCCGCAGCTGAGGCTGACGACGACTTGATGGAGAAATACCTCGAGGGAAATGAGCTGTCCGTTGAGGAAATCAAGTCAGGCATACGAACACGAACGCTGGCCAATGAAATAGTGCCCGCACTGTGCGGCTCGGCGTTTAAGAACAAGGGCGTCCAGACGATGCTCGATGCGGTAATTGATTATTTGCCAGCGCCAGATGAGGTGAAAGCTATCCGCGGTTTCGTTGATGACGCGGGGGAAAAGGAAGAGGTTCGCCAGGCCGAAGATGATGCACCATTTGCCGCGCTGGCTTTTAAAATAGCGACGGATCCGTTTGTCGGCGCATTGACGTTTTTCAGAGTTTACTCGGGTGTCCTTAATACGGGCGATTCAGTCTTTAACCCGGTAAAAGGCAAGAAAGAAAGAATCGGTCGAATGGTGCAAATGCACTCAAATGACAGACAAGAAATATCTGAAGTACGCGCCGGTGATATCGCAGCAGCCATTGGGCTGAAGCAGGCAACAACCGGTGATACGCTCTGTGACGGAAACGATGTCATCACATTAGAAAGAATGGAGTTCCCCGAACCAGTTATTCATGTTGCTGTGGAGCCGAGATCGCAGCCCGACCAGGAAAAAATGGGCGTGGCACTGGGCAAACTGGCAGCGGAAGACCCTTCATTTAGCGTCAAAACAGATGAGGACACAGGGCAAACCATTATTGGCGGTATGGGAGAGCTTCACCTCGACATTATCGTTGACCGGATGAAGCGGGAATTTGGCGTCGAGGCAAATATTGGTAAGCCGCAAGTTTCTTACCGCGAAACGATCCGCAAAACAGTTGAGGCCGAAGGCAAATTTGTTCGACAGACCGGTGGTCGAGGCCAGTACGGCCATGTCTGGATTAAACTCGAGCCTTTTGATGGTGAAAGCGGTTATGAGTTTGTGGATGAAATAGTCGGTGGGGTTGTACCGAGGGAATACATTAGTGCTGTCAACAAGGGTATTCAAGACCAAATGGCCAATGGCATTCTCGCGGGTTTCCCTTTACAGGGTGTGAAAGCAACGCTTTACGACGGGTCCTATCATGATGTGGATTCTAATGAAGTTGCCTTCAAGGTGGCAGGATCAATGGCTTTAAGAGCGGGCGCGCTTGATGCGAACCCGGCATTGCTCGAACCGGTGATGAAAGTAGAAGTTGTGACGCCAGAAGATCACTACGGCGATATTATTGGCGACCTGAATCGGCGTAGAGGCATTGTGCTAGGTATGGAAGATGTTCCGGCGGGTAAAGCTGTTCGCGCTGAAGTGCCGCTTTCAGAGATGTTTGGCTATGCTACCGCCATGCGCTCAGCAACGCAGGGTCGGGCAACCTACAGCATGGAGTTTGAAAGCTATAAGGAAGTACCGGCTAATGTAGCCGAAGCCATTATTGGTAAGAATTGATTCCAGTGCAGTGGAACAACTCAATTTCGAGAATTTAAGAACGCCGGATCGTTGGTCCGGTAATAATGATTGTTAATGACTGAGTACTAGACGAGGTGACGTATGTCCAAAGAGAAGTTTGAGCGGACAAAGCCGCATTTAAATGTCGGCACAATTGGCCACGTAGACCATGGCAAAACGACGCTAACGGCGGCGATCACCAAGGTTTGCGCGGAAATATGGGGTGGAGAATTTCTGGCATTCGATGCAATCGATAATGCGCCTGAAGAGCGAGAGCGCGGTATTACGATTGCGACATCGCACGTTGAGTACGATTCGCCGATTCGTCACTATGCCCACGTTGACTGTCCAGGACACGCTGACTATGTGAAGAACATGATCACCGGTGCTGCACAGATGGACGGTGCGATATTGGTCGTATCTGCAGCTGATGGCCCCATGCCACAGACACGAGAGCACATTCTGCTGTCATTGCAGGTTGGTGTTCCTTACATCGTGGTATTCATGAACAAAGCGGACATGGTTGATGACGAAGAGCTGCTTGAGCTTGTCGACATGGAAATCCGTGAATTGCTTGATGCTTACGAGTTTCCGGGTGATGACACGCCAATTATTGTTGGTAGTGCACTTAAGGCACTGGAAGGCGACACATCAGACATTGGTGTACCCGCGGTACAGAAGCTGGTTGAAACGCTGGACTCCTATATTCCGGAGCCCGAGCGAGCGATTGACAAGCCATTCCTGATGCCGATTGAGGACGTTTTCTCAATATCTGGTCGAGGCACGGTTGTGACGGGTCGAATTGGTCGAGGTATCGTTAAAGTTGGTGACGAGATTGAGATTGTGGGTGTTAAAGACACAGCCAAGACGACTTGTACGGGTGTTGAGATGTTCCGTAAGCTGCTTGACGAAGGTCGCGCAGGCGAGAACGTGGGTGTTCTTCTGCGAGGCACGAAGCGCGAAGAAGTAGAACGTGGTCAGGTGCTTGCACAGCCAGGTTCAATTACACCGCACACGAAGTTTGAAGGTGAAGTTTACGTCCTGAGCAAAGATGAAGGTGGACGACACACGCCATTCTTCAAGGGATACAAGCCTCAGTTTTTCTTTGAGACAACCGATGTGACGGGTTCATGTGAGTTACCTGAAGGTATTGAGATGGTTATGCCTGGTGACAACGTGAACATGAACGTTGAGCTGATTGCACCGATTGCGATGGAAGATGGTCAGCGATTTGCGATTCGAGAAGGCGGCCGAACAGTGGGCGCTGGTGTTGTTGTTAAGATCCACGAGTAAGACCTGATATCTAGGGTTGGTTTGGCCGGAAACAGAGCGCCCGTTGGGCGCTCGACTCAGCGAACGCAGGCCGAGGGGCCGCGAGCGGCGGGGTAATGCGCTTCCCCGAGTTTCTGTGGGTTGTACGGCAAATGCTTCGTGAGAGTTAAGCGTTTGCCACTATTCCAGTTCCTTGATCCAAATAACCTAACTAATTACGAAAATCACTTGAAAAGGCGGTGGCTACTCTATAGTATTCGCGGCCTGAAATTTGATCTTACAGGGCCTCGATAGGAGGTCAATGGCTGCCAAATTCGCCGGTTAAGACAGAGTTAGCTCGGTAAAGGCAGAAATTTTTGAAGCACCATATCTCAAATGAGATTTGGGGCATTTCTTTACGTCAAGTTTCAGTGAACAGCGTGATTTACTAGTAAAACGCGATGACAATTTATGGTCCGTTAAGGACTGGTACCGAAATCCGGGAGACGGGTTGAATGCAAAACCAGAGAATTAGAATTCGATTAAAGGCCTTCGATCATCGCCTTATCGATATCTCGACTCAGGAAATCGTGAACACAGCCAAGCGCACTGGTGCGCAGGTTCGAGGTCCGATTCCCTTACCAACAAGAATTGAGAAATTTACCGTTCTCACCTCACCTCACGTCGATAAAGACGCACGAGATCAATATGAGATCCGAACTCACAAACGTCTGCTCGATATCGTAGAGCCCACAGAAAAAACTGTGGACGCGCTGACCAAGCTCAACTTGGCTGCGGGCGTTGAAGTACAGATTAACCTGGCTTAAGGGAGCGAACATGGCTATTGGCATAGTTGGCGTTAAAAAAGGTATGACACGAGTCTTCTCTGAAGACGGCGCGTCACTCCCAGTGACCGTAATTGAAGTTACGCCAAATCGCGTAGTTCAGCGCAAGACCGCTGACTCCGATGGATATGAAGCGATACAGGTTGCATTCGGTTCTATAAAGGCATCGAAGGTATCAAAAGCGGTTGCAGGACATTACAGCAAATCAGAGCAAGAAGCTGGCCGCGGTTTGTGTGAATTTAGATGCGAGACAGATGACGAGTTTGCCGTAGGCGACTCGATTTCAGTTGATCGTTTTGAAGTCGGGCAGAAAATTGACGTTACGGGTCAATCAAAAGGTAAGGGGTTCGCCGGAGTCGTTAAGCGTTACAACTTCCAAATGCAAGACGCAACCCACGGTAACTCAATATCACACCGTGCACCTGGTTCTATTGGTCAATGCCAGAGCCCAGGTCGCGTATTCAAGGGTAAGAAGATGGCAGGCCACATGGGCGCTGTGCAGGTAACTTCTCAAACGCTTGAAGTAGTTAGAGTCGATCAGGAAAACAATCTGTTGCTAGTTAAAGGCGCAGTACCCGGGGCGAAAGGTGGTGACGTTATCGTCAAGCCTTCCGTTAAAGCCCGGTAATAATTGGAGTTGGAAGCTTGAATCTCAATATTTCAGAACCAGGCAAAGGTGTTTCAGAACGAGCGGTAGACGTTTCTGAAGCGACATTCGGACGTCAGTACAATGAGGCGTTGGTTCATCAGGTGGTTGTCGCCTACATGGCTGGTGCTCGTCAGGGCACCCGAGCACAAAAAACACGCTCAGAAGTCAATGGCGGCGGTCGTAAGCCATTCCGTCAAAAGGGCACGGGCCGAGCGCGAGCCGGTACCATTCGAAGCCCGATTTGGCGTGGAGGCGGTGTCACATTCGCGAACAAGACCCAAGACTTTAGTCAAAAGGTCAATCGTAAAATGTACCGCGGGGCGATGCAGTCTATTCTTTCCGAGCTTATCAGGCAGGATCGTATGATTGTCACCGAAGACTTCTCAGTTGACGCACCGAAGACTAAGCAGGTGCTAGCGCGACTTAAAGAGCTGGAGTTGGATAACGTACTGATTGTCGTCGAAGAAGTTGACGAAAATCTATATTTGGCTGCCAGAAATCTTCGAAATATCGATGTCATTGATGTGCAGGGTGTCAACCCCGTCAATTTGATTGGTTTCGACAAGGTGCTTTTTACTGTTGGCGCACTTAAGAAAGCTGAGGAGTTGCTGTCGTGAATGAAGAACGCATGTACAAGGTTATTTTAGGCGCTCATATTTCTGAGAAAGCGACGGTGATTGCTGATGAGTCTAATCAGGTAACGCTCAAAGTTTCTCCAGATGCAACGCGTCCCGAGATTCGACAAGCGGTTGAAAAGATCTATAACGTTAAAGTAGAGAACGTCACTGTCCTTAATGTGAAAGGTAAGGTCAAAAGGAATATGCGCGGTACAAGTCGCAAGCCCAGCTGGAAGAAGGCGTATGTCCGTCTGGCTGAAGGTCATGACATCGATTTCGCAGACGCCTAGGTAATTGATACCGATCGATTGATCGTTAATGTTAAAAATTGATTGAATAACGAGTTTATAAAATGCCAGTCGTAAAAGCTAAACCAACATCACCGGGTCGACGTTTCGTCGTCAAGGTCGTGAACCCTGAATTGTATCGGGGTGAGGCCTACAAGCCGCTATTGGAAAAGAAGTCCAAGTCCGGCGGGCGCAACAATAATGGTCGCATTACTACTCGCCACATAGGTGGTGGACATAAACAAAAGTATCGCGTCATTGACTTTAAGCGCAACAAAGATGGCATCAAAGCAACTGTTGAAACAATAGAGTACGACCCAAACAGAACAGCGAACATCGCTCTCCTTAAATATGCCGACGGTGAAAGAAGATATATTATTGCGCCACGTAATGTATCAGTCGGTGACACCATACAATCCGGTACAGACGCACCTATCCGCGCAGGCAACAGCATGCCATTGCGTAACATTCCAATGGGTAGTGTGATTCATTGTATCGAGCTTAAGCCCGGAAAAGGCGCTCAGCTCATACGAAGCGCAGGCACCTCCTGTCAGTTGGTGGCGAAGGAAGGTCCTTACGTGACACTACGATTGCGATCAGGTGAGATGAGAAAAGTACTTGCCGATTGTCGCGGAACGCTGGGCGAAGTGAGTAATTCTGAACACAATTTGCGCTCGTTAGGCAAAGCTGGTGCCAAGCGTTGGAGAGGTGTTCGCCCAACGGTTCGTGGTGTTGTCATGAACCCGGTTGATCACCCGCATGGTGGTGGTGAAGGTAAGACTTCTGGTGGTCGTCATCCAGTAAGTCCATGGGGTATGCCTACAAAGGGATACAAGACCAGAAAGAACAAACGAACAGACAAGATGATTGTGCGTCGTAGACGTTCAAATCGTTAGGAGATAGCTAGTGCCACGTAGTCTTAAGAAGGGCCCTTTTGTAGATTTGCACCTAGTGCAGAAAGTGCAAAAGTCAGTTGAGTCAAACGATAAGCGACCTATCAAAACTTGGTCTCGACGTTCGATGATCACACCTGATTTTGTTGGTTTGACAATCCAGGTGCACAACGGCAGACAACATATTCCCGTGTTCGTTACTGAGGACATGGTTGGTCACAAGTTGGGCGAATTTGCATTAACACGTACTTTCCGCGGTCATGCCGCAGATAAGAAAGCCCGCCGATAAGCTGGCAGGGTAGGGGATTTACGATGGAAGTAGCGGCGAAATTAAAAGGCGCGAGAATTTCAGCACAAAAAGCTAGGTTGGTAGCGGATCAAATCCGCGGCAGATCAGTAGGTGAAGCGCTGGATATATTGAATTTCAGCACCAAGAAGGGTGCGCATTTGGTTCGTAAGCTGCTTGAGTCTGCGATTGCCAATGCAGAGCATAATGAAGGCGCAGACGTAGATGAATTGTCAGTCGCGACCATTTATGTTGACGAAGGTATGACAATGAAAAGAATTAAGCCTCGCGCAAAAGGGCGAGCAGACAGAATTCTTAAGCGATCATGCCACATTACACTTGCTGTCGCTGATCAGTAAGTAAAGACGCAGACAGGTTACCAGGAGACCAAAATGGGTCAAAAAGTACATCCCACAGGAATGCGATTAGGGATTGTTAAGGATCACACTTCGATCTGGTATGCGGACGGTCCCGCATATGCGGACAAGTTACATACCGATTTAATCGTGCGAGAGTACATCCAAAAGCGACTAGCGCAAGCGTCAGTGAGCCGAATTGAAATTGAACGGCCCGCTCAAACAGCAAGAATTACTATCCACACTGCGCGTCCTGGCATTGTGATCGGTAAGAAAGGCGAAGATGTTGAAAGACTGCGCCGTGAATTAACCAAGATGATGGGTGTTCCAGTGCACGTCAACATCGAAGAGATCAGAAAGCCTGAGCTGGATGCTTACCTTGTTGCTCAAAACGTGGCGCAACAGTTGGAACGTCGAGTTCAGTTCAGAAGAGCGATGAAGCGAGTGATGCAAAATGCAATGCGTCTAGGTGCCGAAGGTATCAAGGTGCGTGTAGCCGGCCGACTCGGTGGTGCAGAAATCGCGCGAGCTGAAAATTATCATGAAGGGCGAGTGCCACTGCATACATTGAGAGCAGATATTGACTACGCTACAGCTGAAGCATTGACCACCTACGGCATACTTGGTGTCAAGGTGTGGATATTCAAAGGTGAAGTAATAGGTAGTCGTGAAGACACTGAACAGCAAACTAACGTTCAAAGTTTTGGATAGAGATTTTCGGATAAGAACTCATGTTACAACCAAAAAGAACAAAATTTAGGAAGATGCAAAAAGGCCGTAATCGCGGTCTTGCTCATCGCGGCAGCTCAGTTAGCTTCGGGGAATATGGCCTCAAGTCAACAGAGCGTGGTCGATTAACTGCGCGTCAGATAGAAGCTGGTCGTCGGGCAATGACTCGCCGAGTGAAACGAGGTGGCCAGATTTGGATCAGGGTTTTCCCGGACAAGCCAATTACCAAAAAGCCTCTGGAAGTGCGACAGGGTAAAGGTAAGGGTAATGTCGAATATTGGATAGCCCAGATCAAACCAGGAAAAATGTTGTATGAAATGGAAGGTGTGAGTGAAGAAGTTGCACGTGATGCATTTAGACTCGCTGCAGCAAAGCTTCCTTTCAAGACAACTTTTGTTAAACGAACGGTAATGTGATCGAACTAGGATACTCAACCTCCATTAGTTAAGTATCTTTGGATAAGAAATATGAAAGCATCAGAACTAAGAGAAAAGTCAGTTGACGATCTACAGCAAAGCCTTGTGGCATTACTGAAAGATCAGTTCACTTATCGTATGCAACATTCGACGGGCCAATTGGGTCAATCGCATTTGTTGAAGGGTGTCTCAAGAGACATTGCGAGAGTAAAGACTGTGATAGCTGAGAAAAACAGGATAAGTGAATGAGTGATTCAAACTTAGCAAGAACCGCCAGTGGTACTGTCGTCAGCAACAAGATGGACAAGACAATCACTGTGATGGTTGAGCGTCGGGTTAAGCACCCGCTGTATGGCAAGTATATAAAACGCTCAAACAAGATCCACGCGCATGACCCGGATAACCAGTGTCAGGAAGGCGATCTTGTAACAATAGAAGAAACTCGACCCATTTCGAAAACGAAAACTTGGAAGTTGAGTACCGTAGATCGTAAAGCAACGATTATTTAAAGAACCTGTTGCTGAGATTTTTCAGTAATAGTCGAAGGGCAGGCGGAGTAATACATGATTCAGACGCAAACTTATTTGGATATCGCAGATAACAGTGGTGCGCGGCGCGTAATGTGCATCAAGGTGCTTGGCGGTTCCAAGCGTCGATACGCTGGAGTGGGTGACATTATTAAGGTCACAGTCAAGGAAGCGATTCCAAGAGGCAGGGTCAAGAAAGGCCAGGTGCTTGACGCTGTTGTGGTCAGAACGCGCAAGGGTGTAAGAAGACCAGATGGTTCCCTGATACGTTTTGATGGTAATGCTGCCGTGTTGTTGAATGCTCAGAAGCAACCAATTGGAACGCGTATCTTTGGGCCAGTGACTAGAGAGCTGAGAAACGACAAGTTTATGAGAATCGTTTCTCTGGCGCCGGAAGTACTTTAATAGAAGTTCGAGTTTGGAATAGATGTTCGAGTTTGGACAAAGCGTTAGGTTAAGGTAAGAACAATGCAAAAAATTAAAAGAGATGATGAAGTTATCGTTCTTACTGGACGAGACAAGGGCAAGCGAGGTTCAGTGACCCGCTTACGTGATGACGGTCGTTTATACGTTTCTGGTGTAAACATGGTTAAGCGTCACACGAAGGGGAATCCTCAGGCGGGTCAACCCGGAGGAATCATTGAAAAAGAAGCGCCTATTCAGGCTTCAAATATTGCAATCTACAACAATAATACAAACAAAGCTGATCGTGTTGGCTTTAAGACTTTAGACGATGGCAAGAAAGTGCGTGTCTTCAAATCCACCGGTGAAGAAATAGACTAGAGGAAATTGGTATCCGAGAGGGCCAGTTGGTTAAGTAAAGATGGCAGACCTAAAAGCAGTTTACGAAAATGAATTGAAAGACAAGCTCAAAGAAGAGCTTGGCCTTGATAATGTCATGGAGATACCACGCATCACTAAGATCACACTAAACATGGGTGTGGGTGAAGCAATTGGTGACCGAAAGCAGTTGGACAGTGCCGTAGCTGACATGGAAGCTATCGCGGGGCAAAAAGCTGTGATCAATGTTGCCCGGAAATCAATCGCTGGTTTCAAGGTGCGGGAAGATTATCCCATTGGTTGCAAGGTGACTTTGAGAAAGGCGCGAATGTACGAGTTCCTCGATCGTCTGATCAACATCTCAATTCCTCGTCAAAGAGACTTTAGAGGTATCAGCCCTAAATCTTTTGATGGGCGCGGTAATTTTGCGATGGGGCTGACTGAACAGATCGTTTTCCCAGAAATTAATTACGACAAGATTGATAAAATACGTGGTATGGATATCAGTATTGTAACAACAGCAAAAACTGATGATCAGGGTCGGGCGCTATTGAGAGCCTTTAACTTCCCTTTCAGAAATGCTGGTTAAAGCAATAAAGCGCTAAAAGAGACCTAACAGAGAAGAGAAGGTATGGCTAAACAATCAATGATTAATCGCGAGAAGAAGCGCGCAAAGGTTGTCGAGAAATATGCGGCAAAGCGAGCAGCACTAAAAGCGATAATTGCTGACGTTAACGCGTCAGATGATGACCGATGGGACGCGCAATTGAAATTGCAGGCACAACCCCGTGACGCGAGCCCGGTACGTCAAATGCGAAGATGCAGTTTGACCGGCAGACCGCACGCGGTTTACCGAAGGTTTGGTCTCTCTCGCACAAAATTAAGAGAAGCAGCTATGCGCGGTGACGTGCCTGGCCTCGTGAAGTCCAGCTGGTAAGCAGGAAGGTTTGATATTATGACAATGCAAGATCCTTTATCGGATATGTTGACCCGGGTTCGAAACGCACAAACAGCGAAAATCGAATCTGTAGACATGCCCTACTCGGGCACCAAGTTGGCGATCGCAGAAGTGCTGAAACAAGAAGGCTACATCAGTGACTTCAGTGTTGATGACGCAGTAAAGCGAACGCTCTCAATTGAATTGAAGTACCACGAAGGCAGACCAGTCATCGAGGAGATCAAGCGATTGAGTCGACCTGGTTTGAGGCAGTACAAAGGCAAAGATGAAATACCCACGGTCCGAAGTGGTCTTGGAATCATCATTTTGTCTACTAACAAAGGTTTGATGACTGATCGTGCAGCAAGGGCTGCAGGTGTTGGCGGCGAACTGCTTTGCTCAGTTTTTTAGAGCTGTTTTATTGTTTAGATTGAAGAGTTTAGTTTGTAGCACAAGATTATTGGAAGACCCGCGACAATAATGGGTCACGTAAGGTTGAAATTGATATGTCACGAATAGCAAACAGTCCGGTCTCAGTACCAGAAGGTGTTGAGATTACGCTGAATGACAAAGAGTTGAGTGTAAAAGGTAGCAAAGGAAATCTTTCGCTGACCATCCACGAATTAGTGGAATTGAAACACGAAGACGGTCAGATGAAACTGGCGGCGACTAAAAGTAGTAAACAGTCGGGCGCCTTGGCTGGCACATTCAGAGCACTGGTATCCAATATGGTTACAGGTGTGACTACTGGTTTTCAAAAAGAGCTCCAGCTCATCGGTGTTGGTTACAGAGCGCAGGCACAAGGGAAGAAGCTAAACCTCAGCCTTGGATTCTCTCACCCGGTTGTTTACGAGGTGCCAGAAGGCATTGAAATTGAAACGCCGTCGCAGACTCAAGTGATTGTCAGAGGTATCGACAAAAGATTGGTTGGACAGGTTGCAGCTGATATCAGAGCCTATCGACCACCAGAACCTTACAAAGGCAAGGGTGTTCGTTATGTTGACGAGTACGTCAAGCGTAAGGAAGCCAAGAAAAAATAGTGGTTAGGATGGTTAGTCGTTTCTAACCGTAAAACATTGAGGCGACTCAAGCGGAGCCGACTTAATTAGAGGATATTATGAGCAAGAAGAATGACGCTCGACTAAGAAGAGCAAGACGAAGCAGGAAGCATATGCAAAAGCTGGAGGTCTCCAGACTATGTGTATACAGATCACCTCGTCATATATACGCGCAGGTTATTTCACCAAATGGTGATCTGATTCAGGCATCGGCATCCACTTTGGATAAGTCTATGCGTGACGGGGCGACCGGTAATGTAAGTAGTGCGGGCGAAGTAGGCAAGTTGATCGCTGAACGTGCGAAAGCAGCAGGCATCGAGAAAGTTGCTTTTGATCGGTCGGGCTATAAGTACCACGGTAGAGTAAAAGCGTTAGCAGAAGCAGCCCGCGAAGGTGGTTTGCAGTTCTAGCAGTTTAGAGGATTAATAATGGCGTTTCACGACCAAGATAACGAAGAAGGTATCCAGGAAAAACTGGTACAGGTAAACCGAGTAGCCAAAGTTGTTAAAGGTGGCCGCATATTCGGATTTACTGCTCTGACAGTAGTTGGCGATGGCAATGGCCGGGTTGGCTTTGGCAGAGGCAAAGCGAGAGAAGTACCTTTGGCGATACAAAAGGCAATGGAATCCGCGCGTCATAACATGATCCAGATTGATCTTGATGGCACAACGATTCAATACGCGATGACAGCACGACACGGTGCTTCACAAGTCTTCATGCAACCGGCCTCAGAAGGTACGGGTATTATTGCTGGTAAGACAATGCGTGCCGTGTTGGAAGTAGCAGGTGTTCAGAATGTACTCGCCAAGTGCTACGGATCTACGAATCCAGTGAACGTTATTCGGGCCACTTTTAAGGGCCTTCAGGATATGCGTTCTCCAGAGAGTGTTGCGGATAAGCGTGGCATATCACTTGAAGAGATGATGGGCTAGCAAGCAAATGGCAAAAGAGAAGAAAATTAAGGTCACACAGACCAAAAGCACAATAGGACGCCTTAAAAGTCATAAGGCATGTGTCGCGGGTCTCGGGCTCAAAAGAGTTCGGCACTGCGTGGAAGTAATAGATACACCTGCTGTAAGAGGCATGATCAACAAAGTCTCTTACATGGTAAGTGTTGAAGGCGAGTAGGAGTCTTAGCATGCGATTGAACACATTGAAGCCGGCAGCGGGTAGCAAATCTGCCGCAAAACGAGTCGGTCGGGGCATTGGTAGTGGTTTAGGAAAAACCGGCGGCCGAGGTCACAAAGGACAAAAGTCCAGAACGGGTGGCGGTATTCGGCCCGGTTTTGAAGGCGGTCAGCAGCCACTGCAAATGAGATTGCCGAAATTTGGTTTTAACTCGGCAAAAGCCAGAATCACAGCAGAAGTAACGCTCTCAGAGCTCGCTAAAGTAGAAGCAGACGTGATAGATGTGCAGGCGCTGAAAGATGCCGACATTATCAAAGAAAGCATGCAGCGCGCGAAAGTGATGTTGTCTGGTGAAATCAGTAAAGCGGTTACCGTCAAAGGTATCGGTGTTACTAAAGGTGCGCGTGCGGCTATTGAAGCTGCAGGCGGAAAGATAGAAGAGTAAGTAGCGATACATGGCTAAGTCTCCAGCACAAAAATCAAAATCTGAAGCCGCGGGCGCAGGTGTTGGTGGCGGTTTAACAGAACTTCGCCAGAGGCTGATGTATGTCCTCATGGCGATGGTGGTATACCGGATTGGTGGACATATCCCAATTCCAGGTATTGATCCAGAAAGGCTGGCGTCGCTGTTCGAACAAAATCAGGGCGGCATCCTAGACCTGGTGAACATGTTTGGTGGTGGGGCATTAGAGCGCATGAGCATCTTTGCGCTAGGCATTATGCCCTACATCTCGGCATCTATTATTACGCAATTGTTGGTAGCCACTACACCATCGCTTCAGCAATTGCGCAAAGAAGGTGAGTCTGGTCGACGCAAAATTTCACAGTACACCCGTTGGGGGACTTTGATTTTAGCGACGGTTCAGGGTTTTGCGATGAGCAGTGGACTAGCCTCTCAAGGGTTGGCTTACAGCGGTACTATTGCGTTTCACTTTGTTGCGGTAACTACGCTGGTCACCGGGTCGATGTTTCTTATGTGGCTCGGCGAACAGGTGACGGAACGAGGTGTCGGTAACGGTATCTCGATTATTATTTTTACAGGTATTGTGTCGGGTTTTCCTGGTGCAATTGGCCAATCCTTCGAGCAAGCACGTCAGGGCGAGATTGCGATACTTGGTCTGTTGGGGATTGCTGTGCTGGCAGTTGCGGTTGTTGCATTCGTTGTTTACGTCGAAAGAGGACAGCGAAGAATTACAATCAATTACGCACGTAGGCAGCAGGGAAGGCGAATGTATCAGGCGCAGTCGAGTCATTTGCCGCTGAAGGTGAACATGGCTGGTGTTATTCCTGCGATTTTCGCCAGCAGTTTGTTGTTGTTTCCGGCGTCAATTGGACAATGGTTTGGTCAGTCTCCGGGTATGGAGTGGCTGCAGGATCTGAGTCTTCAAATTGCACCGGGGCAGCCGCTAAATATTATTCTGTTTTCAGCTGGGATCATTTTCTTTTGCTTCTGGTATACGGCGATTATGTTTAATCCCAAAGAAGTAGCAGATAACTTGAAAAAATCCGGCGCTTTTATTCCCGGTTATCGCCCAGGAGAGCAGACGGCGAAACACATAGATAGCATTCTGACCAGGCTAACTTTGTTTGGTTCTTTATATATGACAGCAGTATGTTTGCTGCCTCAGCTATTGGTAGTGCAATTTAACGTGACCTTTCAATTGGGCGGAACGGCGCTATTGATTGTGGTAGTGGTAGTAATGGATTTTTGGTCGCAGGTACAAACTCATCTGATGTCGCATCAGTACGAGTCACTGATGAAAAAATCTAACTTGCAGAATTTTGGACGACAGTAGGTCGAACGGAGCAGAAAAATGAAAGTGAGAGCTTCAGTAAAAAAAATGTGTCGGAATTGTCGAGTCATCCGACGTAAAGGGTCTGTCAGAGTAATTTGCACAGAACCAAGACATAAGCAGCGTCAAGGTTAGACGTTTAACAGCAATTTATAGGAGCGTTTAAATGGCTCGTTTAGCCGGAATTAATATTCCCGACAACAAGCATGCAGTGATATCCCTTACTTATATCTTTGGTATAGGTCGTACAACTGCGAAAAAACTTTGTGCTCAAACTGGCGTAAGCCCATCAGCAAAAGTAAGCGACCTGACTGAGGGTGAGCTGGATTTGCTTCGTACAGAGATATCCAACCTGCCGGTTGAAGGCGATCTGCGACGTGAAGTGCAGCTGAATGTGAAGCGTCTGTTGGATCTTGGCTGTTACCGCGGCATTCGTCACAGACGCAACCTGCCCCTTAAAGGGCAAAGAACCAAAACCAACGCGCGAACTAGGAAAGGTCCAAAGCGACCTATCCGCAAGTAGCGTGTCGAAGCAGTAACAAACGAATCAAATGAAGCGATTTAGATTAATCGTTGTAAACAAAGCGAAGAGACTGAAATGACTGATATGTCTGATACAGAAAACGCAAGCGAGGCAGCAGAAGGCACCTCAACACCTGAGGCTAGTGCTGCGCCGACCCGTAAAAAGGGAAAGCGACAGGTTGTTGATGGTCTGGCGCATATCCATGCATCTTTTAACAACACTATTATCACGATTACTGATAGACAGGGTGGCGCATTGTCATGGGCCACTGCTGGTGGATCTGGTTTCCGAGGTGCTCGAAAAAGCACACCGTTCGCAGCTCAGGTTGCGGCGGAGCGAGCCGGCACAGCAGCACTTGATTATGGCCTGCAAAATGTAGAAGTTTTCGTCAAGGGTCCCGGACCCGGCCGCGATGCAGCCGTACGTGCATTGAATGGTGTTGGATACAAAATCACAAACATTACAGACGTCACCCCTATTCCACATAACGGTTGCCGCCCACCCAAGAAACGTCGGGTGTAATTGAGGAGATAAAGAAATGGCTAGATACCTCGGACCAACATGTAAGCTTGCAAGACGAGAAGGCACTGACCTTTATCTGAAGAGCGGCGTACGACCGATTGAATCCAAGTGCAAGATTGATACTGCACCGGGACAACATGGTGCCCGTAGAACACGTAATTCTGATTACGCGGTGCAGTTGCGCGAAAAGCAGAAAGTACGTCGTATTTATGGTGTGCTTGAAAAGCAATTCCGAAACTACTACAAGAAAGCCGACCGTCAAAAAGGGGCTACGGGTGAAAACCTGCTTCGCCTGCTCGAAAGACGCTTGGATAACGTTGTCTACCGAATGGGTTTTGGCTCAACAAGAGCAGAATCAAGGCAGCTAGTTTCACACAAGGCAATTTTGGTAAATGGACATGTGACTAACATTCCTTCCTACCAGGTCGCTGCGGGTGACACGATTACGATTCGGGAAAAAGCAAAGAATCAGCTTCGAATTCAGGGTTCTCTCGCAATTGCAGCTAATCGAACCCCGGTAGAATGGGTCGACGTAAACGCTGACAAACTGGAAGGCGTTTATAAAGCTTTCCCTGAGCGCGATGAGCTACCATCAGAGATCAACGAGAATCTAATCGTCGAGCTTTACTCGAAGTAAGTACTGCTTAGCAGCGCCGCACGGGTACTTCGTTATCGGTAGAGCGTTTTAATAGAGTTATAGTCTTTTTAGAAGGTGTATGTATGCCCCATTCGTCACTAGAGTTTTTAACGCCAAAGCATATTCAGGTTGCTCAACTAACCGATACGAGAGCGACAGTTATTCTGGAGCCATTAGAGCGAGGCTTTGGACATACATTGGGTAACGCATTGCGTCGTATCCTGCTGTCTTCAATGCCGGGTTGCGCGATCACAGAAGTAGAAATTAACGGTGTACTCCACGAGTACAGCGCCATGGAAGGCGTTCAGGAAGACGTAATCGAAGTACTGCTCAACTTAAAAGGTGTAGCGATTAAGTTGAATGCAACTGACGAGTCGGAACTCACGCTTGAGAAAGAAGGTCCCGGCGTTGTCACGGCTGCTGATTTTCAGGTTGACCACGACATCGAAATTGCTAACCCTGATCATGTCATCGCGACGCTCAACGAAAGTGGCAAATTGAACCTCCGTGTGAAAGTTGACCGAGGCCGAGGCTACGAGCCCGCTGATATTCGTGCAAGTGATGAAGAGCAGGAACGAGTGATCGGCAGTTTGTTGATCGATGCTTCCTACAGCCCCGTTCGCAGAGTGGCATATAAAGTTGATAGTGCACGTGTCGAGCAGCGAACTGACCTCGATAAACTTGTCATTGATCTCGAAACCAATGGCACAATTGATCCTGAAGAGGCCATTCGTCGTGCAGCGACAATTCTGCAACAACAGGTTGCTGTATTTGTTGACCTGCAAAGTGAAAGTGAGCCAGAAGTTGAAGAGCAGGAAGACGAAATTGATCCAATCTTGCTGCGACCGGTTGATGACCTTGAACTCACCGTTCGTTCCGCTAACTGTTTGAAGGCCGAAAACATTTATTACATCGGTGATCTCATTCGAAGAACAGAAGTTGAGCTGCTGAAAACGCCAAATCTCGGCAAGAAGTCGCTGACCGAAATAAAAGACGTGCTTGCTTCAAGAGGCTTATCCTTAGGTATGCGCCTGGAAAACTGGCCACCCTCAAGCTTGCGTGGCGACGACCGCGTGCTTGGCTAAGCACGAACAGGGGGTTGAACCAGACAATAGGGTTCAAAAGCGAGTTGTCTGGTCCGTGTGAGACATCTTAATAGTAAGTCATAAAACATAGAAAGATTTAGGAAGTATCAAAATGCGCCATAGAAAAAGTGGTAGGCAGTTAAATCGGAATTCATCGCACAGGAAAGCCATGTTCAGAAATATGGCATGCTCTCTGTTTGAGCATGAAGTCATTAAGACTACCTTACCGAAAGCCAAGGAACTGAAAAAAGTCGCTGAGCCTCTCATCACCCTGGCCAAAAGCGATTCCGTAGCCAACCGTCGGCTTGCGTTCTCCAGAACGGGTAACAAGGACGCCGTTGGAAAGTTGTTTGCTGAATTGGGACCCAGATATCAGGAACGGCCCGGTGGATACACGCGTATTCTCAAGTGCGGCTTTAGAGCTGGTGATGCAGCGCCGATGGCATATATCGAATTAGTTGATCGACCAATCCCCGAAGACCTTGACGATGACCTCGAGGACGACGACGAAGAGTAGTCTTAACGCTCATTTCAATAAACCCTGTTTGCCCAAAATCAGATTAGCCTGTTGCGGACAATGATGGTTGCTACTTGAGCCCGAGTGTTTAGTTTTAATGTTTAAGCGCACTGAAGGTCGTACATAAAAGGTTGTATATAAAAGGTTGGGTAATCCCAGCCTTTTTTTTTGTAACTCACTATAGCGGTGAGTGTTTAATTGATAATTTTAGAGTGGAGATTTCCATGCATCAGTCTTTTAATCCAACCGTTAGAACATTGATGGGCCCGGGCCCTTCCGACGTCAACCCAAGAATCTTGGTTGCGATGTCTAAGCCGACCATTGGGCATTTGGATCCTGAGTTTATTCGTCTCATGGATGAAATAAAGGCGATGCTACAAGCGACCTTTCAGACAAAAAACGAACTTACTATTCCTGTCTCAGCACCTGGCTCGGCTGGCATGGAAACTTGCTTTGTTAATTTGGTGGAACCTGGTGACAAGGTGATCGTTTGTCAGAACGGTGTTTTCGGCGGCAGGATGGCCGACAATGTGAAACGCTTCGGTGGTGAAGTTGTGCTGGTGGAAGACGAGTGGGGACGGGCGGTAGATCCACAGAAACTTGAAGACGCATTGACGCAGCACCCCGATACAAAAATTGTTGCTTTTGTTCATGCTGAGACATCGACCGGCGTACAATCAAATGCTGCAGAACTCTGCGCATTGGCGCGGGCGAGGGATTGCCTGACAATTGTCGACTGTGTCACTTCGCTTGGTGGCACAGAAGTGAACCTTGATGTCTGGGGTGCGGACGCAGCCTATAGTGGCACTCAAAAGTGTTTGTCCTGTGCACCCGGACTTTCACCAATAAGCCTGAGTGAGCGGGCAGTTTCAGCCATTAAGAATAGAACAACCCCTGTGGCCTCATGGTTCCTTGATCTCAATCTTGTGATGGGCTATTGGGGCGAGGGACAGAAACGAGCATACCATCATACTGCGCCGGTGAATTCGCTGTATGGCTTGCA
>ENA-OWNS01000263-OWNS01000263.1-marine-metagenome-genome-assembly--contig:-NODE-263-length-25806-cov-2.429710_pt1 | contig 25806 bp, 24 predicted proteins | sample MGYA00238137_ERZ651772 | MGnify/ENA primary metagenome ERZ651772 (study PRJEB26903, sample SAMN06264699) | marine metagenome | isolation source: Columbia River Estuary | place: USA:Columbia River Estuary... | reverse complement strand
CCCACAATTGGGCGCGATTTTGTCCCTTGCAGCCTCCGAAGCATCCCTGCTGAAGGGGACCTTGTTGTTGGCGATCTACGCTCTGGGTCTTGGCTTGCCATTTGTTCTGGTGGCAGCCTACTTGCCAAGGCTCAGCGGGCCATTGCGGTGGATGAAACAGCGAATGGACATCATCGAGCGCGTCATGGGGTTGTTGCTCTGGACTGTGGGGCTTCTCATGCTCACGGGTGGGTTCTCGGCCTTCTCTTACTGGCTCCTGGAGACCTTCCCCGGCCTTGCCGCAATTGGGTGATTTGACGCCGCGCTCTGGCCTTACGCACGCCGTATTTCTTGGCTATCGTGCTCTCGTCAATGAGGCGAGTGATGATCCGTTCCCACCCCAATCCTGTGCGCCTTCGCAAGGTGTTCTATATCCCGGGTTATGACCCGATTCATCCCCGGCGCTATCGCGAGCTCTACCGCAAGGAGGGCGCGGAACAAGCGTCCGTTTCAGGATATGATTTGAAGCTTTCACCAAGGCAGATGGAAAAAGGCAGCTATGGCTGGACTGTCGATGCCGAGATTGCTGGAGAGGCCGTTTCAACGGATTTTGAAGTTCTGGTCTGGTCCGATATCGTGCGCGACTCCATGTCGAATTCGATCTTCGCAACCTATTCCCAATTGGTGCACACGGCTTGGACCTATATCAGCACCGGTGCGCTTGCACGCTTGATGCTCTTGCGAAAAGGTCCAATTATTGCGGCACTTTACCCGGTTTGTGCGTTGCTTTTGCAAGCAATGCTCGCGCTGCTGCTTGGTCTTTTGGCGGCCCAGCTTTTCAATTTTGGTCTCGGTTTGATGAGCGTGCCGTTGCCTGCGATTTTTCTTGGGCTGGTAAAACTTATCGTCACTTTGCTGGTCGCGTGGGGCGTCATTTCTTGGTTCAAGAAAAAGGACAGCCGATTTTATATTTACTACTTGATGCATGATTACGCCTATTCGGCCGCGGCCCGCGGGGCCAATCCGTCCGAATTGGAGGCTCGATTGGCGCAATTTGCAACGCGCGTGGTGGCGGCGCTGCGCAGCGATGTGGATGAGGTGTTGCTGGTCGGCCATTCCTCCGGGGCGCATTTGGCCATCTCGCTCTTGGCGGATATCGAGCGCAGTGGCGCGCATCAAACCGGCGGCCCGGCCCTGTCTTTTTTGAGCTTGGGGCAGGTGGTGCCGATGGTGTCTTTTCTGCCAAATGCCCACCGCTTGCGTCGTGATTTAAGGCATATGAGCGGGCAGAGGCAAATGACCTGGGTTGATGTCACCGCGCCGGGTGATGGCTGTACCTTCGCGCTTTGTGATCCGGTGGCTGTCACAGGTGTGGCCCCGCCGGATCAAAAATGGCCCCTCGTGCTGTCGGCAGCTTTTAGTCAGACCCTATCTGCTGAAAAATGGCGGGCGTTGAAGCGGCGGTTTTTCCGGCTGCATTTTCAATATATCTGCGCATTTGATCGTCCCGCAGATTATGACTATTTCCAAATAACTGCTGGCCCTTTGACGCTTGGCGCGCGCTATAAAGATCGTGCGCCCTCTCCTGGAAAAGTCACCCGTGCGGTGTCAAAATACAGGCAGACCTGCCCATGAGCCCGCCCCTCCTGCCGCCAAAACCGCCCGCGCGGCCGGGGCGGGTGTCCTTGTGGCGCTATGTCAAACTGTTCCGGCGCGATTTGCTCTCGGCGCAACCGGCCAAACTTTACCGCGCTTGGATGGCGGAGTTCAAAACGCCCTTCTTTCGCAGCTATCTGGTCAATCAGCCCGAGCTTGTGGATTTGGTGCTCAAGCGCCGACCGCGAGATTTTCCGAAGTCAAACCGGGTCAGCGAAGGCTTGCGACCACTTTTGGGAAATAGCGTGTTTCTGACCAATGGCGCCGAATGGGAGCGGCAGCGCCGGATCATCGATCCTGCATTTGAGGGGGGGCGTCTGCGCGAGGCCTATCCTGCAATTTCAGCCGCTGCCGAGGCAGCGGTGGCGCGCCTTGCACCTAAGGCCGGAGGCGGTCCGGTGGAGATCGAGGCGGAGACCAGCTTTGCCGCTGCGGATGTGATCTTTCGCACTTTATTCTCTATTCCAATTGAGGATCGCATGGCGCGGCAGGTGTTTGAGGAGTTCAAGACCTATCAACGCAGCCAACCGGTGGTCAATCTTGCCGCATTCTTTAGCTTGCCCAGCTGGGTTCCACGGCCCTTTTCCCGCAGAACCCGGCGCAGCGCGGAGGTGATACGCCGATTGATTGCTGAGTTGACCGATAAGCGCGCAGAGGCGCTGGCGGCTGGCACAGCGCCCAATGATCTCGCGACAAAAATCATGACCACAAAAGACCCAATTACAGGGCAGCTGTTTTCCGCGTCCGAAATGGTGGATCAGGTCGCTATTTTCTTTTTGGCCGGGCATGAGACCAGTACCTCTGCCCTGTCATGGGCGCTCTACCTCATGGCGACGCATCCAGAATATCAAGAGAAAGTGGCCCGCGAAGGGGCCGCTTTGGGGCCGCAGGCGCGATTTGAGGACCTGCGTGCGCTGCGTGTCACCCGGGACGTGTTTCGCGAAACTCTACGTCTGTACCCTCCCGTGCCGATGATGGTTCGAGAGGCGGCCCAGGCCGAAAGATTTCGCGGACGTGATGTCGCGCCTGGCAGTCAGGTGGTACTGAGCCCTTGGCATCTGCATCGTCACATGCGGCTGTGGGACAATCCCGATGGGTTTGATCCGGAGCGTTGGCACAGTGAGAACGGAAAACACTGCCAGCGCGCCGCCTATATTCCCTTTTCTGCGGATCCGCGGGTCTGCACCGGGGCGGGTTTTGCGATGCTTGAGGGGGTATTGTTGCTCGCGCGGCTGTGTGCGGCTTATGAATTTACACCCATAGAAGAGCAGGTCCCGCAGCCTGTCGCGCATCTGACGGTACGCGCGCAAAGTGGAATTTGGCTGAAGCTGCGGCCACGTGGGATTTGATCCAACTATGCGGGTCTGGGCAATTTGCGGCTGGCATCCCTGCGGGCGGCGTTGCGGAGTTTATGGCCATGCGCATCCAAAAAGCCCTGTGCCCGCTCGGGTGACTTGCGTGACAGCTCATAGACCCACTCGGCCACGGCCTGTTGTATGATTTTGGACGGATCCTCGGCAAGCTCAGCGGCCCACCCCAGCGCGCGCTCGCGGATCGCCAAATTTGCCGCGTTCGGATTGCGCATTTTGGCCCAGGGCAATGTCATGGCCAATGAACTTCTGCGGGTCCACAAATGCGGGCTTTGCGGCCAGGCGGCCATCTCATCCATGCGCGTCACATCCGCGCTCAAGCGCCGGTGCCCAGCCAGGCAGAGATGATCGCAAATGGCCGCACAATCGACTTCCACCAGCCAGGTTTGCAGCAATTGCCAAGCGGCATTGTCATCGGGACGGATGCGGGCCTGCGTCAGCAATTTTGCGGCGCAAATGCGGCCCTCATGGGCGTTGCTCGCCCACAGTTCAGCGGCCAATTGCAGGCGATCTGCCAGCGACAGGTCCTGGCGCCATTGGCGGGCCTGATCGTCCAGCACCGGGGTGGTTAAACCCCAATACACACGCTCAACCTTGTAATAGGTCCGCATTTTTGCCGCCTTGCCGGGGACTTCATGCAGCTGCAGCATGGCAATGGCATCTTCGATCAACATATTCTGGGCCCTCAGGTGCGTGTTCAATCGCAACAGATTCTGTGCTGTGACCCGACAGCTCATGGCCCATTCACCCCAAGAGGTCCAGTGATCGCGCTGAATTTATCCGTTTGGATAATATTTCTCTTTTAACCTCATCATAACCATAAGGCAGGTTTCGACAGAGCAGACACACAGTCAAACTTAGTCGGTGTGCCAGAAGTTGTGATTGCATTCAACGTCATTCCAGTCCAACCGACAGGATACGTCAATGGGTATGGTGGAACGAATAAACGTCCAATTTCTTCCTTGAAACCGAATCTTTGATAGTAATTAGGGTCACCATAGACCAGTAAAACGCCAACACCATCCTTTGTGAGCATGTCTATTCCAGAGTTAATGAGAGCGGAGCCGACACCTTGGCTTTGATATTCTGGAGATACCGCAAGTGGAGAAAGAATATATCCAGAGACGTCATATGTTGATTTCAAAAATACGGGGCTATAGCACACATAGCCAATCAGCTTGCCGCCGAGCTCAGCAACCAATGACTTGATCGGGGGGCGCGTGGTCTCTTTGATAAGATCAGCAGACAAATCACGAATAAGCTTATTCTCTTCAGCCGCAAACGCAGCTTCAATAACCGATTGGATCGATGCCAAGTCTGTGCCTTGAGCAAGTCTGATGCTTATCCTGTCCGAGCGTGTCACCGGTACGTTTGTAGGGTTCATTCTGAAAACCTCAAGTTTTAGTCATGATTGATGTTCGATCTTTTATCTCGCAGCTTCTTCCATTTCAAAATGGAAAGAACATGCGTGATTTTGAACTCATATCCTTTTAGGGCCTTGTCTCTTTGTCATCACAACCATGTGGATACCAACAGTGAGATGCAGTCACTTTCACCGTGACAGGCCAATACCCTATACCCGCGGCCTGCATGTTTTCGGTTATTCCACTGTGACAGACTTGGCCAGGTTGCGGGGTTGATCGGCATCTGTGCCCTTGGCCAGTGCCGTATGATAGGCGAGCAGTTGCACGGGGATGGCGTAGACGATGGGGGTCAAAAGATCTGGGGTTGTGGGCATCGTGATTTGTGCCCAGGTGCCCTCGGCCGCTGTCTTTAGCCCTTGCTTGCAGGAGATCAACAGCACTTGGCCAGATCGGGCCATGACCTCTTGCATATTGGAGACTGATTTGTCGAAAAGAGGATCCATGGGGGCCATGACCACCACGGGCACAGTCTTGTCAATCAGAGCAATGGGCCCGTGTTTCAGCTCACCTGAAGGATAACCTTCGGCGTGTATATAGCTGATTTCTTTTAGCTTAAGGGCGCCCTCCATAGCGAGAGGGTAGAGCACACCCCGTCCTAAGAAGATGATATCCTGCGCCGTTGCTAATTTTTTGGAAATGTCTTGCACAGCGCCATCAATGCCGAGCGCTTGGCTGATCAGACCGGGCAAGCGGTTCAGCTCTGCGATATGGGCGCGATATTGCGCGGCATCAATTGTGCCCCGCGCATAGGCGATTTTGATCGCCAGAAGGGCCAGGACTGTCAGCTGCGCGGTGAAGGCTTTGGTCGAGGCCACACCAATTTCGACCCCCGCATGCAGCGGCAAAACAAGATCACTTTCCCGCGCAATGGAGCTTTCGGGCACGTTCACCACCGATAGGATGGTTGCGTTTTGTGAGGCCATATAGCGCAGCGCGGCCAGCGTGTCGGCGGTCTCACCCGATTGGCTGACAAAGAGGGCGCAGGTTCCAGGGCTGACCGGGGGCTCGCGGTAGCGAAACTCGGAGGCAACATCGACATCGACCGGCAAGCGCGCAATCTTTTCAAACCAATATTTCGCCGTCAGAGCCGCATAAAAGGCCGTACCGCAGGCCACCATGGTCAGCCGGTCAATATGGGCCAGATCAATATTATGGTCTGGCAGCTCAACCTCTGAGGCATCGGCGTTTTGGTAATGGCTCAGCGTGTTTTTGAGCACCGACGGTTGCTCGGCAATCTCTTTGGCCATGAAGTGCTTATAGCCGCCTTTGTCGACGCGTGCGGCATCGATGGCGATTGTGCGCATCTCGCGATTGGCCAGAGTGCCATTTTCGTCATAAATTTCAATAGATGATCGGGTGATCACGGCAAAATCACCCTCTTCGAGATAGGTGATTTTATCTGTCAGAGGGGCCAATGCGATGGCATCCGAGCCCACATAGGCTTCACCATCGCCATGGCCGATGGCCAATGGAGAGCCTTTGCGCGCAGCAATCATCAAGTCATCTTCGCCTTGAAAGAGAAACGCGAGGGCGAAGGCCCCCTCTAGGCGGGCGATAGTTTTTTGCGCGGCCTCTTGGGGGGTGTGGCCTTGGGACATGTAATAGTGGGTTAAAAGCGCCACGGTTTCTGTGTCTGTGTCGGTCTCATGGGTCAGTCCGAGAGCGTTTAATTCTGTGCGTAATTCCTTAAAATTTTCAACAATGCCATTGTGCACCACAGCCACAGGCCCAGCTTTATGGGGATGGGCGTTTAAGGTGGTGGGGGCGCCATGGGTTGCCCAGCGGGTATGGCCTATGCCCGCTTTGCCCGACAAGGGTTCCGCAACCAAACGGTCCGACAGGTTCACAAGCTTGCCAACAGCCCGGCGGCGTTCCAGATGGCCTGCGTTGACCGTGGCAATGCCGGCGCTGTCATAGCCGCGGTATTCCAGGCGTTTGAGCGCTTCGACCAAGATTGGAGCGACTTGGTGATTTCCTAATACGCCAACAATTCCGCACATGGTTTCAATCCTTCGTCTTATTTCGTCTTGCGGTCTTAAGCACGCGCAATTTTTTCATCAATTTCAAAGCCAATCCAGGTTTATTGTCTTGTTTGGCGCGGGCAATGGCAAGACTTCCGGCGGGCACATCCTGCGTGATCACGGATCCGCTGGCGGTCATAGCTTCTTGCCCGACGGTGACCGGTGCGACCAGCATTGTGTTTGAGCCGATAAAGGCCTCTTCGCCTATACTTGTGTGATGCTTCATCACCCCATCATAGTTGCAGGTGATCGTACCGGCGCCGATATTGGCCCGGGCGCCGATGTGCGCATCGCCAATATAGGACAGGTGGTTGACCTTAGCGCCTTCTTCGAGGGCGCTGGCTTTGATTTCCACAAAATTGCCAATTTTGACATCCTCGGCCAGTTCCGCGCCGGGGCGCAGGCGGGCATATGGGCCAATGATGCAACCGCGCGAGACATGCGCGCCTTCCAAATGTGAAAACGCGCGGATCTGGGCGCCGCTTTCGACTGTGACACCCGGGCCGAAAACCACGTTTTGCTCAATGATTGTATCGCGACCAATGACGGTATCATAGGAGAAATGCACGGTTTCGGGGGCCGGCATAGTTACGCCATCCTCTAAAGCCTCCGTGCGGCGCAGATTTTGGAACTCTTTTTCGGCCTGCATCAATTCAACCCGGCTGTTGACGCCAAGCGTTTCGCGCTCTGCGCAACGAACTGCCGTGCATGGCAAGCCGCGCGCCACGGCCTTGCCAATGACATCGGTTAAATAGAGCTCACCGGAGGCGTTGTTCGCATCAATTTCTGACAATAAATCGAAGAGGAGGCCCGCGGAGGCGGCCATGACGCCGCTGTTGCACAGAGTCACCGCTCTTTCTGCGGGGCTTGCATCTTTGAATTCAACAATTCGCTTCAATTTGTCACCATCTGTGATCAACCGGCCATATCGCGCCGGATCTTTCGACTCAAATCCAAGCACTGAGACGGCCGAGTCGCTGAGCGTGGCGCTTAATTCCTCGAGGGTGCGCGATTGAATAAGGGGGCAATCGCCGTAAAGAACAATGACGGTTCCATCAAAATCACTCAATGCGGCGCGGGCTTGATCGACGGCGTGACCGGTGCCCAATTGGGCTTCTTGCCGCACAACTTCCACCTCTGGATCTTCGGCGCGCGCAGCAGCGCTCACCGCCTCAAAGCCATGGCCAGCGATAATAATCGTCCGTTTAGGGTCCAAGGCCCGCCCGGCGCGCATAGCGTGGACCAACATGGGCGCACCGGCCACCTCGTGCAAAACTTTTGGCAGCTCAGATTGCATTCGGGTGCCTTTTCCCGCGGCAAGAATGATGAGTGCGATATTCATTTGCGGATCTAAGTCCTTTATAAATCAGTGGAGCCCTTTTAAGGGTATAAGGGAAATCGACAAGCTGTTTTGCACAAACTCCGCTTTTTGCAATCGGCGTAACCAAAGAGGCAAGAATATGCTCAAACCCTGCGTGGTCTTTGACCTGGATGGCACGCTTGCCGACACAAGTGGAGATTTGCTCAAAGCGGCCAATAGCTGTTTTCGCGGCCTTGGGCTGGGTGATCTGCTGCAGGCGCCACAGGACAGCGGCATTGCCTTGCGCGGCGGGCGGGCGATGCTCAGCGCTGGGTTCGAACGGGCCGGTTGGGCGGATATGTCTGAAATAGATCGGCAATATCCAATTTTATTGGAGGCCTATGGTGCCGATATTTCGGAGCTGACGGCCTTTTACCCCGGTGCTCTGAACGCAGTGGCCCGGCTGCGTGCCTCTGGATATGCGGTGGCGATTTGCACCAATAAACCTGAAGCTCTGGCGGTGCAGTTGATGCAGGCTCTAAATGCCAGCGCCTATTTTGACGCTTTGGTGGGCGCCGATACGCTGGCGCAGCGCAAACCGGACCCGGCGCCCCTGTGGGAGGCGGTGGAGCGCGCCGGTGGGGATCGCGCGCGGGTCTGTTTGATTGGGGATACGGTCACGGACCGCTCAACCGCCGCAAATGCTGACATCCCATCGGTGCTGGTGACCTTTGGGCCGGGTGGGGGCGATATGGAGGCCTTGGCGCCCGCAGCTTTACTGCATCATTTTGATGATCTGCCCGATGTGGTCGCTCAGCTGATCGGTTGAGCGAAAAGGTCAAGCAAGGGCTGTGCCGTGGCGCTTTGCTCAAGCGCCTCAACGGCGCGGTGGATCGCCTGGCTGCGCGCCTGGCCGAGAACCGGGCCGGCATAGTTAAAAAATTTTGCTTCCAAATCTTCTTTGCTTGGCGGGTCGGTTGGGTCCCATTCCGGTTCGAACCAGTCCGATTGCAGGCTGTCTCCGGCCGCCAAGGTAATCTCAGCGCGCGCCATGCGCCGGTTGGGAAAGGCTTTATTCGCTGCCGCATCCTCGCCCATCGTTAGTATCGAAGACAGACGCTGAACCTCCGGGTGGTCCAGTGCTGCCTCAGCGACATGTTCGGGCAAGACGGTGCCATGCACCAAGGCGAGAGCGCATGGGAAGGAGGTTGAATACTGCGCCTCTTCTGTCGTTGTGACTTGTTTTGTGCCCAATCGCACGGATTCGTGAAAGGATACGATATGCAGCCCCGTGATGGCTCGGCTGTCAAAGCCATGGCGTTTTTGCAGGTCCAGCACCGCTGCAATCGGTGCTTGTGCCCAACGGCAGACGGGGTAGGGCTTGAAATATTGTTGACAGATCAGCCAAGTGTCTCCCAAATCTCGCCAATGGTCAGTGCTGAGTGTGAGCGCAGGGGCGCCGGTGAAGCCGCGCGCGGCCAAACGTGCCGCAGAGACCCCGCACATTGCGCCCCAACCGGAGCCATCCTTGAGCATTGTTGGGTGATCGATACAGCGCATCATTTGGCTCCGGGGGCCGTGATATTCTGCAATTCCCATGGCATGTGCGGTCTGCGCGCGGTCCAGCCCCATCAGGCGTGCGGCCAGGCCGGCAACCGCCACGGCCACCCAAGCCCCAGAGGTGTGATAATCTGGAACGCTGGCATGCTGTGCCATAGCGGTACGGCAGGCCAGCTCATAGCCAAGCGTGAGGCAGAGCAAAAATTCCTGACCCGAGACATCGCCCAACTCTTGCGCCAGCCCATAAAGCGCCGGCAGAACGCCGCAGCCCGCGTGCCCTTTGGCCGGGTTGAACCCATCATGGCCATCAAGCGCATCAATGGTCATCCCGCCCGCAAGCGCCACGCCAGAGACGGAGGCTCCGCGCCCATCGAACATCATGGGCAGCGCGCCGCCCATATCCAAGGCGCTATAGTCGCGAATAATGCGCGACAATTTTGTGCCAGCGCCACCGGCGCCAACGCCGATGAGATCCAGAAGGCACAATTTGCTTTGCCTGCGCACCTGCGGTGGCAGGTCGTCCCAGGTGAGCTCGGCGATGAAGTCTAAAATCCCCTCTGGTGTCGTCATATCGGCTCCTCCCATGGTCTCAAGCCTGCGCCGCAAGCGCGCAAATTCTGATCTGTTTGCGACATGGCGGGCAAAAGTGGATTGACTTTGCTCGCAGCAAGACCAAAACCTGCCGCATGACAGAGATTTTCACGGGCAATTTCACTCAGCAAGAACCCATTTTGGACGAATCCATCGCGGCGGCCGTGGCGGTCATGCAGCATGGGCGGCTGCATCGCTACAATGAGGCTGCAGATGAAGTGGCGGAAACCGCGCTTTTAGAGCAAGAGTTTGCCGCGCAAATTGGCGCGCGCTATTGTCTCGCTGTGGCCTCCGGCGGTTATGCGCTGGCCACAGCTCTGCGTGCGCTGGGCGTGAAGCCCGGTGATCGGGTGTTGACCAATGCTTTCACTCTCGCGCCGGTGCCTGGGGCCATTGCCTCGGTCGGTGCTGTGCCCGTTTTTGTGGGTGTGACTGAAGGGTTGGTTATTGATCTTGACGATTTGGCAGCTAAGGCCGATCAAGCCGATGTTTTGATGCTGTCGCATATGCGTGGACATATCGTGGATATGGATGCTTTGATGGATCTGGCGCAGGCGCATGATCTCAAGGTGATTGAAGACTGTGCCCATACGATGGGCGCAAAATGGGGCGATACTTGGTCGGGACGCTCAGGCATCATCGGCTGTTACTCCTGCCAGACATATAAGCATGTGAATTCTGGCGAAGGCGGCCTCCTGATCTGTGAGGATGATGAGATCATGGCGCGGGCCATTATGCTGTCAGGCAGCTATATGCTCTATGGCAAGCACCGTGCAGGGCCTCCGGTCGAGGCTTTTGAGGCGGTGCGGCTGGTCACCCCCAATATTTCAGGGCGGATGGACAATCTGCGCGCTGCCATTTTGCGCCCACAGCTGCGCCAGCTCGAGGCGCAATGCGCAGCTTGGAATGATCGCTATCATGTCGTGGACCAGGGGCTTGCCCAGGTTGCAGGCCTCACGCGCATCAAGCGGCCGCAGCAAGAAAAATTTGTTGCCTCCTCCTATCAGTTCCTATTGCTCGATTGGTCATCGGCGGCGATCCGTTCTGTTCTGGCGCGCTGTTTGGCCCGCGGGGTGGAGCTTAAATGGTTTGGGGCCCCAGATCCGGTCGGGTTCACCAGCCGTTATGACAGTTGGACCTATGCGCCCAGCAGTGCCATGCCCAAGAGTGATCGTATTTTGCACGGTGTGATTGATATGCGGCTGCCTTTGACCTTCTCTTTGGATGATTGCGCGATTGTGGCGCGTATTATCGCCGAGGAAGTGGCTCAAGAGGCAAAGGGGGCGTGAGGCCTCTGCCCGGTCTTTTCGGGTTTATTTGCCACCGGCCGGGGCTTAGGCTGGACAGGCCGGTGAAACTTTGCTTAAATTGAACAAGCGTTCAATAAATGGGGGTTCTATGTTTACAGCCAGTATGCGTTTCGATCTAGGAGAGGATATCCACGCTCTTCAGACATTGGTGCATCGTTTTGCACAGGAACAGATTAAACCCTTGGCTGCAGATGTGGATCGCGACAATCAATTTCCTGCGCAACTGTGGAAGCAATTGGGGGATCTTGGGGTCCTTGGGGTCACCGTAGATGAAGACTTTGGCGGCGGCGGCCTGGGCTATTTGGCCCATACGGTTGTGATTGAAGAAATCGCCCGAGCCTCGGCCAGTGTCAGCCTGTCCTACGGGGCGCATTCGAATCTTTGCGTCAATCAGATCAACCTTAATGGAACCTCAGAGCAAAAACGAAAATATCTGCCCAAACTCATCTCTGGCGATCACGTTGGCGCATTGGCGATGAGTGAGGCGGGCGCGGGCTCGGATGTGATCTCGATGAGCCTAAGGGCTGAAAAACGCAATGGATACTATCGGCTCAATGGCAATAAATTCTGGATCACCAATGGGCCAGATGCCGATGTCTTGGTGGTTTATGCCAAAACAGATCCCGAGGCCGGATCGCGCGGTTTGACCGCTTTTTTGATCGAACGCGATATGGTGGGGTTTTCCACCAGTGGTCATTTCGACAAGCTGGGCATGCGCGGGTCGAATACGGCGGAGCTGATCTTTGACAATGTGGAAGTCCCCTTTGAGAACGTGCTGCAACAAGAGGGTGCCGGAGCGAAGGTTCTTATGTCTGGCCTGGACTATGAGCGCGTGGTCCTGGCCGGTATTGGCTTGGGCATCATGGCGGCCTGTTTGGATGAGGTCATGCCCTATGTGGCAGAGCGCAAGCAATTCGGCCAACCGATTGGCAGTTTTCAACTCATGCAGGGTAAAATCGCCGATATGTATACAGCGATGAACTCGGCGCGGGCCTATGTCTATGAGGTGGCCAAAGCCTGTGATCGGGGTGAGGTGACACGCCAAGACGCGGCGGCCTGCTGCCTCTTTGCCAGTGAAGAGGCTATGAAACAGGCTCACCAAGCCGTGCAAGCGCTGGGCGGGGCAGGATTTTTGAACGATGCACCCGTGGCGCGGCTGTTTCGGGATGCAAAATTGATGGAAATCGGTGCCGGAACGAGCGAAATTCGTCGCATGTTGGTTGGCCGAGAATTGATGGGAAAAATGTTATGAAAAAATTTTTATTGAGCCTAGGATTGGCGGTATTGGCCATGGGGGCACAGGCGGAGACGAAATTGTCGCAAGCGCATGTGAATTCGATGGCGTGTTTAGAGAACATGGGGCAAAACACCAGCTGGGGCCAATGTCTGGGCTTGATTTTTGAGCCCTGCGTCAGCTTGGAGGTCGCCTCAGACGCGCATTTGGCCTGTCTGCAAAGCGAACGCGAAGGCTGGACCGCGACTATGCGGCTTTTGCAGGAGGATGTGACCGAGGCCATTACGGTAAAATCTGCCGAAGATTTGGCAGGTATTTTGAGCGGTTGGATCAACTATGTCTCGCAAAAATGCCAGGCCGAAGGCGATCCTGAGGGCAAGCCACGTTTGGCGGCCAAGCAGCTTGGCTGTCAGATCACAGAGCTCGTCGGTTTGAGCGGTGAATATGCGGCCTGTCTCGAAGGGCGCTCCACCGCAGATTATTGCGTGTTGAAACAGTAGAGGCGGCGCGCGGTGACACAGATGGAAGCCTCAACCGCCAAACAGCTGCATCTGCAGGCTTTGGCGCGGGTAGAGCAGGCCGCAGCGGAGGCTGCGCAAGGCGGCGGTGATGCGGCGCGGGCCCGCCATCTGGCGCGCGGGAAAATGTTGCCGCGGGACCGGGTTGCCAATCTCTTGGACCCCGGCAGCGCATTTTTAGAAGTTGGGGCCACCGCTGCCCATGGTATGTACGAGGGCGCGGCACCCTGCGCTGGGCTCATCACCGGTGTCGGCACAGTGCATGGACGCCAAGTTATGGTGATTTGCAATGATGCTACGGTGAAAGGCGGCACCTATTATCCGATGACCGTGAAAAAACATCTGCGTGCCCAAGAAATTGCCCAAGAGTGCCATCTGCCCGTGGTGTCTTTGGTCGATAGCGGCGGGGCAAATTTGCCCAACCAAGATGAGGTTTTCCCAGATAGGGATCATTTTGGCCGCATTTTTTATAATCAAGCTCAGATGTCTGCCAAAGGCTTGGCGCAGATTGCCGTGGTGATGGGGTCTTGCACGGCCGGGGGCGCCTATGTGCCGGCCATGGCGGATGTGTCGATCATCGTCAAAGAGCAGGGGACGATTTTTCTTGCGGGGCCACCATTGGTCAAAGCGGCCACAGGCGAGGTGGTGTCTGCGGAAGACTTGGGCGGCGGAGATGTGCACACGCGCCTGTCGGGCGTGGCCGATTACTTGGCGGAGGATGACACCCATGCTCTGGCTCTGGCGCGTGAGGCGGTGCGCCACCTGCCAGCCGCTCCGCCCCAAACCTCCTTTGCGCCGGGGGACGACCTGCAAGTACCCAGCATGGATGACATTTTTGATGTGATCCCGAGTGATTTAACCACGCCTTATGACATTCGCGATGTGATTTGCCGGTTGACCGATGGCGGGGCGTTCGATGAATTTAAAGCGCGGTTTGGCACCACCTTGGTCACGGGGTTTGCACATATTGAGGGCATGCCGGTCGGCATTGTTGCCAATAATGGTGTGCTGTTTTCCGAGGCGGCGCAAAAGGGTGCGCATTTTGTTGAACTCTGCTCTCAACGCAAAATACCACTGATTTTCCTGCAAAATATTACGGGATTTATGGTGGGACAAAAATATGAGAACGAGGGCATTGCGCGCCATGGGGCGAAAATGGTCACGGCGGTCGCCTGTACCTCTGTGCCGAAAATTACCATGATTGTCGGGGGCAGCTATGGGGCAGGCAACTACGGTATGGCAGGCCGCGCCTTTCAACCGCGGTTTTTATGGAGCTGGCCGACATCGCGCACAGCCGTCATGGGGGGGGCGCAAGCGGCGGGCGTATTGGCCACGGTCAAACGTGATGCGATTGAGCGGGCCGGAGGCAGCTGGAGCGCCGCGCAAGAAGCCGCATTCAAACAGCCGACGCTTGAGATGTTTGAGACGCAATCCGATCCGCTCTACGCCAGCGCGCGATTGTGGGATGATGGGGTGATTGATCCGAGGGACAGCCGCAAGGTCTTGGCTCTGTCCCTGCGCGCGGCTCTCAATGCCCCAATCGATGAAACAAAATTTGGCGTCTTTAGGATGTAATGATATGCGAGACGAAACGACAGTGACGACCCAGCCGGACAGCTTTGGCCGCCATTGGGTCTATGTCACCGAGGCGCAGGTGCGCGGCCATGCCAAAGGGCGTTTTGGTCTGGCCATTTGGCTGATCTGCCTTTGGTTTGTTGCTGTTGGAGGCCTTGAGATTGTCCTAGGCAGCAGCGCCTCTCTGCCGCGCCTGGTCTTCGGAGCCGTGCTGTTTTTGACCGGCGCTGGCCTCGTGCTGCGCAATCGGTTGGCCTATCTGGCGGCCCTATTTGTGCCGATGATCTTTCTGATCCGCTTTTTCAGTGGGGCCTCGGGCTATGGGGGGCTGTTGAGCGGACCTGCGCAATACTACGATCTGTGCAACGCTTTGGTGGTTGTGGGGGGATGTTTCTATCTTTTTGAAGGGGATCGTCCCAACTTTATTTTCCGGCGGCGCTACCGCAGTTATCACGCTGAAAGCTTGCAGAAATGATTCAAAAACTGCTGATTGCCAACCGCGGCGAAATTGCCTTACGAATCCTCCGCGCTTGTAAAGAGTTGGATATAAAAACTGTAGCCGTTCATTCAAAAATTGACGCTGCACTTAAGCACGTTAAATTAGCCGATGAGGCTGTTTGTATTGGCCCAAACCCGTCACCGCAAAGCTACCTGAATGTTCCTGCCCTTATTAGCGCTATGGAAATTACGGGAGCACAAGCTGTTCACCCAGGCTACGGTTTTTTGGCTGAAAATGCAGATTTTGCAGAGCAGGTCGAAAACAGTGGTTTCACCTTTATTGGCCCAAAAGCGGAAACTATTCGCACCATGGGTGACAAGGTTGCTGCCATTAAGGCCATGAAGATTGCCGGTGTTCCAACAGTGCCTGGCTCCGATGGCCCCTTATCAGAAGACCCTGATGAACTTCGCGCAACCGCTCAGCGAATTGGCTATCCGGTTATTGTTAAGGCAGCAGCTGGCGGCGGTGGCCGTGGCATGCGTGTAGTTGAGAATGAAGAAAGCTTAGTAAACTCCGTTGCTATTACTAAAACCGAGGCTGCTGCAGCCTTTGGTGATGGTACTGTGTACATGGAAAAGTTCCTGCAGAATCCACGACATGTCGAGGTTCAGATTCTTTCCGACGGTCAAGGTAATGCTATTCATCTCGGGGATCGAGACTGTTCACTGCAACGTCGCCATCAAAAAGTTATCGAAGAAGCGCCTGCGCCAGGCATCCCTGAAGATGCTAGACAGGCAGTATTTGCGAGCTGCGTTGAGGCCTGTGTTCAAATGAACTATCGCGGTGCGGGTACCTTTGAATTCCTGTATGAAGACGGACATTACTACTTTATTGAAATGAATACCCGTGTTCAGGTAGAGCATCCTGTATCTGAAATGATTACGGGTATCGACATTATCAAAGAGCAGTTGACTATTGCTAGCGGTAAAACGTTAAGCACAAAACAGGAAGATATTGTTTTCCGTGGTCACTCATTCGAATGCCGTATCAATGCTGAAGACCCCAAAACTTTCTTGCCGCAACCAGGCACGATTAAGACCTATCATGCCCCCGGCGGAAATGGTGTGCGTGTAGATTCGCATATTTACAATGGCTACAGCGTGCCGCCTAACTATGATTCGATGATTGGTAAGATTATTACCTACGGCCGTGACAGAAATTCTGCGCTTTCACGCATGCGTAATGCACTGGATGAAATGGTTATTGATGGCATTAAAACCAACATTGATCTTCATGCTGATTTGGTTCGCGATGAAGAATTCAAAAAAGGCGGCGTGAATATCCATTATCTAGAGAAAAAGCTCGGACTTTAATCGATTTTTTCCATAGAGCAATAACAAAAAGTGAGTGCTTACTATGGATTCTAGTCAGTGGATTCAGCTTAATATAGAGGCAACGCCCCGGCAAACGGAACAGATAGAAGATTCTGTTCTGAATGCGGGGGCAGTTTCTGTGACATTGCAAGATGCCGCAGATCAGCCCATTTTAGAGCCCGGCGTAGGGGAAACTCCTCTCTGGGATAGCTGTATTCTCACCGCCCTTTTCTCTGCTTCAGTTAATACCGCCGCCATTATTGAACAAATTAATACTGTATTACCTTTTCCTATTAAAGCCGAATGGCAGTTGGTGGAAGATAAAGATTGGTCGCAGGAATGGAAAAAGCACTTTAAACCTATTCCCTGTAGTGAAGGCCGACTCTGGATATGTCCTAGCTGGCTAGATGCACCTGAGCCAAATGCGGTGAATTTGCGCCTTGACCCTGGTCTGGCTTTTGGCACCGGTAGTCACCCTACCACCATGCTTTGCCTCAACTGGCTAGAAAAACAATCTCTCGAGGGCAAAACGGTTATCGACTTTGGTTGTGGCTCAGGTATTTTGGGTATAGCCGCCCTGTTACTAGGCGCTGAAAAAGTCTGGGCAATAGACAATGATCCCCAAGCCTTATTAGCCAGCCGTGACAATGCTCAACGAAATGGAATACCCGATGAAAGACTTATCACGCTGCTGCCTGAACAAATACCGGTCGAGGCCAAAGCAGACATTATGGTAGCCAACATCTTAGCCAAGCCGTTAATTGATTTAGCGCAACAAATTAGCGCGCTTACCCTTCCTAAGGGTCAGCTTTGCCTATCCGGCATACTCAGCCATCAAATTGATCAGGTTTCAGCAGCTTATGCGGAACAGTTTATTTTTGAACCCATGGCCGCTGAAGATGACTGGGCACAGCTATCAGCTAATAAACTCCCGTAAATTCTGGACTAAAAACACTTTTCTTATTATAAAGCCACTACATCAACGCCCTGAACGTACCAATCCATACCTAGCAAAGCTTTTAGAGATAATTTCTCGCCCTCAGCAACCATCGTAGTACCATCTTGTTTGATGATTGGCCCATCAAAAGGGTGCACTCCCCCACTAGCAAGGGCTTTTGTCGTTGCTTTTGCTGAGCGCTTTACCTGTTCGGGCATATTTTTAAAAGCTCCCATCACCACCATATTCACATCCATACCGCCAAAGGTATCCGTGCTAAACCAGCTACCCTCAAGCACTGCCTTGGTTCTTGCAGTATAGTAATCTCCCCAGTTATTAATAATTGAGGTCAGCAGGTAGTCCGGTGCAAATGGTGTCATATCCGAGGCCTGACCAAAGGCCAGCACTTTGTTTTCTTCAGCAATCTGAACCACCGCTGTGGAATCTGTATGCTGGGTCAAAATATCTGCGCCCTGATCTATTAATTTTTTGGCTGCATTCGCTTCTTTATCGGGGTCAAACCAAGAATTCACCCAAATAACTTTCATTCTAAATTCTGGATTAACCGACTGGGCGCCTAGTAAAAATGCGTTGATTCCGCGCATGACTTCGGGGATGGGGAAAGAGGCAACATAGCCAGCTTTGCCTGTCTTGGATAGGTGCCCTGCAATTTGCCCACTGACATAACGACCTTCATAAAAGCGCGATGAATAGGTGGAAACATTTTCACTTCTTTTATAACCGGTGGCATGCTCGAATTTTACATGAGGGTATCGCTTGGCAACTTTTAAGGTGGATTCCATATAGCCAAATGATGTTGTGAAAATAAGCGTTGCGCCGTCATTCACAAGTCGCTCTAGGGCTTCCTCAGCGGCAGGACCCTCTTCTGGAACACCTTCGACATAAACAGTTTCTACTTGATCACCTAGGTCGCGCTCTAGTGCTAATCGCCCTTGATCATGCTGATAGGTCCAACCGTGGTCACCAGGGGGACCCAGATAAATAAAACCTACCTTAAGTTTTTCGTCTAAATCAGAGACTGATACAACACCCATCAGCGGTTGGTAAAACCATGAAAACAGGGCTCCGACAACCATTGCCAAAAAAACAATAACAAATAGTATTTTCGTCATTTCTCCTCCATGAGAAAACTACCCAAATATGATTTCAGTTTTATCTTAATCCCCTGCTTTATTATAAAAATGAGTGTACAGCGGTAGTGGCTAAATCATTAGCTTCTGTATTTCGTCATTAATATTTTTACAGATTTACGCAATCTATCTAAGGATTTTGATAATTCATGAATTTCATCATTGGTTTCAACAATAACGGGGGTTTCAATATTGCCCTTGCTCATACCCTCCGCCGCAACAGTGAGATCGACAATAGGTCGCGTAATCTTTCTGGCCATTATTAAGACAATTACCGTCGCCAAAAGTAATGTCAGTAATGTGACTACAATATAAAATTTTCGCGCCTTGATAGCAGGCTCAAATATTGTATCCGTTGCTATGAAATTGACTAAAAAACCTAAATTACGATTATCATCAATGCCGTTATCAACTGGCTTTACTGTAATTATGTTTTCTCCATCAAACAGTGAACTTGGCCCTTTTAAGCCAATTATTTTTTTGCCTAAACTTGGCAGATCTTGTTGTATTCTTTCACCGGTATTTTTGTCTCTCAGCGAGCCCCATAATTTTGTTTTATCGGGATGCAGCAAATAATATCCATCAGGATCTACCATGATCAAGCGTTCATTTTTACTGGTGGATGACTGTTGAAGTGTTTCAAGAAAATTACTAGCAGACACATTAAACAGTAGTATCCCATGAAGCTTGCCATATCTTCCGTAAACTGGGGTTCCATAGCGAATGACTGGGCTTACTGGCTCTTTGATCTTACCGTTTTCACGATATAAATCCAGATGAGATACCATGACCTCACCTGACTTTAATATCAGCGTGTTATTCACATAATAACGGCCTTTTCTGTCCTCCAGCTGAGTAACAATTTTACTTTTTCCGCCTACTCTGTCGACTCGCACAACTTCTTTGCCATATTTCGATAAAAACCGCAGTTGATGATACATAGGTCGCTGTTCTGAAAAGGCTAGAAAATCTTTGGCCAGTCGACCTCGGGCTGCCATTCTTTGCTCAAAAGTTAACTTTGGATCTGCGGATTTTATAATTAGATCTTGCATTGATGTCGAATATCTAAAATACAATATATCCGACTTAACGGCTGATAAAGCCCTGTCTAACTGCTTGCCTAGCAGGGATATTTTAGTGTCCTGCTCCTTTAAGCTGTTGAGCTGTAATGCGTTAATTGTGGAGTACACGCCATAGGCGCTTACGGCTACTGTTGGCACTATGGCCAATACTAAGCACAGTGATAATATTTTGTAGCGAATGCTACTCATTGCCTATCTCCGATAATGGTTTGCGAATAAATCTTGCCGCTTTATTAAAAAATGAACGCTTTTCATTTTTACTATCAATTTCTTGCGTTATAAGGTCGACTAACTTAGCTATACTTTCTACTTCTGGCGGATATGAAGCCTGCCATCGCTGTAATGCTTCTTCAAAAATAATGTCACCAACGGGGCCAAAGCTCTCTAACAACATCTTCTTTAGTCCGTTGGTGTAAAGCTTAACTTTTTGCTCGCTGGTCAATTCGCTTAGCGCATCCTCTGATTCACCCTTTAGAGGCCAAACAGGTATGTCTTCTTTCCTGTAATCATTAGGCACTTTTTTTTCTTTACTGACTTCTGAGGGAACGGGTTGAGAGGCTGTATTTTTAGGTGGTGGTAAACCATGTAGCTTTACGCTTTTTTCAATGGCTTTGACGGTCATGTAAACCAGAGATAAATTGATCCCCTTAGTTGCCATTAACATCAGTAAAAAGTCATCATTTACCCGGTATGTAATCAGTGTATTCTCTTCTAATTCAATATGAATTTCGTCATGTGCCTGGTCTATTGCATGGGCAGATGAAAATATTTTATCGATAAAGCGCCCTATACCTGACAATTTGTCCTGTATTATCGATGGGAATGTCGAGGCTAAAATCTGCTCATTTTGGTATATACAGCTATGACTTATACCCTCAAAAGATACCAGCTCGTCGAGAATCTTTTCTCTGTCAAGTTTGGACATTATGCGTCTCCAATCGACAGTTTATTAAGATAAGCTTTGATCTGTGAAAACAGTTTTTTTATTGAACAGCCTCTGGCAAAAAGCACACCCAGACTGTGCTCCTTACCTATAAAAACACCGAGATTGTTGTTTTTATTGCTGGTTAAGATAATGCTTCTAATAGGTCCTAGTTCTGCGGTTTTTTCAAAAACCGGAGCATAGCCAACAAGGAATCTCATAAAATGCGCCAGTTGCTCATCTTCAATGGTTGAGGCAACATCTTCACCCTCTGTATCCGTTTGTATAAGGCCTTTTATTTGCTTGATCTGCATTATTTGATCAATGACATCTTCTTCCATGATTTCATCTTCTTGCTCTGTGAGCTTATGTCACTCTGCCAATCCATCGGCTTTCCTTACGTATATCGCCAAAATGCTCATTAACAGACTTTTATTGTCATCCTATTCCCTTTCATTTTAGCAGTATATTTTGAGATTTTTTTCCTGGGGGTTTTTTCTAGAAAACTTATTCAAGTAATTATGTAATTTTTTAAGTTGATCACTTTTTAATCAACTCAGTTAGGAGTATGATTGCCCCACCTCGCCAAATGGATTTTGGTTTTCAATTTAACGGTTAAACCTAAATTTTAACGAAGATTTTCATTTGTTTACTATTGGCCCCTATCAAATACATGGCAAAACCGTTCTAGCCCCTATGGCTGGGGTGACTGACCTGCCTTTTCGTCAGCTCTGTCGAGAGATGGGCGCTGGGCTAGTGGTCTCTGAAATGGTGGCCTCTGACCCGAGCACATGGTCAACGCGAAAATCCCGTTTGCGTATTCAATTTGGTGACGAACCCTCACCAAAATCCGTTCAAATTGCCGGCTATGATCCACAGATGATGGCTGAGGCGGCGCAGTTTAATGTAGCGCAGGGTGCTGAGATTATTGATATCAACATGGGTTGCCCTGCCAAAAAGGTTTGTAAACGCGCTGCTGGTTCGGCACTGTTAAAAGACCCTCAACTGGTTGAGAGCATCTTAACTGCGGTAGTTAAGGCTGTGGATGTTCCAGTAACCTTAAAAATTCGCACTGGCTGGGATAGACAGAATCGCAATGCTAGCGAAATTGCCACCATTGCTGAACAGTCTGGCATTCAGGCACTGGCAGTGCACGGGCGGACCAAGGCCTGTCGTTTTGTTGGCGAAGTAGAATATGACAGTATCGCTAAGGTGGTTGATGCTATCTCAATTCCGGTATTTGCCAATGGCGATATCACCTGTGCCGCACAGGCTGAAACTGTACTCAAAAAAACCGGCGCTAGTGCGGTAATGATTGGTCGTGGTGCTCAGGGTAATCCCTGGATTTTCAATCAGATTAATCATTATCTTGAGCATGCTGAACTTCTCCCCGAGCCGAGCATTGCAGAGGTAGGTGCGGTTATGACCCGACACCTCACAGATCTGCATGAGTTCTATGGCGAAGTGGGCGGTGTGCGTATCTCTAGAAAGCATATTGGCTGGTACAGCAGCTGGTTAACCGACGGCAAAGCTTTTACCAAAATTTTCAATCAACTTGAAACCTGCGAGCAACAGCAACAGCAACTTCGAGAGTTTTTTGATAATTATTCGCTTGAGGAGCGAGCGGCATGATCTCAGAAAATGATAATCCAACTATTGCAGATGATTTAACCAATGAATTACCTGTGATTACTGAACAGAAGTCATTGAGAGACTATGTTTCTGAGGCCATGCAGCGCTATTTTGCGGATCTTGATGGCCAAGATACTAAAGAGCTTTATGACATAGTGATGGCAGAGGTGGAGCCACCTTTACTTGAAGCCGCTATGAAATATACACGGCAAAATCAGAGTAAAACAGCTGCACTTTTAGGCTTAAATCGCGGCACGTTGCGCAAAAAATTAAAACAGTACAACCTTCTTTAAAATCCGAGGATTAAATGAGCGAATTACGAAAAATCTCCCGAGCCCTAATTAGCGTGTCAGATAAAACTGGCATTGTTGAGTTTGCCCAAGCACTAAACCAGCAGGGTGTTGAAATATTATCCACTGGCGGAACCTTTCGGCTGCTAAAAGAAAACGGTATTCAGGTGGTTGAAGTATCAGAGTACACAGGCTTTCCCGAAATGATGGATGGCCGTGTTAAAACATTGCACCCAAAGGTTCATGGTGGGATTTTAGGGCGCCGCGGCACGGACGAAAAGGTAATGGAAGAGCATGGCATCCAAGCCATTGATATGGTGGTGGTTAACCTATATCCATTCGCTGCAACCGTAGCTGATCCAAACTGTGACTTGCCAACAGCTATTGAAAATATTGATATTGGCGGCCCGACTATGGTTCGTTCTGCCGCTAAAAACCATCGTGATGTTGCGATTGTGGTTAATGCTGGAGATTACCCTAAGATTGCTGAAGAAATGCAGTCTAATCAGGGACAGCTGGACTACCAAACACGTTACGATTTAATGGTTAAAGCCTTCGAACATACCGCCGCTTATGATGGCATGATTGCCAATCACTTTGGTGGCCGCGATACGCAAAATCAAACGCGTGATTTTTCTAACACCTACAATGTTCAATACCTGAAAACTCAGGACATGCGCTATGGTGAAAATCCGCATCAGAAAGCCGCCTTTTACACAGAAGCTAACCCAGGCGATGCCAGCGTATCAACGGCAACACAGGTTCAGGGTAAAGCGCTTTCTTTCAACAATATTGCTGATACAGATTCAGCCTTAGAGACGGTTAAGCAGTTTGACGAACCGGCCTGTGTCATTGTTAAGCACGCTAATCCCTGTGGAGTAGCTATTGGTGTCGATATCGCCACTGCTTATGAGCTGGCATTTATTACCGACCCAGAATCTGCCTTTGGCGGCATTATTGCTTTTAACCGTGAACTAGATGCAAAAACTGCGGCGGCTATCTGTGAGAAGCAGTTTGTTGAAGTGATTATTGCACCCTCGATAGCTGAAGAAGCTAAGGTTGTAGTGAGTGCTAAGAAAAATGTGCGTTTACTCGAGTGCGGTAACTGGAGTAATCAAAAACCACAAAACTTTGACTACAAACGTGTGAATGGTGGGCTATTAATTCAGGATAGAGACAATGGCATGATCACTGAAGAAGACTTGAAAATCGTTAGTGATCGAGCGCCATCTGAACAAGAAATGAAAGATATGCTGTTCGCTTGGAAAGTGGCGAAAATGGTTAAGTCGAATGCCATTATCTACGCCAAAGACAACCAAACAGTGGGCGTAGGTGCTGGCCAGATGAGCCGTATTAACAGTGCGCGTATCGCCGCGATCAAAGCTGAGCATGCTGGCCTTGAGGTCAAGGGCGCAGTCATGGCTTCCGATGCATTTTTCCCGTTCCGGGACGGCATTGATAACGCAGGCCAAGCCGGCATCAGCTGTATTATTCAGCCAGGTGGCTCAATGCGCGACGATGAAGTGATTGCTGCAGCTAATGAGCATGGCATGGCCATGGTCTTTACCGGCATGCGTCACTTCAGACACTAGGCCGGGATTTTAATCCGCTTAAATTCTTCCAATGCCAGTTCGCGGGACTGTTTTACGTCCACAATTGGCATTGGATAATTTTCACCTAAGGTCACATTAGCCGCGGCTAATATGTCTGCAGGGGCGAGCCAGGGCGCATGGATATACTTGGCTGGCATATCGGCTAACTCAGGGACATATTGACGAATATAGTCACCCTGCTTATCAAATTTCTCACTCTGCGTAATCGGATTAAAGACCCTAAAAAAGGGTGCTGCATCTGCCCCGCAACCGGCAACCCACTGCCAGCTGGCACTGTTGCTGGCCAAATCAGCATCAAGCAGACAATCCCAAAACCATCTCTCGCCTTCTTGCCAATGTATAAGAAGGTTTTTGACCAAAAATGAACCTACCACCATGCGAACACGGTTATGCATGTAGCCGGTGTTATAAAGTTCACGCATGCCTGCATCGATCAGTGGATATCCCGTTTGTCCCGTTTGCCATGCGACCAAGCTTTGCTGATTATCTTTGGACCAGTTAAAGCGATCAAACTTGGTCTGGAGGTTTTTGTCCGGTAACTGCGGAAAATGATAAAGCAGGTAATAAGAAAATTCGCGCCATCCCAGCTCGCTTAGGAATACAGCAATATTATCCTCGTTTGCCGCTATGGGACCCTGATCTTTGGCCCTGTGCCACGCCGTATTGGGCGATAACAAGCCAAGATGTAAATACGGGGATAATCTTGAAACGTGAGCTTTGTTTGGGAAGTTTCTGCCCTCACGATAGTCGGCTATACCCTCTTCAAGAAAGGCATCTAGATAGGTATCAGCAGTTTGTTCATCAACTGTCCACATCTCGCTTATTTCACTATCCCAGTTTATCTTTGGCTTTAAATTCAGATCATTTAGCAACATTTTCTGTATGCTTAGTTATGGCTTTCCTTGCTGTATATCAAGGAAAGCGTGCTAGTATAGTACAAGCTTCAGGAATTGTCCTCTTGATTGCTTATGTCTTTTTGGGATTTGAAACTTTTTCCCAGACTCATGTGATCTGGCCTATTACAGTCCCCGCGTGTGCCGGATTAAGTACTTCGTTTATTGGACTGGCCGCCATGGTGGTAATCGAGCAAAAAGCAAAGGGTAGATTAAAGGGAATGTTTGGAAGTTATGTTTCTTCTGATTTGGTTGAAGAGATGGTTGCTTCGGGAAAAGAACCATCATTGGGGGGGGAAGAAACGAAAATCACCGCTTTCTTTAGTGATGTTCAAGCATTTTCTAGTTTCTCAGAACTTCTGACTCCTACGGGTCTGGTTGATTTAATGAACGAGTATTTGACAGAGATGACCAATATTTTGCAGGAGGAAAGAGGTACATTAGACAAATACATTGGAGATGCAATTGTGGCCATGTATGGTGCACCTATCCCTATGGAAGATCATGCCTATCAAGCTGTAAGGACCTCTATCCTAATGCAACAAAGGCAAATTGCTCTTCGAGAAAAGTGGGTGCCCGAGGTTGAAAAGTGGGGGAAGTGTCATGGGCTTGTTACTCAAATGCAAACCCGTATTGGCTGTAACACTGGAACCGCTACAGTCGGAAATATGGGAGCGTTGGATCGTTTCAATTATACGATGATGGGAGACATGGTGAACTTGGCAGCGCGTTGCGAAAGTGGAGCCAAGGCTTACGGAGCGTACATCATGGTTACTGAGGAGACCATGCTGGCGTCTGAAAAGACGAAAGATGATATTGCATTCAGGTATTTGGATAGGATTGTGGTCAAGGGAAGATCACAACCTGTTGCCATGTATGAACCAACAGGTTTTCTGTCTGAGTTAACTAAGTAAACACAAGATAGCATGGATTGTT
>ENA-OWNS01000250-OWNS01000250.1-marine-metagenome-genome-assembly--contig:-NODE-250-length-26856-cov-6.742933_pt1 | contig 26856 bp, 18 predicted proteins | sample MGYA00238137_ERZ651772 | MGnify/ENA primary metagenome ERZ651772 (study PRJEB26903, sample SAMN06264699) | marine metagenome | isolation source: Columbia River Estuary | place: USA:Columbia River Estuary... | reverse complement strand
TTCCCATCGCGTACCGGGAGCGATGCCATCCTCAGGGCAGCCAAGAGACTCATCGTATAACCAGCCGCAAATTATGCACTCCCAAATATTCAAGGTATTCATGTTCGTTCCTTTCACCCAATTTAAGACGCATTTTACAGAGATAAATGCGCCAAGTTAAAGCTATCTTAAGTTTGTAAAGCTATCATAAAGATTATTGGAATAAAGAGACATTTGGTTGAACACTATTTCCCGACCCTTCTTCATCCAAATGGACGATTCCAGAATTCGTGCTAATACGATAACGTCTAGTATTATAAAAATTTTGGGAGATGAATCATGGCGAAATCTGCAGACTATAAATTGGGTCCCAATACCTACCCACGAGGATGGTTTGTCGTTGCCGAAAGCGGCGAGTTAACCACTGAGCCTATGGCGATAAGTTTCTTTGGAGAAGACTTAGCTCTGTTTCGTGGGGCCAGTGGCAAGCCAGTCTTATTGGATGCATACTGTGCTCACATGGGCACTCATTTAGCAGACAGTAAGAGCTCCATGCTAGTCAAGAACAATCAGCAGATCGAGGGAGACTCCATTCGTTGCCCCTATCATGGCTGGCGTTACAACGCCCAAGGGCATGTTGATGATATACCGTATTCTAATGGGCCATGCCCAAAATCTGCGTCTATTAAATCTTACCCAGTTATCGACAACATGGGCTGTGTCATGGCTTGGTATGACCCAGATGATCGGGAACCAGATTATGAGGCGCCCAAACTACCAGAGTGGGATGATCCCCAGTGGGTAAGGTGGGAACTTGATCACTTAGGTGAACTAAATATCCATCCACAGGAGATAATCGACAATATTGTCGATGTCCAGCATCTGGGGCCAACTCATGGTGCACCCAGTGAGTATTTTGAAAATGAAATTAGAGACCATGTTTGCATCCAACGCCAAGGTGGGCCGATGCAACTATACGAAACTTACCTTAACACCAGCACTTGGTATACCGGACCTGGAATACTGTTGTCTAAACAAGAATTTGCTGGGATGGTCATTTTCGAGTTAATAGCTAATACGCCAGTAGAGGATGGTGTAGTGAAATGTTGGCATGGCTGTTTAGTTAAGGGTTCTGCAGAGATTGCTACCGAGGCTGATATTGTCATGGCTAGAGAGGCCCAAGCTGGGGCGTTAGAAGCCTTCAGTGCGGACTTTAATATTTGGCAGAACAAACGGCCGGCACTCAAAATAATGCAGTTAAAAACTGATGGACCCTTTAGAACGGGCCGTAAATGGTACTCGCAGTTTTATGTATCTCCTGATGATGTCCAGGCTATACAGCAAGAAACTAACGGCATGCACTTGACTGAAGGATTGCAAACCTCCGAGCAGGCAGGCCAAAATATTGATGATGGGTTAACATTTTAACCAATCACTTTTATTAGGGTAAAAAAAGGAGGCTATATAGCCTCCTTTTTGTGCCTATGACGGACTTAAAGATTAGTGATTTTCTGCCGCTTTGGCGCCCCCAGGAATGCGAATATTATCCACTAGTGCTTGGACAGTTGCTGGCGGCTTATCAGTCAGGTGACTGATTGTCATGGCAATCACAAAATTCAGTAACATGCCTATAGCGCCAATACCTTCTGGAGAGATACCCCATAACCAATACTCTGCACTGTTGAGTTCTGGCGAAACAAATTTGAAGTACGCTATGTAAGCAAAGGTAAATACTAATCCTGCTAGCATTCCCGAAATAGCACCCTCTTTGTTGGCGCGTTTGGAGAAGATACCCAAAAGTAACGCTGGAAAAAGGGATGCAGCGGCAAGGCCAAACGCAAAAGCAACGACTTGGGCGACAAAGGCGGGAGGATAGATGCCAAATAGCCCGGCGATACAGACCGCAACGGCTGCCGCTAAGCGGGCATAGAGCAATTCCTGTTTCTCAGTGATTTTTGGAATGAGGGTTTGTTTAAGTAAGTCATGAGAGATTGCGCTTGAAATAACCAGTAACAGTCCAGCAGCCGTTGATAGGGCGGCGGCCACGCCACCAGCGGCAACAAGAGCAATCACCCAGCCGGGCAAGCCTGCAATCTCAGGGTTGGCCAGCACCATAATGTCTCGATCGATATAGACTTCGTTGGCAGACTCAGTGGGTTTATTAGTTAATAGTCGCTCGCCATGACTACCTAGAGTGCCATCAACATCGAACATCGGTTTCGCAGGGGATAATGCGGCACCAGCGCTATACTGCATAATGCCGTCATCATTTTTATCTTGCCAGGCGATTAACCCTGTATTTTCCCAATTACCAAACCATTCTGGAGCTTCGTCATAGGCGGTATTGTGAACCGTATCGACTAAATTAAGACGTGCAAATGAGGCCACCGCCGGAGCAGTAGTATATAAAATGGCAATAAATACAAGAGCATAACCTGCGGACAAACGTGCATCAGACACCTTGGGTACAGTGAAAAAGCGCACCAAGACGTGAGGGAGTCCAGCCGTACCAAACATTAGGGCTGCGGTAATTGCAAAAACATCAATGGTTGATTTGCTACCGGCGGTATAGGCACTAAAACCAAGGTCTAACAATACGCCGTCGAGCTTTTGCAACACTGATAGACCTGAACCATCAGTAACCTCAGCACCAAAGCCCAGCTGAGGAATGGGGTTGCCCGTGATCATGATAGATATAAAGATTGCTGGCACCATGTAAGCAAAAATCAGAACACAATACTGAGCTACCTGAGTGTAGGTAATACCCTTCATACCACCAAGTACGGCATACATAAAAACAACAGCCATACCAATTATCACACCCGTATTTACGTCTACTTCAAGAAACCGAGAAAAAACAATGCCCACGCCACGCATCTGACCAGCAACATAGGTAAAGGAAACGAAGATCAAACAAACCACCGCAACAATACGTGCAGCCTGGGAGTAGTAGCGTTCGCCAATGAAATCGGGAACAGTAAAGCGTCCAAATTTACGTAAGTAGGGCGCTAGAAGAAGTGCCAGCAGGACGTAGCCACCTGTCCAACCTAATAAGTAAACCGAACCATCGCGACCAATAAATGAAATGATGCCCGCCATAGAGATAAACGAGGCAGCACTCATCCAGTCAGCAGCTGTCGCCATGCCGTTTACTACGGGGTGCACTCCACCACCGGCGACATAAAAGTCTTTGGTGGATCCGGCTCGTGACCAGATTGCGATCCCTATATAGAGAGCAAAAGATGCGCCCACAAACAAATAAGTTAGTAGTTGCGTGCTCATGATTGCGGCTCCTGATTGCTGTCATCATCCCCGACATCAAACTGTCTATCTAATATTTTCATTTGTCGCGCATAGACAAAAATGAGAGCAACAAACACATAAATAGCACCTTGTTGAGCAAACCAGAACCCCAATTTAAAACCGGCGATGGTAAATTGATCGAGCCAATCGACAAGAATGATCCCACAACCGAAAGACACGGCGAACCAAACCACCAAGAGTTTGGCGAGGAGTTTCAAATTAGCTTGCCAATACAGAGTCTGATTATTAAGTGCGCTCTCATGCTCAAGCTGGTTGCTCTTTTCTTTAGTATCCATGGTAATTCCTTATTTTTTATTAGCTTTGGTTGCGCAAAAGCTTTTATTTTTCTTTAAGTATAAGAGTATCAAGATCTATTTCTAACGTACTATATTACTTACGTCGGATATAAATCTTTTAGTGCTTGACCCGCTTTATCTCGAGAACTACTCCCTCGGCTAAAAGTTGATTGATGCTTAATTTGGCTCAGTAATAACTTTATATCAAGTTCGGGTAAATCAGTGTTTTTGTCCTGAAAGAGCTGGCGATCGAGTTGCTCAAATTGTTGCTCAATATCTTTATCTTCTAAACTAACAGCGAGGGCTTTTAGTGTCTTTGGTGGACGTTCAGCAAATAGTGTTTTACCCCACATTAAAATGGCATCACGCATCGCCATAAGGTCATCACTTTTTGCCGCATCTTCTATTGTTTTCAGCTGCTGCCGTAGTGTCTGGAGTGCAGTGCCTTGAGATTCGGTTGAGGAATCCTGGTTCTCCCTGCGAGCTTGAGTTTTTCGTACGATTAACATTGCCACAATTAGCGAAGCAAGAATTGCATTTAATGCTAAAGAAATAGAGGTCAGGCTTGAATTGGGTGGCTTTGATGTCATCGGACTTTCAGGAGAAAGATCATTACCTGAGAGCGCCGTAGCGCCAATTATTGCGCCGTCAGTAGCCAGGCCATCATCTGCATTGCTGACACTGGGCAACACCTGAAGAGTAGTTGATGGCAAGCGCGATATTTGCTCTCTCTGTTCATTAATGTCCCACCAACGCACTTCAATAGGAGGTAGGGTTATTTCGCCGGACTGGTTTGGAACCAAGGCAAAAGACTCTATCCTTGTTGAAGTTAAACCTTCACTAGAGAGAGATTGATCGAGCTGAGGCTGGTCTGGATAGACACGATAATCTGAGCTCTGGGGTACCTCCAAGGGCGTAATTTGAGCACTACTAAGTCCGTTAGCGGTGATGGTAACAGTGCGTGTAATTGGCTCGCCAACCGTAGCATTCTCTAGATCACCACTCCAGCGTTGCTCTAAGCTAACTTTGCTACTCGGCATCCAACCTAGCCCGGCAGTTTGACTTGGCGGAGCCTCAATATTCACTTGCACGGACTCGGTATCACGAATGACTTGATTGCCACGATTATTGAAGACACCAAATTGACTGCGAGTATTTACCTCATAGGCGCCAAAACGCAGACTTGGAATCTCTAACTGCCCCGCAGATTGCGGAAACACTGCATACTTTACCTCCAACACTAAATAAGTTCTGCCGTTCAGCACCTTCTGATAGGTCGTATCACCTAGACGATGAAGTAGGGCGTCGGCTATTTTTAGCTCAGAGAGACTGTAATCTCTCAAGTTAATTGAGGTATACAGGCGGTGAGTTAAGATAATTTGCTGGTTAACATAAACAGTATCGTTATCCACCAGAGTTTCGGTGTATATAGGCTGTGTACCTGGGTTTGCTGCAGTTGGGTTTGCAGGTGCTGCTCGCACCCGTAACTCCAAAGCATTACTGATATCACCTTTGAAACTAATCGATGGAATTAATAATATTCCTGCTCTCTTGGGACGCAGCTGTATTGTCCAGGCGGTAAATGATTCAGTTTTGCCATTAACATTGCTGTAACTTTGCTGGCGGTTATTAGATAAGACATCAAAGTCGTTGGATAAAGGCTTAAAGTCTGGTTCCCCTGTAAATACTTGACCGTCATAACGTATTTCTAACCTGAGGGTCTCGTTACTATCCAACACGGAACGATCAACTTTTGCTGTTAAGTCAGCCCAGCTTGGTGAAGTTAGCAGGGCTAAAACACCTAAACTCACAACTCGGATAGTTACTTTAAAATAGTTACTCATTTACCAGCGCTCTTCGTTAGTGGGCGGTCTTCGGTTCTGACTGCGTTGCCGCGCTTGGTGGCGAAACTTAGCACGAAGAAGACCGCCAGGATCATCGGGGATGCGTCGAAGTATGCGTTCAATCGCTTCTTGTTCCTGTTTTTCTTCATCACTCAACTCTTCAACAGAAACCTCTTCTTTTTGTTCTTCCTCAGTTGCGGCTTCATTTTTGTCCTCAGGCTTATCTTGCTCAGTCTGAGCAGGGTCTTCATCAGATTCGTTTTGTTGATCCTGATCTTGTTGTTCTTGGTCCTGTTGGCCCTGATCTTGTTGTTCTTGGTCCTGCTGGCCCTGATCTTGTTGTTCTTGGTTCTGCTGATCCTGATCTTGTTGTTCTTGGTCCTGCTGATCCTGATCTTGCTGATCCTTCAATTGCTCAACCAGATCTAGGTTAAACCTGGCATCTTCCATTTTAGGCTCTTTGCTCAGAGCATTATTGTAAGCCTTAATAGCCCCTTGGAGATCTCCTGATTTTGCCAGAGCATTACCGTGGTTGTAGTCTCCAGTCGCGCTCTCATCTTGGGAGAAATCTGCTATTGCTTGATCAAAGTCTCCGGCTTTGAAGGCAGCACTGCCACGCCAGCGAGAATCTTGAAACAGACCTTTAGCCGCCTCATAGTTCTCTGCAGTCATAGCTTCTGAGGCCTGCTGGTCTGGAGTTTGCCATAAGTCTTGCCATTCTAAGGCCTTAACTGGCTGAGCAGTGAACAATAGTGGGGCAATTAAAACTACCACGACCGTCCCTTTTCTAAAGCTGAGTAACAAAACAGGTAGCAGTAATAGCACCAACCAGTAACCTTGATCATCCCATAGATCGAAAGAACGACCTGTTTCTCGTGTGCTATTTGTGAGCAGTGAGTCCATACCAGCCAGAAGGTTATCTATATCTCGATCATCGGCGCTTAGCGTTTGATAGGATCCACCATTGTTGGCAGCAATTTTCCTTAGAGTTCCTACGTTCAGTTTTGCGACGATAACATTGCCTGCCTTCTTGATAAAACCACCTGCAACACTAGGAATCGGAGCACCATCAGTTGTGCCTACACCGAGTATAGAAAGCCTGTAGTTACCTTCACCTGAAATAATTGGCGCAATATTACTGAGTGCAGATTTATCAATACCATCAGTGATTAGCAGAATATCGGCTTGCTGGTAGCCGCCGTTCATAGCTAAGTCTATGGCGCTTGCCAAGCCTTCCTCCACATTACTGCCAGTTTCTGGCAATAGATTTGGTTCAAGTACGGGGACCATGCTCACGATGGTATTGCTATCCTCGGTCAGAGGAGACACGGTGTGTGAATCTCCACCATAAACAATCAATCCGACCACACCCTCGGTTCTTCGAGTGAGGATATCGATCAGTTTGTAGCGAGCTCTGACTAAACGATTTGGCGAAATATCTTCTGCTAACATTGAAGGAGAAAGATCCAGAACTACCACTAACGCGGAGTCTTGCTTATGCACAGGTTGAGGTAACTGTTGCCAGGCGGGACCCGCAAGGCTCAGACAGCAAAATATCCAAGCTGAGATCATAAACGCCACAAGCCAGGGTCCGTTTAAGGCGCGCTTTCCTCCTGAGCCTTGAAGTAGAAAAGGTAAAAGCTCTGGATTGATAATAGCTTCCCAATTGCCAGCATTGCGTTTTCGCCAAGTATAAAAACCAATGACAGCAACAACGGGAATCAAGCCTAAGAACCACCATGGCCGTAAAAAATGAAAGTTATCAAAAATTTCGGTCAAATTCTCAATCATTACCTTAACTAACCTCGCCTTTTCGTTGGCTGGCCGTAAAAACAATTAAGCTGAGGCAAAATGCTAGTCCTAGGGGCCAATGAAATAAACTAACGATAGGTCGAATGGTCTCGGCATCCTGTTCAATAGGCTCCAGTTGGTTCAGTTTCTCGTAAATTGATGCTAGCTCCTGAGGATCTCTTGCACGAAAGTATTGACCGCCAGTGGCCTGTGCAATTGTGATTAATGTTTTTTCGTCTAGGTCTGCACTGGGATTTACCATAGTTCGACCAAATAGCCCACGCTGCTCCTGACGTTCTGCGCCAATACCGATAGTGTATATTTTTACCTTAGCTCGACGTGCTAGATCAGCAGCTTCTTCGGGATTAAGAGCGCCTGTATTATTTGAGCCATCGGTCATTAAAATCAATACACGATGATCCTGTGGTCGATCTTGCAGTCGCTTTACAGATAACCCAATTGCATCTCCTATTGCTGTGCCGTTGCCAGCAAAGCCAATTTGAGCTTCTAGCAATAAGGATTCCATTGTTTCTCGATCAAATGTCAATGGTGTTTGTAAATAGGCTTTTTCGCCAAACAAAACGAGTCCTAACCGGTCTCCCGTACGTTTGATGACAAAATCTCCAACCACTGACTTAACCGCCATCAGACGATTAACGGTTTGGCCACGAATGACCATATCTTCTCGCTCCATACTTCCTGAGATATCAACAGCAATAAGAATATCGCGTCCCTCTGTAGGCAGTGCTACGGGCTCACCGATATAAACTGGACGAGCAATGGCCAATAGAGCGCTTAGCCAGCATAGACTGAGAAAAATTAACAAAAGTCTGTTGCGCCAGGTGGTCGCTTTTAAGGATACCTGCTCCACGCTGGCTACCGCTGTAAGCATTGGAGCTCTGAGGGCTCTTATGCTGGTTTCAGCCGGTTTGCGACGCCAACGGTAGATGAAGGGTAGAGGTGCTAACGCCAATGCCCAGGGCCAAATAAGGCTTAACATGTTGATATTTCCTTCAACTTATCCTGAGAGTAGTGTTGTTTGATCCAGATCTCACTGCTATTGATGATCGACTCAGTCAGTTCATTATGTTCTTGCCTGTCATCAGGTCTGCCATAAAGCAGGGCATTAAGATCAATAGGTAGATTCTGGAATACAGTATCTTTGCAACTGGCTTGCAAAAAATTTAAAAACGCTGCCAGATCACGACTACTAAAGTGTTGGTCTGGATAAGCACTATTGACGGCTTGTTTAAGTGTTTCCAGAATCATGACTAATCTTTGAGTTGAGGTCAGGTTTAGGTCATGTTTTATCTGTAATAACTGCGCCATCGCTTGTCGCCGATACAGGTTATTATTATAGGATTTTAACAGCTGCCGAAGCGCCCAACTTAAGCCTGCAATGAATATAACGATTAAAACCCACCAACCCGGAGCAAGTGGCCACCAGGATATAGGGTCTGGCAAATGAATGCCGCGAAGTTCGGCTAGAGGATCACCTTGCATGATCAGCTACCACGGCGACTGTTGCGTTTTTTGCCGTAAGCACGACGCAGTGTGCTCATGACTGTATCTTCAGTGTTAAAAGGTAATAGGCCTGCAGAGAGTTTTTCGCTAAGTTTCCTTAAACGCAGACTTCGATCTTCAAAAGCTTGTTTGAAACGTTTACGCAATTTAGCGTTACTCGTGTCTAGCAGTGTATGTTGAGCGCCATCACTGACTGCATAGAGAGACGGAGGAGGAAGGTGTTGCTCGATATTATCAAAAACATGACATAAATTTAGATTGCCCTGACGAGCCAAAGCAAATAAATGCTGTTCGCAGGCATCATTAAGGTCGTGAAAATCACTTACGACAAAGATAGTGCTCCCCGGTGAAACAAAGTGCCGTGCCTCATCGAGTATTTCAGCCATACTATAGCGGTCAGTTGACGGTTGATCCTGCAGGTCGAGTAACTTGGTACTGTAGTCTTTGAGCCCATGGATAAATTGTAGTACCGCATGATGGCTGCGACGGGGTTTAACATCCATTTGGTGTTGTTCTCCAAATATTATCCCTCCAGAACGATCATTAGCTGATAGTCCCGCCCAAGCAAGCGCAGCTGAAACCTCACATGCGACAACCGACTTTAGCCTTTTGCTTCCAAAGAACATGGGGCTACGTAAATCTGTAATAACTAAAATAGGCTTTTCTCGTTCTTCACTAAAAATTTTGGTATGCGGCGTTTGAGTACGCGCAGTGACACGCCAATCAATGCTTCTGACATCATCTCCAGGTTGATATATACGCACTTGATCAAAGTCCATTCCTCGTCCGCGAAAGCGCGATTTATGGCCTCCAGCCAGCATCTGACGTGCTTGAACCTTCGGGAAGCCAGATAGCTCTCGCGCTCCATACCGCAGTCTAACCATATCTTTCAGATTGGCGGTGGCAGGATGTGATTGATCTTGATTGATTAGGCTCATTAGCGTCAGTTCATTAGGCTGATGGCACTGTATCAAGTAGTTTGTCGATTACTTGATTTGCTGTAATCCCGTTGGCTTCAGCTTCAAAACTTAATATTAGGCGATGTCGCAATACGTCATGGGCAATAGCTCTAATGTCATCGGGAGTCACAAAGTCGCGACCTTCCATCCAGGCTAGAGATCGGCTGCAACGATCAAGAGCAATTGTTGCCCGTGGACTAGCGCCGTAATCGAGCCATTGAGCCAAGTCCCCACCGTAGGATTCTGAGTTTCGTGTTGCCAAAATAAGTTGTACCAAATACTCTTCGACGGCCTCTGTCATATGAATTTGGTTAACAGCCTGCCGCGCTGCAAATAGTGTTTTTTGGGAAAGAGGCTCAATGCCAGTACCAGCGTCATTGAGCGCCTCTTGCCTTGATAGGGCAAGTATGGCCCGCTCAGTCTCTGGGGCAGGGTAGTCCACCAATATATGCATGAGAAAGCGATCCATTTGAGCCTCTGGCAGAGGATATGTACCTTCTTGCTCTATTGGATTCTGAGTCGCCATGACTAGAAACAAATCGGGCAGTGGGTAAGTGTTTTTGCCCACTGAGATTTGCCGCTCTGCCATAGCTTCTAAAAGAGCAGACTGTACTTTGGCCGGTGCTCGATTAATTTCATCAGCAAGTACCAAATTGTGAAACAGAGGGCCCGCTTGGAATTCGAAGGTCCCCTGTTGCGGCCTATAAATGTCGCTTCCAGTGATGTCCGCTGGAAGCAGATCGGGTGTGAACTGAACCCGATGAAAGTCGGCCTCTAACCCTTCGGAAAGAGTCTTTATGGCTTTTGTTTTCGCCAGACCAGGTGCTCCCTCTACAAGAAGATGACCGTCCGCAAGGAGTGCGATCATTAGTCGCTCGATTAAGTGCTCTTGACCGACGATTTTATTGGCTAGCCATTCTCTGAGTTGCGCGATATCTTGTTGCAAAAGTTACCTCTACTTTAGTGTCTGAGTTGCCTGATGAGGGGGTCGAGTTTAATAGCTATGCAGTAAACACACAAACATTGTTCAAATACAGCTAAGAAAAGATTTTACCTGTAATTTATTTGTTAAGAATGCTTAATATTTTTGCACAGAGTCCAAGCAATTTGTTACCTTAGAAGCAGATATTTGATCGCTATTACATTACAGACTTCAAAAACGTAAAAAGGTTGCAAATTGTTCCCATGGAAGTGAAACAAGATGATCGGCGTCAGACATTAATTCAGTCTTTAAACAAGATTGCGGCAAAAAAGTTATCGAAAAAAAAGCAAAAGCAATTTAACGACTTTGCCGCTAATGCAATTCATTTCTATCCAGATGATGATTATTTAAAGCGCCCTGCAGAGGATATTTTTTGGAATATATGGGGCTTATATGGTTTTGCGGAGCCACCATTAGAAGACTCAGGACCCAACTCTCAGGGTTCAGCTGCCAAAATTCGAGTATTTAATCCAACCGTAGAGCTCGATGGCTGGTCTAGTCACTACACTACTATTTACGTTGATCAGCGTGATATGCCATTTTTAGTTGATTCACTGCGCATGGCTCTGAATCGCTGGGGTTTAAACATATACACCTTGCAAAGCAATCCGGTTTGGGCGTTGCGTAATGATCTTGGAACGATTGAAGGTATTCATTCAGATTATGTAGAGAACGCTGACCGCGAAGCATTAATGATTATAGAGGTTGATTTACTATCTGATAGAGAAATTGAAGAGTTACAGCGTGAGCTAACATTAGTGCTGGATGACGTCTCTACGGTGGTAGACAGTTTCGATCCCATGCGGATGCGGCTGGAGTTATTAATAGCAGAGCTGAAAACTAATGCTCCTAAGGTAGAGCAGCTAGATGAGTCTTTGGCATTCTTGCAATGGATTTATGATGGGTACTTTGTATTTACTGGGTGTGCAGAGTTTGATTTAGAGGTAAAAGACGAGAGTGTTTATCTGCGCGAGAAGGCAGGTAGTGCTTATGGGTTACTTAAAAAATATCGCGGTGATTTACGCAAAGAGTCGGTAGAGGAACTTAGTGATGGTGTCAAAGGTCTCTACGAAGATGATCAAATACTAACGGTTACTAAATCTGCAAAACGCTCGAAAGTACACCGTAATGTGTATTCTGATTATATCGTGGTTAAACGCTTTAATAGTGACGGCGACCCCGTTGGAGAGATAAGGTTTTTGGGGCTCTACACGGCCCAATTCTATTCCTATAGTCCCAGGCGCATTCCTATACTCCGCGAGAAAGTTGGTTGGGTTATGGAAAATTCTGGATTTAATCCAGCAAGCCATGATGGCAAAGCCTTGTTGACTATATTGGACTCACACCCTCGCGATGAACTTTTACATGTGACTAGAGAGGTATTGGCAGCCACAGCTATTGGAGTCTGGCAGATCTATGAGCGTAGGGTAGTTAAAGTCTTTGTTCATACTGACCCGTTTAATAAGTTTGTTAGCTGTTTAGTGTATTTACCCCGCGAGTCTTTTAATACTAATACCAGAGACAAGATCGAGGAGAAAATTGGCCTGGAGCTGGGCGCGGTTGAGAGTGAGCTGACCACACATTTCATTCCTGATTCAGTACTGGTGAGAATTCGTTTAGTTTACAAGATTGAAAATAAAAAATACCTTGAGGTTAACGCTGAAACGCTACAAGCCGTGGTTGAAAAGATTACTAGAAGTTGGAGTGATGTATTCAGCGAACAGTCCATTAGTGCTTTTGGTGCAGCTGATGGCGCTGTTCTATCAAGACGCTTTCAGAATGCGTTCCCCAGTGCTTATCAAGAGATTTATGGACCTGACCATGCTCATCAGCATATTTCACTTTTTGATCGTCTTGATGGTAGCGATGATCTTGCTATTGATTTCTATCAAGATCAGCAAGAACTAGAGCAACATCTGAGGGTTACCCTATTTCACAGAAACGAACCTCTAGAACTCTCAGATATGGTACCAATGCTCGAAAATTTGGGTTTCAGAGTAGTCATGGAGCATCCCTATTCAATCGCCCCTGAGTCTGAAGGTGTTATCTGGATGCAAGACTTTGATTTAGAGTTTTCTTTGGATGTGAGCGTAGATGTTTCAGCAGTGCAAAACAGCTTCAAAGATGCCTTGTTGCGAGTTTGGCGAGGTGACGCGGAGGATGACAGCTTCAATCGATTGGTAGTAGGGGCAAGACTCGACTGGCGAGCTGTCGCAATGCTCCGTTTGTATGCTCGTTACCTCAAGCAGTTAAGTGTTCCCTATAGTCAAGAATTTATCGCAGATACTCTTTCCAGACACTTGGACCTGACGCGTAATTTAGTTGCCTTATTTAAGAGTTACTTTGATCCACGCTACGCCTCTGAAGGAGAGTCAGAGAGAGCAGCTGGTTTGGTTTCTAAAATACAAATTGGTTTAGACTCAATTAGAAACATCAATGAAGATAAAGTTATTCGTGGCTATCTTGAACTGGTGCAGGCGACGTTGCGAACCAACTTTTTTCAAACCTTTGAAGATGGTACTTTCAAGTCCTATATTTCAGTTAAATTAGCAACCCAAAGAATTACCCTGGCACCTAAGCCACGGCCAGCTTTTGAAATATTTGTCTATTCTCCGCGAGTTGAAGGCGTCCACTTACGGGGAGGAAAAGTAGCACGAGGTGGCTTGCGCTGGTCAGACAGAATTGAAGACTACCGTACTGAGGTACTTGGGTTAGTCAAAGCTCAACAAGTAAAAAATGCGGTGATTGTCCCTACAGGAGCCAAGGGCGGTTTTGTTGCTAAGCAAGCCAACCCGGCCGCGGGACGTGAAGCTTTTGTTCAAGAAGGTATTGCAAGTTACATGCTGTATGTACAGGCGCTGCTAGATATCAGTGACAATATGGTTGACGAACAGCTAGTGCCGCCACTTGAAGTTGTTCGTCGCGATGGAGATGACCCTTATCTTGTAGTTGCAGCGGACAAAGGGACCGCGACGTTTTCTGATACTGCTAATGAGATTTCTGAAGCAAATAATTTCTGGCTGGGGGATGCATTTGCTTCCGGGGGTGGCAATGGTTACGACCACAAGGGCATGGGGATTACAGCCCGCGGCGCATGGGTTGCTGTGCAAAGACATTTTCATGAGATTGGAGTAGATATCCAGACTGAAGACTTCAGCGTGGTTGGTATTGGAGATATGGGTGGCGACGTGTTTGGTAATGGCATGCTTCTGTCTGAACACATTCAGTTAGTGGCAGCGTTTAATCATCTCCACATCTTTGTTGACCCCTCACCTGACGCTAGGGCAACATTCGTAGAAAGGCAGCGGCTTTTTGATACTCCAAGGACAACCTGGGAAGACTTTAACGAAGATCTAATGTCCGAGGGTAGTGCAGTTTATTCAAGGAATGCGAAGTCTCTCACGTTAACCCCCGAGATAAAAAATCGATTTGCTATTGATGCAGACGAGTTAACTCCAACAGAGCTTATTAACCATATTTTGAAGGCACCAGTTGACTTGATTTGGAATGGGGGTATTGGAACCTATATCAAGTCATCCTCGGAAAACAATTCAGAGGTTGGAGATCGAGCAAATGATGGACTGCGAGTCGATGGTCGGGAGTTACAATGCAAGGTAGTCGGTGAGGGTGGGAATTTAGGGATGACCCAGCGTGGGCGAGTGGAGTTTTGTTTGCGTGGAGGGCTCTGTAATACTGACTTTATCGACAATGCTGCTGGGGTAGATTGTTCAGACCATGAGGTAAATATTAAGATACTGCTCAATAAACAGGTTGCGGCAGGGAATATAGATGTTCAGGAAAGAAATATACTATTGGAGTCGATGACTGAAGATGTAGCCTCTTTGGTTTTAGATAATAACCTGAGACAGACCAAATCTATTAGCTTGGCGATGGCGCGAAGTCAGCAGCATCATTCAGAGTACCAACGATATTTAAGTTGGCTTGAGCAAGAGGATCAACTTGATCGTGATTTAGAGTTTTTACCTTCCGACGAGCAGCTCACCGACAGAATCAATAGGCATCAACCCAGTTGGACTAGACCAGAACTATCTGTATTAATTTGTTACTCAAAAGTGCTGCTGAAAGAGGCGTTAGCTGGCTCAGATCTATTAAGTGATCCTTGGCTTGCGAGTGCGGTGACGAATTACTTCCCTAAGGCGCTTGTGTCTCAATTTGGTGAGGCAGTCGAAGCTCATTCCCTAGCCAATGAAATAGCTATTAATCAAGTTGTAAATGACTTGGTCAATCGTGTTGGATTTAGTTTTTTCTTCAGGCAGATGGAATCCACTGGATCGTCTGCGGAGGATGTTATCAGAGCATATACCGTGGTCATAGAAGTGCTCGGGCTTAAACGCCTCTGGCAGCAAATTGAAGAGCATAACCCGAGGTTACCAGCAGCGACAGAGTTAGAGTTATTACATATTTTAGTAAGATTAGCACGCCGGGCGACCCGTTGGTTTCTTCGCAATCATAGGCTGAGTCTAGATTGTGCATCCCTTATAGCTGACTATGGAAGCCCCACACAAACTCTGTTAGCAGAGCTCCCTCGGTTACAAAAAGATCAGTGGAAGACGCTTTGGAGTGATGAGAGAGACGAGCTAACCGATATGGGGGTAGAGCTTAAATTAGCTGAACAACTAGCAGCCAATGATAGTATGTTTATGAGCATGGGTGTTGTTCAGACAGCTCTGCAGCTCGAGACGCCGGTGCAAAAAGTGGCTGAGGTCTATTTTGATTTAGGAGAGTTTTTGTCACTGGACTGGTTTATGGCTCAAATAGTTGATTTGCAGCCAGATAGTCGTTGGCAGGATCTCGCTCGAGAAACCTACGTTGATGATCTAGAGAGTCAGCGAAGAAGATTAACAGCTTGTTTGTGTAAAAGAGAGTCCAATGGCACCTCTGCGATGAATAAATGGCAAGCAGAACAAAAAGAGCTGATTCACCGCTGGAAACTTATGATAAAGGATCTACGCAAGGTACCCCAGTCTGACTTTGCAATGATTTCAGTTGCCCTGAGAGAACTTCTCAATTTGGTACAAGCATCCGTGGATAACTGAGTTGTCTTCAGCAAAGATAAATGGTTTATCGTTGCTGTATTTGTTTTGAATTAACTGCTAATGGTTCAAAATCAGGTTGCCCGCTTTATGTTGGCAGGTGGCGGTGTTATAGCCAGACCAGCCATCCTCTCTACCTTCACGCCAACCCCTACACCACTGGTAGGCCATTGTTGTGTTTTCTTGATAGGGACAAAGGGATAGAGAACGACCTTGAATTGCTGATTGATAACCTTTTACATACGAACGATGCTCTAGGTCTCGTTTGTGTTTCTTCATAGACAACTCCTGTTCTACTTAGATCAAAGGTAATATAGGGTTGTGTTAAAGCTATTCTACAGCGTAATTTTTCGACTTGACTGCATACCAATGTTTATTTCTAAACAAAATAGTTTAAACACCTATATCATACGCGCTTTCTTAGGAACGCGTAATTTTAGACTAATGTTTGTCAGATTCGTTCAGACGTTTTTGGTATATGCAGATCTAAAGTTATAGCTTGAAGTAATGAAAAGGGTAATGAAGTGACGCAGGTATCTTTAAAAAACGATTGGTTAGCCACCTGTCCTAAAGGACTAGAATTATTGTTATCTGAAGAGCTCATTGCTATGGGAGCTGAAGGGGTAAAAGAAACCGTGGCTGCGGTTTATTTTAATGGCTCTTTGGAACTTGCTTACAGAGCTTGCCTATGGTCGCGCCTTGCTAATCGAATTTTAATGCCCTTGCACAGTTTTATGCTCAAGGAGTCGGATGATTTGTATCGAGAGTGCAATGACATTCCATGGGAACAGCATTTTTCGTCGGTTGAAAGTATCGCGATAGATTTTATAGGCACCTCACGCTTAGTTGACAACACGATGTACGGATCACAACGAGTTAAAGACGCGATTGTTGATCGTATTCGCCGTATTGAAGGTGAACGCCCAAGTGTAGATACCAAGAATCCGGACATTCGCATTCAAGTTAGGCAGCACAAGGGCCGCGTTTCAGTTTCTCTGGATATATCGGGAGAAAGTCTTCATCGTAGGGGATATCGTACTGGTCAGGGTAGTGCACCGATCAAGGAAAATTTGGCAGTTGCTTTATTGCTAAGGGCCGGTTGGCCAGCAATGGCTGCAGAGGGTGGGGCTCTGTTAGATCCTATGTGCGGAAGTGGTACATTGCTTATTGAAGGGGCGATGATGGCTGCGGATATAGCGCCGGGAATGCTTCGCGAGCGCTATGGTTTTGACAGCTGGCTACAACATGACGCCGAACTTTGGCAGGCTTTAATTGATGAGTCCCATCAGCGTAAAGCAATTGGCCTTGAAAAGTTGGAGTTAGATATTCGTGGGTATGATGCCAATCCGCGTGTACTTGAGTACACGACTAAAAATATTGAAAATGCTGGGCTTGATGATCACATTCGTTTAGCGCACAAGCCTATAGATCAGTTTGGGAAGCCCACAGCAGAAAGAGGGCTGTTATTGACTAATCCGCCCTATGGTGCCCGTTTAGGTGAGATGGAGGAGTTAATTCCGCTATACCAAAAATTGGGCGCCGTTTTACAGAAAAACTTTCATGGCTGGAGGGCAGCTGTGTTTACTGGGAACGTCGATCTAGGACGTGAAACAGATCTCTCTCCGACAAAGCAATACAGTCTATTCAATGGAACCATTCCCTGTAAATTATTGGTTTTTGAAGATATGACATCCAAGTCAGCGCAAATTGCCGCTAGGCTAAGTACTCCAGCACCGGCTCAAGCGCTGACGTCAGGCGCTAAGATGGTACTCAATCGACTAAAAAAGAATAGACGAAAACTAGAGAGTTGGTACAAAAAATCTGATGTGAGTTGTTATCGGCTTTATGATGCGGATATTCCAGAGTACGCCGTCGCGATAGACGTCTATGACCACTCAATTTATGTGCAGGAATATGTAGCCCCTAGCACAATATCAGAGAAAGTAGCTAGAGAACGCTTTGGAGAAATCAAACAGGCCGTCAAAGAGTTTTCTGTAAATTTCACTGGCAAGATTTACTATAAAGAAAGGCGGCGCCAAAAAGGCGACAGTCAATATGAGAAACTTAGCGAGGGGTCAAGTGATACCTTTACAGTGTCAGAGGGCAAGGCTATTTTTGAAATCAATTTGTCGGATTATCTTGATACAGGATTGTTTCTAGATCATCGGCCTGTGAGGTCGATGATAGGTGAGATGGTAAAGGGGAAAAGGTTTCTTAATTTATTTTGCTATACCGCTGCAGCTTCTGTGCAGGCAGCCCTTGCTGGAGCCGCCAGCTCTTTGAGTATTGATATGTCAAATACCTACTTGGATTGGGCGCAACGTAATTATGATTTAAATAGTTTGCGATCTAGCAAACACAAGTTGCTTCGAGCTGACTGTATGAAATGGTTGGAGTCTGAACAAGAGCAGTACGATATAATTTTTCTTGATCCACCGACCTTTTCTAATTCCAAGAAAATGGATTCTGTCCTCGATATCCAGAGAGACCACGGTGATTTGATTCGATCCTCAATGGCTAAACTGGCACCGGGTGGTACTTTAATTTTTTCAAATAATTTCCGTAAATTTAAGATGGATGAGTTAACGTTACGCCAATTTAATTGTCAGAATATTACACCACAAACGCTGGATATGGACTTTGAGCGAAATCCTCGTATTCATAATGTTTGGTTAATCACCCGCAACCAGCAATTTGGAAGTAAAGAGCAAGCATAAACAAGAATAACTACTGTCTCATTTTTAGGCCTTTAGGATCGTACCACCCTCTCAGGCTAGCCTGTGCGGAGAAACGTTCAAGCGCTATCTCGATCTCAAACTCAGCCGTACTAATTATTTCGTTCGAAAGAAGAGGTACATTGACATAACCCATCCCAATTGAACTCCCAACAGCGTGACCAAATGCTCCTGAGGTCAGGTAACCAACAATCTCACCATTCATCACTATAGGCTCGTTGTGGTACAGCAGAGGGTCAGGGTTTTCTAATCGGAATTGGACAAGTCGCCTTTCGGGTACTCCCTTACTTCTCTGAGTCATCAATGCTTGGTAGCCAATAAAATCACCTGATGTCATATCGGCAACAAAATTCAGCCCAGCTTCAAGAAGGTTGTCATGTGAACCTATATCATGACCCCAGTGCCTAAAGCCTTTTTCTAGTCGTAAACTATTGACCGCATGAAGGCCTACATTCTGTAGTGAGAATGATTTGCCTGCCTGATAAAGAGTTGTATAAAGCTTTTCCGCATTATCGGCTGGAACCATAATCTCCCATCCGAGCTCTCCGACATAACTGATGCGTTGTAACCAGCATAGGTGTCCTCCAATATTGGCATGCCGCCCTGTGCCAAATGGAAAAGCATCGAAAGAAAGATCAATATCAGTCACGCTTTCAAGTAGCTGACGAGATAGGGGCCCTTGGAGCGCCATGCATGCATAAGCGGCACTGATATTTTCTACTTTTGTATCTCCCTGAGCATGCTTCTTTAAACGCCACCAATCGCGGTTAAATGAGCCTATGCTGGTAACAACCCAAAATTTATCTGAAGCTACACGACAAATCGTTAGGTCTGCTTCAATTCCACCTCTCTGATTTAACCACTGGGTGTATACCACTTTACCAACAGGGACATCGATGTTTGCTGCACTAAGTATTTGTAGTGTTGTGAGTGCATCTTTGCCTGAGACTTCGAACTTGCCGAAGGAGGAAATGTCATATAACCCTACGGTCTCTCGAACAGCCATATGTTCTGAGGCTGTATTAGCAAACCAATTTTGCCGTCGGTAGCTGTATATGTATTCGGCTTTTTGTCCTGGTTTAGCAAACCAGTTGGGTCGCTCAAACCCTCCAACTTCACCAAAGCATGCGCCGTGATCCTTCAGTACTTCATGCAAAGGAGATTGCTGAAGGTTTCGCGCCGAGTGGTATTGGTAATAGGGCCAGTGCATTGCATAGGTGTGCCCTAAAGCCTCTGGTATGCGTTCTGCAACATATTGATCAGTGCGCTGACAAGGATGATGTCGAGTTACATCGCATTCTGATATGTCGCCAGACGGATAACCATCAACAACCCAATCTGCCATTAATTTGCCTAAACCGCCTCCGGCTCCGATACCCTTCGAATTAAGACCGCAGGCAACATAAAGATTGTCAACTTCTGGAGTTGGCCCCATGAGATGAAGATTGTCACTAGTAAAACTTTCAGGACCGTTAAACCATGTTCTTATACCGACCTCACCAAATTTTGGAAATGTCTCCATACCTCTGATTAAATATTCTTCGATATGCTCCATATCGCAGGGAAATTGATCAAAACAAAAGTCCTCACTAATTCGATCCATGGATAGTCCTTTGGCGTTATGCTCAAACCAGCCGACCAGCATTTTTCCTGCATCTTCCTTGAAATAAACTCCTTTATCAAAATCCCGCAAAACCGGTCTTGGCGTAAGGCCATCCATTTCCTCTGTGACAACATAAAAATGCTCGCAAGCATGAAGTGGAAGCTCTACTCCAACACTCTTAGCTATGTCACGAGACCACATGCCTCCGCAAAGTATAACTGTTGATGATTTTAAAAAGCCCCGATCAGTATGAACACCAACAATTGCTCCATTTTCAATACAGAGTTCCTCAGCCTTGGTGTTTTCATAGATAGCAGCACCACCCATACGCGCTCCCTTAGCAAGGGCCATTGTGGTGTCCACTGGGTTTGTTTGGCCATCTTGACGAATATACATCGCACCTAATATGCCATCAGGATTAATACCTGGGTATAACTCTTCTAGCCGACCTAAACTAATCATTTCAGCCTCAACACCAAATACTGCTTCAACTGACGCAAGGCGCTTAAGCTCTTCTAAGCGTTCCGCAGTGCGGGCAATGGAGAGACTTCCAATTTGCTTATAACCTGTTGCTTGACCTGTTTCTTCTTCTAGCCGTGCATAGAGTTCATGACTGTACTTGGCGAGTTCCGTCAGAGTAGGGGTTGGCCACAGCATACTGACTAACCCCGCTGCATGCCATGTGGTCCCGCAGGTTAGCTGTTTGCGTTCGAGTAAAACGACATCTTTCATGCCTCGTTTCGTCAAATGATAGGCAATAGAGCACCCAATGATTCCACCGCCAATAATGACAACTTCGGCTTTTTCGGGAAGATCAGTTAACTTCGCCACAGATTAAACTCCGACTGAATAGAAGCGTTTATTGATAAGGTTACCGCTAATCATCACTTTTTAACTTTTGTCTCTGAGGCTATTGTTTTCAGGATCATAGATCGCATCCATTCTTACATGGCAGCGTCGCGAGCCAAGAGACGTGTCGACCGTTAACTGCTGACCTGATATACAAAGGCCTGAATCAATATAAGCGAAAGCAAGACTTTGATTTGCCCTATGACCATAAGCACCACCGGTTACGATACCGGCCAATTCACCATCGCAGAATACCGCTTCATTACCGAAGCATTCCGCGGGAATTTGATCATCAAAAACCAAGTACGCTAACTTTATTTGCAAGCCTTCAGCAGAGCGGCGAAGAAGATTTTCTGACCCGATAAACTTTCGGTCTAAGTTAATAAATCGATCCATGCCGGCTTCAAGGCCCGATATTTCTTCGGTAAATTCATGTCCGTAAGCGCGATACATTTTCTCCATTCGCATGCTATTTAAAGCTTGTCCTCCAAAATCCCTGAGACCAAAAGATCGCCCATGAAACTGGAGCGTCTCATAGATCGATATAACCTGCCAGTTAGGCATATGGATTTCCCAGCCTAATTCCCCCGCATATGACACCCGTAACGCAAGAACTTCGGCTGAGTCGAGTTGTATCATCTTACAGGTCAGCCAAGGGAACGCTTGGTTACTCAAATCCTCAGAGGTACACAACTCCATGATATCGCGAGCTCTAGGGCCTGTTACCAGAAGACCACCCCATGAATCGGTAAGATCTTGTATGTTGATATCAAAATCATGACTATGCCATTGTAACCATTGATAATCTTTGTACTGAGAACTGATCGCTCCCATCAGGATGTAATCATTATCTCCTATACGACTAATCGTTTGCTCCGCCATGATGCCCCCATTGGGAGCATGAAAAAGAGTTAGTACTATTTGGCCAACCTTTGATGGCAGAGAATTACTCGACAAATGATCTAAAAAAGTATGGGCATCAGCGCCGGTTATGCGGAATTTTGCCGTGCCCGATAGATCAGCAACACCGCAGCTCTTCTGAACCGCCTCACATTCGCTAGCCACAGCACTATGAGCTTCATTGTGAGCCCAAGTATGAGATTCAAATTGATTACTTTCGGTTTTGAACCAACCCGGTTTTTCATAGCCGGCAACAACACTATGAACCGCACCTTTTTGGGCAAGGACAGTGTGTAGAGGGCTTACTCTGATAGGTCGTCCATGGGGGCGGTTCTCGTTCGGGCAGGCCGAGGCATACATGCGTTCATAGGACTCAATTGCTCGTGTGATGCAATAGGTTTTATCGGCCCAAGTAGAAAAGCGACGACTATCTAGTGAGTTCATGTTGAGTTCGGTTTGACCATGTACCATCCATTGCGCCAAGTATTTACCGATACCACCTTGAGCTATACCTATACTCGCGCCACATAGGTTCCAGAAATTACGGAGCCCCGCTGCGGGTCCAACTAAAAGGTTGTCATCTGGTGTGTGAGTGATCGGACCATTAATGATACTTTTGATGCCGACCTCTTTAAATATGGGCATTAATTCCATGCATCGCTCTAACCATGGCATTAGACGTAACAAATCGCCTTCAAAAAGTTCACGATCAAACCCCCAATCCATGCCGTTAATAGCCCAAGGCTTTGAGCCTCGGGTTTCATAGGGCCCAATAAGTATCCCTTTACCTTCCTGGCGGAGATAAGCCGCTGCAGTCGAGTCTCTAATGACGGGTAATTCCTTCATTAATGAGGCTATATCTGGATGATCATCAGTTACAAGGTATTGGTGTTCAAGATTAACAATGGGCACGTGCACGCCTACCATAGCGCCCACCTCGGGAGCAAAACATCCACCAGCGTTAACCACATGTTCTGCAACAATAGTCCCTTTTTCTGTAATAACTTGGTATTCGCCAGAATCTAAGACATTGATATCTAGCACTCTGTTGAAACGACTCACTGTAGCACCCTGTTCTCGCGCTAGTTGAGACAGAGGCATTACTACGGAGCTAGGATCAACATGACCGTCATTGGGCGTATAGATAATCGATCGAGCCTGCTCAAAATCCATAAAGGGATTTAGTTCTGAGGCTTCCTCCTTGCTGACGAAATGCATTTCGCAGCCCACATTGTGCGAGCGACTGATAACGTTACGAAACCACTGCTCTTCAACTTCTGAGTAACCGACCCGCAAACTACCGCAACGATGAAACGATGAGGAGAGTTTTGTTTTCTCTGGTAATATCTCGTCATAAAGTTTAATGGTGTACTCATGAATTTTTGACAGCGTATGATTTCCATTAAAATTAGTACATAGTCCAGCAGCATGCCATGTAGACCCGCTGGTAAGCTCTCCTTTTTCTATTAATACTACGTCGGTCCATCCTTCTTCTGTGAGATGGTACATCAGGTTAACCCCAAGTGAGCCACCACCAATAATTACAACGCGAGCATGGGTCTTCATTCTGGAAAATTCCTATGAGTTATGACAGCTTCCTTGACCTTGATTATTTAGACCTGCCTATCGCTTCTTTTGAGAGAAAGATATCAAATTCCTGTCTTATCCGGTTATCTAGGTCATCACTGATGTGATCAGGGAACCAATTTTGAAGTATTTGTGTTTTTTGTTTCACTGCATTATCAATGAGATTAGGTTTGCCCTCTTCCACCCAGACGTTAGGGCTAGAACGGTTGCCCAACTCGGGATAAATATATTCACTCTGCATAACAGATAGTGTCTGGTCTGAACCTAGATAATGACCTTTGTCGTTCAAACAGACATCCCTCATTACCTCTAAGCTAAGTGAATCTTCATCCACATTAATGCCTTTAGTCATGCGAAGACATGCGCCGAGAACATCATTATCAACGATAAGACTTTCTGGGCATGTTCCCATCAAGCTTGCATACATTCCAGCTGCCTCATAGACAATATTTCCTCCAGCCATGGCAGCGGCGACCGCGGTATAAGCTCTTTCTGCACCAGCTTGGAAGTCAGGAAGTTTTGCATCAGTCATCCCGCAAGCAGTGCCGGTGGGTAAATTTAGGTAATTGCCCATTTGAGCGCAAGCGGCAGAAAGCAAGCCTTGTTCTGGTGAGCCACCACTCATTGCTCCGGTTCTAAGATCTGAAACAAAAGGCCAGGTGCCTATAATAGCAGGGGCCCCTGGTCGTATTGCATTGACATAGATCAGACCACCAATACATTCTGCCCATGCTTGTGAAACAGCGCCAGCTAATTTTGCTGGTGCAGTAGCACCGGCTTGCCCTGCGGATAAAAGCAAGATAGGCATGCCGCCTTCCACTCCCACACGCAGACACTCGAGAGATTCTTCGGCAAATTTCATGGGAGGAACCACAAAGCAGTTCGACATACTCACAAATGGACGTTCTCGCCACTTTGCCTCGCTGCCAGCGACAAGATGAAGTAAGCGCAGACCATCCTGGACATGCTGCGCGGCAGTGAAACTGACACCTACATGCTTGGTGGTCCCCATAATCGAGCAGTACAAAGAGTTAAGATCTAATGCTCTTGGATCTTCAATGTCTCGAGGAACACAAGTTCTTTGAAACATATGAATATGCTCACACCTATCTGTAATACGTGCCATATCATATAGATCCTGAGCTCTTGATTCCCGATAACTATTCTCTGTCGGGTCAGCAACCATAACTGCAGCCCCGGCAGTGGAAAAATGAACTCGTTGTCCACTGAGGTCTAAGTCACTTTTCTGATCTTGAGCGTGAAAAACTAGATCTCGTTGAGCGAGTTGCAGCGTGCGCTGCACTAATTCTCGAGGCATCCGCAAGCGCCCATCTGTTCCCATAATTGCTCCCGCGGCAACGCATGTTTCTTGGCAGTGAGGTGTTGCTTGAGCAAAGCCTATAGTTTCCAAAATAGTTAAAATATTTTCATGGATGGCGAGCATGTCGCTCTGTTTTAAAGGTTGGTATGTGCCACCAATTTCGCCCGGGAGTACGGGCTTCTCATTGTTTGGAAGAGGTGCTTTTCGTTCAATAATTCTTGCCTTCCGGCCGCCAGATCTTTTTGTCATTTTAGTACTCCGAACCTCTAGTGGGTTTTGAAGATTATTATTATCAGACTATGCCATTATTTTGGTGTTATTACCTATCCATTATCAATTGAAATTTTTTACTTTAAAGATTAGATATTCTAATGTTAAATGGAAGCTGGTTATTTGGATATGGAAGGGCTGTGCGCATGGGAAGAAAGTTACCCCCCTTAAATAGCTTAAAAGCATTTGAAGCTGCGGCGAGATCACTAAGCTTCACTGTTGCGGCAGAGGAATTATGTGTAACTCAGGCCGCTGTAAGTCATCAAATTAAATCGCTTGAAGTTTATCTCGCTACTAAATTATTCACTCGACTGCATCGGCGATTATCATTGACTGCAGAGGGCGAAGAGCTGTACATCACATTGCAGCCTGCTTTTGATGAGATTGCACAAACAATTGTTAGTATTAGACAAAATTTTGGCCGTCAGATGCTCAAGGTTAGGTTAGCTCCCTCCTTTGCTGCGAAATGGCTTTCTCCTCGCTTAAAGCAATTTCGTGACATGTATCCTGATATTGATTTGAATTTATCTCATTCGAGTAAGCCAGTTGATTTTCGAAATGAGGATGTTGATGTAGCACTAACCTATGGTGGTGGCGAATGGAAGGATGTTGAATGTTTTCCTCTGATATATTTAGATTTTTTCCCGGTGTGCAGTCCTTCGTTGCTAAATAAAAAAAAGATGATTAAACAGCCCTTAGATTTAGCCACATTTCCCTTGCTGCATGATGCGGACTATAAAGGTTGGGAAAATTGGTTAAATCAAGAAGACGCAGTTAGCGTCAATGCCCATAGAGGCACAATTATTGATGATACTAATGTTCTTATTCAAGCCGCACTGGATGGACAGGGCGTCGCGTTAGGATCATCCCCATTTGTTGCCGATCATATTCAGTCGGGTCGGTTGGTTCGCTTGTTTGATCATGAGCTCGTTTCTAGTAATGCTTATCATTTTGTTTGCCCTCCAGCGAACCTCAAGCAGCCAGCTGTTAAGGCGTTCCATCAATGGTTATTGACACATGTAGCATGAGTGAGTCTAAGAGCTTTACTCCTGATCTCGATTTTATTGAATTTTATAGGTAAAAACATATGACCAACCAACTTACGCTTTTAACAGGATCTAATTGTCATCTTTGTGACCAGGCAAAAGCCATGCTCAATCCGCTGGTCATTGAGAAGGATTGGGAACTGGTTGAGGTAAGCATTCACGGTAACAAAGATCTCGAGGAGACCTACGGAATTCGAATCCCCGTTGTGGTTTTTCCAGATGGTTCAGAAAAGGGTTGGCCATTCACTGCAGCTCAAATTAGACGATTACTTCAGGTTAAAAAGTAGTTCGTTGCAGCTGACCTAGCTTAAAGGAAAAGCATTGGGATAATTTCTCTTAAATAATTAAAAAAGGGTATCAAAGATGCCCTTTTTTATTGCTGTGACAAATATCAAGTGCCAGATGTTGAGCTAGTACTAGTCGTCGCTGTAGTGCCAGCAGTGCCGCTAGTTCCAGTCGTAGGTAAGGAGGAGGGGCTGTTATTGATCACTACGTTTTTAATCAATACACTACTAATAAGTCCTCCAGCTATTAGCGTTGCTTTTGATACACCTGGTATTTTTCCTGCTTTTGTAACTACATCTGCATTAGTTCCAGTTTCAGGGGTCTGTTCTACAGGTTCATCCATTGGTGCCTGAGCGAAACTAGCCGGTCAAATAGATAGAGCTATGGTAATGGCGATGGCAAGGTCTTTTTTCTTAAACATGATAGACAGTCCCTTTCGTATGGTGTTTAACTGCGAGCGCCATTAGAGACGTCGGAATCCTTAAGGTCGGTAGAATAATCGATTAATTTCTGATGTTGGTAAACAAA
>ENA-OWNS01000243-OWNS01000243.1-marine-metagenome-genome-assembly--contig:-NODE-243-length-27082-cov-3.418996_pt1 | contig 27082 bp, 19 predicted proteins | sample MGYA00238137_ERZ651772 | MGnify/ENA primary metagenome ERZ651772 (study PRJEB26903, sample SAMN06264699) | marine metagenome | isolation source: Columbia River Estuary | place: USA:Columbia River Estuary... | reverse complement strand
GGTTTTGCCTCTGTGTGCATTGATATAGGGAGAGGAATCTCTAAACCACTTTACATGGGATATATTGTCAGTCATGGCTATTGTTCACTGTGTACTGAGATTTTGATTAACAGTACTTATCAATCAGACCTCTTAGTATAACAATACTTGGATCAAGTTGGTCCAATGCGAGAAATTCATTTGGCTGGAGAGCCGAGTCAATGGATTCGGGGCCAAGAACCACGGTTTCCATACCCAGAGCCGTCAGAAATGGTGCTTCAGTGGCAAGCGCACACGCTGTGCGGTGGCAACCATCCCTTCGTGCGTGTTCTTGCCCTCGCGTTCACTAGCGGTGGCCCTGCAGGAAAAAGCTGTTCTCTGATTTGCGAAACAGTTGCTGGGTAGCCGCAGATGGCTTGTATCTCGGTCAAGCTAAGGTCGAAAAATACGGCAGCAAGCGTGCGGGATAAACCATCTTGGCACTGACTTGGCACTGACTTGGCTCTTGGATGCTCAAGCGATTTTAGGCTGCATCGTGTGAATTTTTGTTAACCAAAATCCTTACAATTCTTTCGTCTCCCTGATGTGCCGTAGTGTCGATTAACGTGTAAGCTATTAAAGGTAGAGGCCGGTTGAGCGACCGGATGCCGGTAAATTTTGATCGCTAAACCGAGACAACCAATGGTGACAATTCAGGAAGTCAAAGATTATAGGCCAGATATCACACTGAACCTTCGCAGTGTACTCAATGATCTGGTCGCCGATGGCAGACTCTCAACCTCTGATGCGGAAACCCTGAGTTTGAGGAGCCGAACCAAAGATCAACTTAAGTGGCATCCCATAGAACTTATTGCAGAACAGGGGCCGGCAGATCAGCAGAACCCGGCCAAGAATCTTGATCTTGAAACGCTGACGCATTGGCTGTGTGAACGCGCCAAGCAACCCTACAAGCGAATAGACCCGCTGAAAGTTGATGCCACAGTTGTGACGAAAGTGATGTCTGCGGAGTTTGCAAGGCGCCACGAATTACTGGCATTGGAAGTGCGGGATGATGAGGTGATCATTGCCTGCGCGCAGCCCTATGTGTTCGGATGGGAAGCGACAATTATGCAGTCGCAGCCAGGAAAAGTGTTAACCCGCGTCATCGCAAATCCTGCGGATGTTCGTCGATATACCAACGAATTCTACCAGATGGCGAAATCCGTCCGTAAAGCAAACGCACAGGGTTTGAACACCAGTTCCTTGTCGAACCTTGAGCAGATGCTAGAACTTGGCCACATCGACGCCATGGAAGCCAATGATGCTCATGTGGTTAATATCGTGGACTGGTTACTGGGTTATGCGTTCACCCAAAGAGCGAGCGACATACATCTTGAGCCGAGACGAGAGAAAGGCCGAATTCGATTCAGAATTGATGGGGTTTTACACCTGGTTTACGAGTTACCCTCATCGGTGATGACAGCTGTGATCAGTCGGATAAAAACGCTGGGAAGAATGGATGTCGCAGAAAAGCGCAGACCTCAGGACGGGCGTTTAAAAACAAAAACTCAGGATGATCATGAGATTGAACTGAGATTGTCGACACTACCTACCGCGTTTGGCGAGAAAATGGTGATGCGGATATTCGATCCTGACATATTGCTGAGGACCTTTGAGCAGTTGGGACTTGCGGATGATGATTTTGACCGCTGGCAGGGTATGGTTAAAAACCCAAGTGGCATTGTGCTTGTGACGGGACCCACGGGTTCGGGTAAGACGACCACGCTCTACTCCAGTTTGAAGCAACTGGCGACAGAAGACGTGAACGTTTGTACTATTGAAGACCCGATAGAGATGGTCGAGCCTAGCTTCAATCAAATGCAGGTGAACTCGAATATCGATCTGCATTTTGCCGATGGCGTTCGAGCGCTATTGAGGCAGGATCCGGACATTATCATGGTGGGAGAAATCCGGGATCTAGAAACAGCAGAGATGGCAATTCAAGCAGCGTTGACGGGTCACTTGGTGATATCAACGCTGCACACAAACGACGCTCCCCTTGCAATTACGCGACTACTTGAATTGGGCGTTGCGCCTTATTTGATAAAAGCAACGGTTTTGGGCGTGATGGCACAACGTCTGGTGCGTACGCTTTGCCCGCATTGCAAAACTGTGGGCGATAGTGACCCGGATGTTTGGAAAACATTGACGACACCGTGGAAAATGAAGTTACCTAACAAGGTCTACCAGCCTGTCGGTTGCTTGGATTGTCGGGAAACCGGGTTTATCGGTAGACAGGGAATTTATGAGTTGTTGCCACTGACTGATGGTATCAAGCCCTTGATAAATACGGGCGTCGATATCGGTAAACTACGCAGATCTGCGATGAAAGAAGGAATGAAAACTCTGAGATTGAGCGGAGCAATGAAAGTGGCAGCGGGTATGACGACCGTCGCCGAAGTGTTAAGAGTTGCACCTTTTTCAGGTACGGAATGATTAATTCGGCTTTGGTCGCCGAGCTCGGCGAAGACGTCTCGAAATACATCGATAAACATTGTCGTGACAACGAAGCCGAGCTGGTGGAGCAGTTCAAATTTGTTTGCTATCTCAGCAAATACGTTTACAACTGTCTGCAAATTGATCCTGAGCTTGTTCATGAGCTGCTCGCATCAGGAGATTTGCAGAGGCAATATGACCGCGATGACTACCGTTCGGTCTTTGCGCATGTAGACCTTGAGTCCATCGACTTCAGGCTGCGCAAAGTGCGTCGTAGGGAAATGATTCGGATCATCTTTCGCGACCTGACAAGATCGGCCAGCTTAAATGAAACGACAAACGACCTCTCAAGCCTGGCGGAAGCCTGTCTTAACGCTGCGCACGATATCCACTATCGGGCCAACTGTCTGAAGTATGGGGAGCCGAAAGGCGACGGTACAGGTACTGTTCAGAAAATGACGATACTGGCGCTTGGGAAACTGGGTGCTCGAGAGCTTAATGTTTCTTCTGACATTGATTTAATTTTTTTCTACGATGAGCCCGGTTTAGCCGTTTCTCCAGTCGGCAAGGAGCTGAGTAACCAAGAGTTTTTTCTGCGCACGAGTCGACACATCATAAAGTCTCTGGACGAGGTAAGTGCCGAAGGATTTGTTTTTCGGGTGGATATGAGACTTCGACCCTATGGTGAAAGTGGTGCGCTCATTCTTAACAGCGTCGCGATGGAAAAGTATTTTTATGAGCAGGGGCGTGATTGGGAGCGCTACGCTTTTGTAAAAGCGCGACCGGTGGCGGGTAACATTGAGCAAGGGAAAACGTTTCTTTCATGGTTGAAACCTTTTATCTATCGACGACACCTGGATTATGGCGCGCTGGAATCTCTCCGTGAAATGAAAGGGCTCATCGATACCCAAGTTGAAAACAAGCAGCATTATCATGATTTGAAGTTGGGACCCGGAGGCATCAGAGAGGTAGAATTCATTACACAGGCGCTCCAGTTAATCTGGGGAGGTCGTCATCCGGAGCTCCAGACGCCGGAGATCGACTTAAACCTGAATGCACTTGCGTCGCTTAAATTTTTGCCCGAAGGAGAAGTCAGACAGCTGCTAAATGCCTATGAATTTCTGCGAAATAGCGAGCACGCCATGCAAGCTGAAAATGATCGTCAGACCCAGTTGATTTCAACCGAACCTGCGTCGCGGTTCCGACTCGCGGTGGCGATGGGTTACGCTGATTTCGATGCTTATCATGCCCAGTTAGAGACTCACCGTGGTCTTGTCCGTGGCGTTTTTTCGGGATTAATGACAGCAAACAGCGCAGAGAAAAAAGCGCAGGTTGAGGGGAACCTGTTCTGGTTTTCTCTTTGGCGCGATCCTTCATCGAATGATTCCGTCAGGCTGCTCGCCACTGTGGGGTTCGAGGATGCGCAAAGAACATCAAAACACTTGAGCGATTTTTCACATAAGTTGCAGAAACGCGAGTTGCATGAATTGAGCAAGTCACGGGTCAATCGACTGATGCCAATATTACTAAGTCTGGTGGCAAAGGAGTCGCAGCCGGAGATCACGCTGGATCGCCTGTTACCACTTATTGATACGATTACCCGTCGAAGTACTTACGTGTCCTTTCTACTTGAAAACGGTGATGCGTTAAAACGCTGCGTTCATCTGTGTGCGATGAGTGATTGGATTTCAACGCGCCTGTCGGAATTTCCAGTTTTACTCTACGAGCTGACGGATCGACAAATTCATGACGTGGTGCTTGAAAAGGCGCAACTCGAGCAGCAGCTAAAGCATCGGCTAGAAGAGGTAGAAGAGAATGACCTTGAACTGCAGATGGACACCTTAAGGCAATTCAAGAGTAGTGTTGTTCTGCGGATTGCGGCGCTTGAATTGCTGGATGCGCTGCCATTGATGGAAGCGTCCGGAGCATTGAGTCACGTCGCGGAAGTGATTTTAGACAGCGTTGTTGCGCTAACGTTTGACCAGCTGGCGATCAAGTTTGGCGAACCCTGCAGTTCTGAGGGTCAGGCGCTGGGTCTGGGTTTTGGTGTCGTTGCCTATGGCAAGCTTGGAGGGCAAGAGCTCAGTTATGGATCTGATCTCGATTTAACGCTGGTTCACGATGTTGATCTCAAGGGTGAGACGAATGGAGCCAGGCAGCTGGAAAATAATGTCTATATCAATCGATTCGCTCAGAGATTCATCCATATATTGACTAGCTATACTCAGTTTGGCGTACTTTATGAGGTGGATCTTCGTCTTCGACCGGGGGGCAATAAAGGGCCCTTGGTGAGTACCTTAACCGCCTTCAGGCGTTATCAATTTGAAGAGGCCTGGACCTGGGAACACCAGGCGTTGGTCCGAACGCGCTTTGTTGCAGGAGCGGAAAGTATACGCACGCCTTTTCAGTCAATCCGCGAAGAGATATTGCGCCAGAAACGTGATGCTGTTGAATTACGCGATGCAGTGGTGAAAATGAGAGACAGCATGCGAGCGCATCTCTCGAACGTCAGCGATGACGGTTTTAGAGCAAATGCGGAATCGGATCTAGAGGCTGCTAAATTAGAGCGTATGTCCGGGGTCAGTATGACGGGCTTTGACCTCAAACATGACCTAGGTGCAATTGTTGATATTGAATTCCTAATTCAATTCAAAATGCTGAATTCAGCCCATCAACACCCTCTGTTGACCCGATGGACAGACGTGATGCGTCAGCTCGATGACCTTGAGCTGCACCAGATTGTTGATGAAAGAGAAAAAAAACTACTGCAGCAAGCCTATCTCTCTTATAGAGCAGCGGTCCATTATCAGTGGTTGGGTGGGCAAATTATATCTTTCGAAAAATTGAATGAGTTTCGTCATCAAGTGATGAAAGTCTGGCAGGACCACCTAGGTACCTGATCTTTCAACGTATCTGGCGATTGTCGGTTATGCTAACCGGTGAAACTTACCCCCGTGTCAGTGTAAACTACAAAATTCTTAAATTTAAAAGGTTATAGGCAATGTCTGCAGCATTTGATGACAGAGATGGTGTCATTTGGATCGATGGTGAATTGGTGGATTGGCGTGACGCAAAAGTCCACGTGCTAACGCACACATTACATTACGGTTTAGGAGTGTTCGAGGGTGTGCGTGCCTATTCCACGGATAAGGGTCCTGTCATATTCCGGCTTGACGATCACACCAATCGACTGTTTCGTTCTGCACACATACTCAATATGGAAATGCCCTTCACCAAAGAGCAAATATCCGAAGCGCAGAAGTTGGTGATTCGTGAGAACAATCTGGACGAAGGTTACCTTCGCCCCATGTGTTTCTATGGGTCAGAAGGTATGGGATTGCGGGCCGAGGGATTGAAGACGCACTGCATCATCGCTGGTTGGGAATGGCCTAATTACATGTCGCCGGAAGCTACCGAGGAAGGCATTAAAGTTCGTACATCCTCTTTCACGCGACATCACGTCAACATTACGATGTGTAAAGCAAAAGCCAATGGTAACTACATTAATTCGATGATGGCATTAAAAGAAGCGATTGATTCGGGTTGCGATGAAGCGCTACTGCTGGACAACGAAGGCTACGTGGCGGAAGGCAGTGGTGAAAATGTATTTCTCGTTCAAAACGGCCAGTTGGTCACGCCTGAACTCACATCCTGTCTTGAAGGTATCACTCGCGCCACGATTTTTGATCTAGCGGCAGAACTTGACTTGAAAGTAGCGGAGAGGCGTATCACGCGCGACGAAGTATACGTCGCCGACGAAGCATTTTTTACTGGCACCGCGGCGGAAGTCTTGCCTATTCGCGAGCTTGATGGTCGCATGATAGGCAGTGGGTCGCGTGGTCCAATCACTCAGCGTTTACAAACAATGTATTTTGATCAGGTCAGAGGCAAACGCTCAGAACATCCGGAGTGGGGTGGTAATGTTTACGCTGATGGGGAATTCAAAAAGGGCAACGCCGCTTGAGTTCAACACTGGTCGTCGGTCCATCTTGGGTGGGCGATATGATCATGGCGCAGACGCTATTCAAGCGCTTGAAGTCGCAGAAACCTGACCAGCAGATTGATGTACTTGCGCCAAGAGCGAGTCTACCGATGGCTAGCCGAATGGCTGAGGTCTCCGGAATATTTGAGTTCGATATCAGACATGGAGAGCTTGGCCTTGCCTACCGACGATCGGTAGCAAAAAAACTTTCAACCGGCGGTTACGACCGAGCCATTGTGCTGCCCAATTCGCTTAAGTCTGCGCTAGTCCCTTTTTTTGCCGGTATACCTACCCGTACGGGTTTTCGAGGTGAGTATCGATATGGGTTGATCAACGATATGCGTCTGTTGGACAAGCGACGTATGCCCCGAATGATTGATCGATTTGTTGCCTTGTCTGCGCTTGTTTCGTCAGAGAACAAGCCGCCAGTTTTTTCCGAATATCCAGAGTTGATGGTTGATTTCGACCAGCGTGAACGTCTGCTTGACAAGTTTAACCTAAGGGCCCGGCGTCCGGTTGTTGGGCTTTGTCCCGGTGCAGAATTTGGCGAGGCGAAACGCTGGCCTGAACAGCATTATGCTGCCCTTGCCGCCAAACTGGTTGAGAAAGGGGCGGACGTGTGGATTTTTGGAGGTAAGGCCGATGAGCCGATCGGGCAAGCGGTGGTTGACTTCGCTTCCTTGACTGCTCGCAATCACATTGCTGATCTAACCGGTAAGACATCGTTAATTGATGTCGTTGACATCATGGGTCAATGCGCCTGCGTTGTGTCTAACGACTCTGGCTTGATGCACGTGTCAGCAGCAATTGGTTGTCACACGATTGTACTTTACGGCTCTACCTCACCTGACTTTACGCCGCCCCTGACCAAGCAAGTTGATATCGCCAACTTGTCGCTTGATTGTAGTCCATGTTTTAAGCGAACTTGCCCTTTGGGACACATGGATTGCCTAAATAAATTGAATCCGGCTCAAGTGTTAGCGCTGGTCACACCGATTATCGAGGCGAGTTGATTTTATGAGAGTGCTGGTGATCAAAACTTCGTCTCTCGGTGATGTCGTTCACGCGCTTCCTGCTGTTACCGATGCAGCAGGCAACAGGCGAGATCTGCATATCGATTGGGTAGTTGAAGAAGCCTTTGCAGAAATACCGGCAATGCACCCGGCAGTAGAACGCGTGATCCCTGTATCTATTAGGCGCTGGCGGGATAACTGGATTGAAAATTTTATGGAGTTGGCCGCTTTTGTTGTCGATCTTAGAAAGCAGCGATACGATCTTATTGTAGATGCCCAGGGGCTGGTTAAGAGCGCCATTATTGCATGGTTAGCAAAGGGGCCCGTTGCCGGGTTTGATGAAAAAAGCGCTAAAGAAGGTGTGGTTAGTCGGTTTTATTTGGACCGACTAAACATTACTCGAACCCTGCATGCGGTAGAAAGGTTGAGGACGTTGTTTGCCTATTCGCTGGGTTACGAATTAAACGAATCATTACCCGTGTTTGGGTTGTTATGCGACCGGCCACAGAAAAAACAATTGTTTTTCCTTCATGGCACCACTTGGGAGTCGAAGCTATGGCCGGTAGAATACTGGAAGCAACTCGTTAACTTGGCCGAGAAGGATGGGTACGAAGTCGTCATGACGTATGGCAATCAAGTTGAACGTGATCGGGCGACAGAAATTGCAGAAGCTTCAGCACGAGCCCGGGTGCTTCCTCCAATGGATTTGTCCGGCATCACTGAGGTGATTGCTGAAAGTAGCGGGGTTGTGACGGTTGATACTGGACTTGGTCATCTAGCGAACGCTTTGGATAAACCATTGATCGCTTTGTATAGTGCAACAAATCCGGAGTTGACTGGACCCTGCGGCACGAATCAGAAGGTCATTGCGAGTAGTAGTCTTGATTGCGTACCCTGTCTTCGACGTGAATGTCAGTATCAGCCTGGTAAACTTAATGAACGTCATCCACCTTGTTTTTCTGATAGCACGCCGCAGCGGGTGTTTGAAGGTTTACAGGCGTTGATTCAAGCAGAGAAAATTGTCAAATGAGCCGTGTGAATCTTCGAGATGCAGAAGAGAGACAAGGGTCCGAAAATGGCGCTGCGTTTGTCGCGGCGGAACTGAAAATGCTTGCGGAAGGGCCTGACGACCTGTTTCCTGCACTTGATGCGCTTGAGGGTGAGGAGTATCGGAGAGTTAAAACCAGAAGAACTTTTCGTTTTGAGTTGTCCGATCAACGATATTTCGCCAAATTGCATTACGGGGTCGGGTGGATGGAAATACTGAAAAACCTTATCCAGTTTAAGCTGCCCGTTACCGGAGCAAGGAACGAACGTGATGCTCTCCAGCTGCTTGAACAGCGCGGCGTCCCTGTCCCAACTGTTGTGGGCTTCTCAAGCAGTGGATCCAACCCGGCGACCAGACAATCAAGCATTGTCACTAAGTCCCTGCTAAATACCTTGAGCCTCGAGGATTGTTGTCGGCAAAAGCTAGTTAGTGTTCCGAGGAAGTACAATTTAATACCTAAGGTTGCGCAACTTACGCGCCGGATGCATGAAGCTGGTGTAAATCACAGAGATTGCTATATCTGTCATTTTCATCTCCAGCTCGAGGAGAAAGACCTCAAAGCACCGACGCTATACGTTATCGACCTGCATAGAGCTCAGATCAGGAAGAGCACACCGATGCGTTGGCGGGTCAAAGATGTTGGAAGTTTGTTGTTCTCTGCCGCTGAAGAGAACGCTTTAGAGGTTACTGATTTGTTCAGGTTCATGCGAGCATACTCGAACAAGCCACTGCGACAAACTTTATCGGAAGATCATGTGTTTTGGAGCAAAGTGCTGGTCCGGGCGCAGAAATTGTACTTGAAGAATCACTCACAACTATCTCCTTTGCTGATGTAGTTCAAACAGGAAAATCGTGACGGATATCTGGCAACTTTCCAACCCCTCAGAGTTAGAAGCTGAACAGTTTAGAAATCTGGACCATGTGCTGGGCGTTGAGGGTGAACAAATAAATACCTCTGATATGAGTACGCTGGTTCGAGTTAAAGTGGGTGAATCGAAATATTATATTAAGAAATATCATCGGGGAGGCAGACACTTTCGACGCCGACTTGGTCGATCGAGGGTCCGGGCAGAGTGGGAAAATAGTCATTATTTTAGGCAAATAGGTGTTCCCACGGCCCGATTGGTTGCCTTTGGCGAGCGCAGAAAACCGTTTGGTGACCGAATTGGTGCATTGGTAATAGAAGAGCTGGAAAATGTGCAAGATATGGCTGTGGTGCTGAAAACTGGGCACCACATGCAGCAGAATAAGGGATGGCTCGGAGGCGTAACGCTGAAAATCGCAAAATATACTGCGATGTTACACGATAAGGGGTTTGTTCACGGTGACCTTAAATTGCGGAATATACTGGTTAATTTTGGTCAGGATCCTGAGGTTTATATCATTGACTGCCCCGATGGTTCGATAAAGAGCGGGATGCTTTTTGATCGAGGTATTGTCAAGGATATTGCGTGTCTGGATCGGACAGCTAAAGAGTTTCTTTCCAAGACGCAAAGACTAAAGTTTTACAAAGACTACAAAAAAGTAGACAGGCTCAGTGCCGATGACAAGCGCTTAATCAAACGTGTGGTCACTTTTTTCGAAGGTAGATAGGTCTGAAGTACTGGTTTCGATAGTAAAAGTTTAGTCAAATTTCTCTTCTTGTCATGTTGCGCAAAATAACGGCCAAACGGGTGACATTGCAAAACATGGGCGTTTCGATAAACTATGGGGGCTGGAAGCGTGTAAAAAACTATGGAAAAAGTTGCTAGACTCAAAGGGTCACCCTCTCGCCACATTGCGGTGGGTGCAATGCTTGCAGTTTTTATTTTCCAATTTATCGCGGCTCAGCATTTTCATGCTGGTCTTATCCATATCGAAAATTGCTCGGAATGTTTGCTCGGAAATGATGATCCAGCAGTCACACCAGCTAGCCTATCTTTCCCTAAAACAGAATTTCTCAGTGATTGCTGTGCAATTCCGCCGACTCCGGGCATCGTGACTTTTGTTGCCTTTGATAGGCTCAGCCGAGCACCACCTCTCTTTTAAAGCCATCAAGAAAAATGACGAAAACACAGCAAATACCTGCTGTATATGTTGATCTTCAGAAAGAGAGACATTCGACGATAGGCGACGCTTAACCCATTATCATTGGACTACTAGCTACCATTCAACCGGGTATTGGGCGCGTTCAGCAGAAACTTACAAAACAAATCGGAGATATCCTGTGATTAGTTAATGTCTCACTTTAGTATCGAGATTTTTGTGGTTGACCGAAGTCGAACTAAAATTGTATGCCACTCATGTAGCGTTTATCCTTGCTATAGTAGGCACTCCTCCTCGCAAGCAGGGCTGAGCCCTACAGGGTAATCGGTAAAGCTGCGCAGACGGAAGCTGCGACCATTCAAAGAATGGCAAATGGAACAAACGAAGGACGTGAATTAACCAGTATGGAAACTGTTGATCCAAAAAGACTAGTCAGGCTGGGCAGGGCTGTAGTAGCCCCGTTTCGCATGGAAGTCGCCGAGTCGGGAAAAGTCGCACCTCTGATATGTAAGCGAATATTCAGATTACTGCCGGGTAAAAGGATTGTTGCACTCGCAGAATTCGAAGGAAAAGACGTGCTCGTCAAAATCTTTCTGGGCCGAATGGCGACGAGAAATAAGGACCGGGAACTTGTTGGGGTTCGTCTTATTGCAGACGCCGATGTCAGAACACCGACACTTCTTTGGCAAGGGAAAAGTGAGTGTGGTCGCAGTGATATTCTTGCCTTTGAATACCTGCCAGACGCGGTTGGTCTGTTTGATCGCTGGCGCGAGGCGACTGGCGATGATGAGCGGATCGATATTCTCACACGGGCAATGATTGCCATCGCGCGCTTACATCAAAAAGGCATTGTCCAGGAAGATATTCATCTTGCGAACTTCCTGTTGTCAAAAGGGCGCCTGTTTACTATCGACGGCGGAGGTGTCAGCCGAATAACCAAAGGGGCATTGCCGGTCGGCTTCAGTCTGCACAACCTGGGTTGGTTTTTTGCGCAATTTTATCCAACCTTTGACGACTTCGTGACTATTGTATTACCGGCGTATGAAGCTGTGAGAAGCTGGGATGCAGATGAGAGAAGGGTCAAGATGCTGCAACGCGAAGTGGTGAAGAACAGAGAAAGCCGCAAGAAAGACTATCTGGATAAGGTTTTTAGAGACTGTACTCGGTTTGCTTGCGAAAAGCGTTTCAATCGCTACCAAGTATGTGAGAGAAGTGCGCTTGATGAAGATTTGTTACCAATCCTTGGCGATCCGGATTATCACATGGCGCAAGGGGAATTGCTCAAGGACGGAAATTCTGCGACAGTCGCCTTGGTTAAAACCGATAACCGATCGTTGGTGATCAAGAGATATAATCTCAAAGGGCCAGGGCACGCTATACGTCGAGCCTTTCGTAAGAGCAGAGCTTGGACAGCCTGGTCGAACGCTTATCGAATGGAGTTTTTGGGTATTCGCTCGCTTAGACCTATCGCAATGATAGAGAACCGAGCCGGTGCTATTCGGGGCACGGCGTATCTGATTACCGAGTATATCGAGGGTGTTGACGCGCTCGAATGTTTAAGAAACACCAAAAAGCCAAACGGTGAGCTCGAAGCGCTTGCCGGTATTTTGCACGAACTTTCCGAGAGTAAGATCTCTCATGGTGATCTGAAAGCGACCAACTTCCTGATGGCAGAAGGAGGCCCTGTTATCATCGATCTTGATGCCATGCGGGAGCATAAAACTCAAGCCAGTTTCCATCGTGCATTTAGCAAGGATCTCGACAGGTTTATGCAAAATTGGAAAGATCATCCTGAAGTAGCGAGCCAGTTTAGAGGTCTGTTGAGCGAGGTTAACGTCGCTGCTTCGGCTGAATAGTGCAGACGCGCAAGCGTCAATAAGTTAACATAACTCCCGTTTGTTTCTTTACGGATATCTGTAGTGTCCTTAATTATTCTGGGGTTGTCCGGCGCTTTAAGCCATGATCCTTCCGCTGCACTTTATATCGATGGAAAACTCGTCGCAGCTGTTGAGGAAGAAAGGTTAATACGAAAAAAACATGCTACTCACCAGATGCCGGTCGAAGCTGCCAGATTCTGTCTGGAATACGCCGGTATAAAGCCCTCTGATATTGATATTGTTGCTTTGCCTTACGCTGAAATCAGTTTGCTTTCTCCGGCACGTTGGCACTACGCAAAAAGATATTGGTATGCACCCGACCGAGTTGTCGATGTGTTGCTTAATGGCAATCGTCGATACCGCAGATACATTCGCCGAGTTCGAGAATTACTCGAGGCAATCAATGTTGATTGGCATCAGGTTGAGTTTGACCCTATTGAGCATCATGTTGCTCATGCAAGCAGTGCCTACCACCTAAGCGGTTTCAAAGAAAAGACGGCGATTCTTTGTATCGATGGCAAAGGCGAATACGCCACGACCTTCTTCGGCTATGGCGAGCATGGTGTAATCCACAAAATTAAAGAGTTTTACGATCCTGACTCATTAGGGCAGCTTTACGCATCTTTCACGGAATATCTCGGATTCGAGATGCTTGATGGTGAATATAAAGTGATGGGTATGGCGCCATACGGAAATGCCGAGCTTTACGATTTATCTAGGCTGATCGAGTTTGATGGCAAAGAGATCAAGGTTGACACAAAGCTTGTCAACACCGTTGGTCTTCGCAGATACAAAGAAGACGGCAAGGGCTTTTTTTTCAGCCAGGCCTTGGTTGACTGGCTAGGGCCGCGACGAAAAGGTGATATCGCCGATGACCCCTATGTCCATTACGCAGCGGCAATCCAACAAATGTATGAGACGATCTCTTTAAAGCTGATTGATTATTATCTTGGAGATATACTAAGGGAAACAGGCAAATTGGCATTTGCGGGTGGTGGCGCTCTGAATGTGAAACTTAATCAAAAAATACTTGAATTGCCCTATGTGAATGAACTATTTGTTCAACCCGCGGCTAACGATTCAGGTACGTCTGTTGGTGCTGCAGCTTACGCGAGCTGGAAAAGAGGCGTCGAACCTGAGACGCTGAAGCATGTCTATTTAGGGCCAGACTTCACGAACGAAAGCTGCATTCAAGCCTGTGAAGCGCATCCTGAAAAACCCAAGTTTGAAGTATTGGAAGACGTTGTAGCTAAGGCGGCTGAACTCATTGCTGAGGGAAACCCAATAGGCTGGTTTCAGGGGCGAATGGAATTTGGGCCCAGAGCCCTTGGTGGGAGAAGTATTCTGGGTAGAGCTGACCAAATCGGTATCGCGGACAAGATTAACAGCCAGATAAAGTTCAGGGAGCGATGGCGACCCTTTTGTCCCAGCGTGCTGGATTCGATCGCCGAGGAAGTGATTGAATCAGACCACCAGGCGGACTTTATGACGATCACTTTTAACGTGGCGGACGAGTGGAAAGAAAAGATGCCTGAGGTTGTTCATAAAGACGGAAGCGCGAGGGTTCAGGTTGTGCATGCCGAGACCAATCCTAAGTATCATTCTTTGCTGACGAAGCTTCAGGGGATGACCGGAAATGGCGTTGTGTTGAACACTTCGCTCAACCGACGTGGTGAACCCATGGTTTGTAGTCCCAGGGATGCGCTGGAAATGTTTTTTGGTTCTGATCTGCAATATATGGTGCTTGAAGATCTGTTAGTGACTAAACATCGGGAATCATAGTGAGATCGGAATCCAGTTTTGGCGCGGGCCTGAAAGTCATTCAGATTTGTCATGATTATGAGGGGCCGTTTCAGGCGATATGCAGGCAATACAACGCAGCTTTTGAGAACGCACATGTCACGACGTTGTATCTCAGGGGTAAGCCGGATGAGGATGTTGTCTTGCGGACCGGTGGCAACGAGGTTGTCTTTCTTGATCAAGGTAAGGGTGCACTGAGCGGCATCAAGTGGACGACGATTTTTCAAGTATACCGTCTGTTCAGACGATCATCGTTTGATCTGGCGATCGCTCACCGCTACAAGTCTATTTACCTAGCTGGCTTGATGAGCTACTTTTTCCACCTGAACCTTGTTTTGGCAGTTGCCCACGAACATAAGGTTTTCAAACGAATTACGCGTTCACTCTTCCTAACCTTTTGGCGAAAGCAAATCGTGGTGCTTGGTGTCTCAGCGTCAGTGACGCAAGATGTTGAATCCTACTGCCCCGGTCTAAAAGAACAGGGTCGGTTGTATACTTTAAATAATGCCATTGATATGAATCAGAAAGCGCGGCTTAAGAGTCGGGCCGAGGCAAGAGAACAATTGGGGCTGCACCCGAATGATTTTCTGTTAGGCACAGTGGGAAGGCTTGTTGTTAAGAAGAACCATACTCTACTGTTAAATGCATTCGCCAAATCAGAAGTTCCCGACGGTGCAAAACTATTACTTATTGGCTCAGGCCCGGAGGAAATGAGCCTGAGGAAGCTTGCTAATAAACTGTCCATAGAGGATCAGCTTGTATTTCTCGGTCATGTGCCGGAGGCATATAGGTATTTACCTGCGCTCGATGTTTTTGTCTTCTCTTCGGGGGAAGCAGAGGCCTTTGGTATTGTGTTACTTGAAGCGATGCTTGCGGAAACGCCACTGATCAGTTCGAACGCAAGTGGACCAGCGGAAGTGGTGAGAGATACCGGTTGGCTTTTTGATCTCGATAGCGTCGATGACCTTTCCAAGGTGATCTCCAAGATAGTCTCGATGCCCGAGAACGATCGTCGAGCTAGGTCTGCCAGCGCACTGGCGCGGGTCGAAACTGAATACAGCGATGAAAGGTTCCGAAAAAATTTCTGGAGTCTTAAACCGATGATGGAACTACGACAATCTGAGCGTGTCTCATCGTCATAAACCGAGTTAATGTATTATGAGCGTGTTTGCGTCATTCACTAACCCATAGAGAAAACCAGAATGAACTTACCTAGATTTGACAGCGCCAGAGTTCTGACGATCGGTGATGCAATGCTTGACCGTTATTGGCATGGTGCGACGTCGCGAATTTCAGCCGAGGCACCTATCCCTGTTATTGATGTGGATGTTGTTGAAGATCGTCTCGGAGGCGCTGCAAACGTTGTTTTGAATGTTTCTGCCCTTGGCGCAAGTTCCGCACTGGTAGCAACGCTTGGTGATGATGAATATGGCGGAATCATCCGCAACAAACTTGCCTCGGCAGGTATTTCGGATTTGTGTGTTTTAAGCCCAGAGCACCAAACGGTAGCCAAACTGAGAATTGTCAGCCAGGGACAGCAACTTGTGCGGGCAGATTTCGAAGAAATCAAAGATAGCCCTTTTGTGCTGCTAGAAGAGATGTTTTCTCAGGGACTGGCTAATTGCGATATCGTCATTATGTCTGATTACGACAAAGGGGTTATCAGCGACCCTGCCAGCTATATTCAATTGGCACGGCGTCGGAACATCCCGGTGCTAGTTGATCCAAAGTTCAAGGACTTTTCCGAGTATGCCGGTGCTACTATCATCAAGCCGAACAGAACCGAGTTCATTAAATCTGTTGGTCACTGGCAATCTGAAAATGAACTTGTTGAAAAGTGTCGTGGGATGATCAACGAACTTGGAATAGAAGCTTTGCTGGTGACCCGGGACAGTGAAGGGTTAACACTGGTTCAGAAAAACAAACCTGAGATGCATTTGCCTGCACGAAAGAGAGAGGTTTACGATCTGAGTGGCGCCGGAGATACTGTGGTGGCAACTTTGGCAACAGCTCTGTCTGCCGGCGAAACACTGGAAGACGCCGTAGGACTTGCAAATATTGCGGCGGGTCTAGCCGTTAGTAAACCGGGTATTGTGAGCGTCAGTGGACCGGAACTTAGGCTTGAGTTAGCTGAGGACATGGGATTCAGCAAAGGAGTCATGACTCAGGAGCAACTGCTTCAAACGAGTGAAGAGGCTCGAAGCAGAAATGAGAAGATCGTTTTTACAAACGGTTGCTTTGATATTCTACATGCAGGTCATGTTAACTATTTGGCAGAGGCGCGTGCTCTGGGGGACAGATTGATTATCGCTGTTAATGATGACGAAAGTGTCCATCGTCTCAAAGGTGAAGGTCGGCCGATCAATAGTGTAGACAGAAGACTGGCAATGCTGGCGGGTCTTGCTGCTGTTGATTGGGTGGTATCGTATGCTGAAGATACACCGGAGGCATTGCTTTCGAAACTCAAGCCTGACGTGCTGGTTAAAGGCGGCGACTACGGTATAGAAGAAGTTGTCGGGGCTGACATCGTCAGAGCATACGGGGGCGAAGTCGCCGTGCTAAATCTTGTGGAAGATTGTTCAACCACTGCCATCGCTGAAAAGATCAGAAATTTGTAATCCTCGCGAGTGCTTCTGCGTTCGTACTTAGATGATTAGGGTTAATCGTACCAATAACCGCCGAACTGATCGCGGATGAAGACATGGCAAATTTCAATGCTTCCGAAGCGTTGCTAGCATGACCGCTGCCGAGTACTTTTTTGAGCAATAAACCCTTGCCAAGTTGTTCTGCTCTAGAGATGACTGCAGCCTGTTTTTTTTCATGCTCATTGTAAGTGATCATCACGGTGTCGAGTTCAGTGATGGAGAAAATACCGGCTTCCACGGAATTTGTTGAAGCGCCGATCAGGCGTATGTAGCCTTTTTTCTGGTATTGACGGAGGATGGGTATCACTTCGGTGTTGTTGAGATTGTCCATGTCCTGTTTGTTGCAATGAATCAGAACAAGATCAAGATATTCCGTATTCAGTTTCCGTAGACTGTCTTCAATACTTTGAGTCGTTGATTTAGCACTGAAATCGTAATGCGAAATTCCGTCGGCAAAGCGCTCACCCACCTTGGTGCTGATGACCCACTGATCTCTGGACCCTTTGATTAGCTTTCCTAATCGCTCTTCGCTCGTTCCGTAGGCTGGTGCGGTATCAAGAAAATTGATACCCAATTCCTTTGCGCGTTGTAGCAACAGCGCTAATTCTAAATCCGATGGCAACGAAAAGTCGCTCGGATATTTAAGTCCAATGTTTCGTCCAAACTTCACCGTTCCTAATCCCAAGGGCGATACCTTAATGCTCGAATTGCCGAGGGGACGATAGCTATCGGCGGTCATAAGCGCAGTGCTTGAATCGGTCAAAACAGATCGTCCCAGGGGGATATACCGACAGTCGCGTGGGGCAGGTTGTATTTTGGTGGAGCAGATAGGTTAGGCGTAATTGATATTGCATGGCTGACCTGTTCGGCTAGCATCGGGGTCAGTGTCAATTTGGTTGGCCAGCAAACCAACGCATTATCCGAGTGATGTACGAAGGGAAAGTCGGGCCGTGAATGATTTTCCTGTGCTGGCTCTGCTCTATCAATATGAAAACTGGTCCAGCTAAGATTGTCGATATCTATCCAAGGTAACAGGTCCTTAACTTCCCTTCGGGCAACTTCTATTTGTTCCTCGCCAGACTTTCCGACTCCCGTTTCTGCCAGATTGCCGCCCAAGTACCAGACATTGTCACCGTCGAGGCAATGATGTGTTGTGATTGTGAGTCTTGGCTTGGAGGCAGATCGTATCGAGACTGCATGGGCGTATATGCTTGGCAGATTGCCCTTGGCAGCAACTTGATGGAGCGGTCGGCGCTGCATTGAAATGTTAGCCGCCTTTGCATTTTTGAGTAATGTCGCATTACCTGCGCCTGCTGCAAAGATGTAAATTTCAGCGGTGAGAGTTTCGCCAGTAGAGAGAGTGATGCCCGTGATATTTCCCTCATTGTCTGTGTTAACCTCGGGCGCGTCACGATAGATTGCCGTGCTATAGGGTTTGCTGAGTTGCTGGAGCAAAGATTGGGTGTTAAGCACGATGTCCTCGAGTTCATACAAGTTGCCCCTAAAAGCTTTGTCTCTGAACACTTTTGGATAGTCTTTATAGTCAAGCGCGTTGATGCGACCTCTGAGGGACTTGCTGCCAAAAAAGGCCGTCACTTTTGACGTGAGTGCCCCGTCTGAAAACATATGGTAGTTTTCAGATAATGTCTCAACACCCGAGAGATCAACGGGACCATCCCCATTGATGCATTGTCGCCAAACTTCAGGCATTCGAGCGATGGACTCAGAGGCAGGTGTCGTAAAACCACCAAGCGTATATTTGATGCCGCCATGAATCATGCCCTGAGATGCAAGGGACTGGCCAGATCCGAGCGCGTCTTTTTCAAACAGCAGTGTCTGGTAGCCCTCTCGCGACAGTTGATTGAGCAACCAGAGACCACATACACCGCCACCTATGATGGCGATTTGCGTGTCGGTTTGAATTGGCATTGGCTTTCGCTTGGGTTTAATTGCCACAGATTATAACATTGGGCGGGCTGGATTGGGATGTCTTGGAAAATGAGTCAGGGTTTAAAAGACCAAATTGATACTGCGAATGTAACAACCACTCACTGTGTGAAGTGTGGTGTTGATATGGCGTGCGGGGCTGATAGCGAAACGTCAAGTTGTTGGTGTAAAGGATTCCCTCGATTACCACCTGAGGTTGGTGTTGATGGCAGCCAATGCCTCTGCCCAAATTGCCTAGGTTTCGTTTTGAATCGAAGCGTTGAACAGGGAATAGAAGAAAAAGGTGTGAGTGCGATGGTTGCCCTCGCCAGTGAAAACAGTATCAATCCCGTCAGCGATACTGGTAGGGGCAAGCCCAGGCTAGTAGAGCACGTTGACTTCCAGATAGAGAATGGGAAATATGTTTTCTCCTCCTGGTATCACCTCAAGCGAGGATACTGTTGTGGGAGTGGTTGCCGGAACTGCCCTTTTGATTAGATACCTATACAGCTTTTTCTTCTACATGGCCTTACCTGTTGTTTTTCTCAGGTTGCTCTGGCGTTCCCGAAAAGAGCCAGTTTATAGAAGCAACCTTTTACAACGACTTGGCTTTGGTGAACCCTTGTCTAGTCATAAACTGATTTGGGTCCACGCTGTTTCAGCCGGAGAAACCATCGCCGCTACCCCGCTTGTCCTCAGGCTGCTGAGCCAGGGCTATGAGGTTCTGATAACTAATATGACACCAACGGGCAGGGAGCGGGCATTTGGGCTATTGGGGCGTCGGGTGGAAAACCGTTACGCGCCTTATGATACCCCAGGCGCGGTGAAACGTTTTTTGCGTCTGACGAATCCAAGGGCGCTGATCATCATTGACACCGAACTTTGGCCCAACATGCTGCATTACGCCGCCGCGCGCGGCGTTAAAACCATCGTTGTTAACGGACGATTATCAGAGAAATCTACACGGGGTTACCAGAGAATAAGCGCATTATCCGTTCCCATGATGACATCAATTTTTCGCGTTGCGGCCCAGAGTGAACCCCAGGGTCGGCGATTTATTGCACTTGGACTTGAGGAGCTAAAGCTTTGTGTCACTGGCAGCACCAAGTTCGATGTCGAGCATGACAAAAGCCCAAGCGCGGCCTCTGAGCTATTGGGTCCTAGTTTTCATGATCGGTTTGTATTGGTTGCCGCAAGTACACATCACGGGGAAGAGGAAGAGATGCTTAAGGCATTAACCCTGTTGGAAAAGATCGTACCGGACATTCTACTAGTGTTGGTTCCCCGGCACCCCTACCGAGCTGAGGAAGTACTTAGGCTATGTAAAAAATCTGGTTTTATCACCCAGAAGCACAGTGACGGGCGCGCCTGCGATGATGCTACCCGCGTGTATTTGTTGGACACAATGGGCGAGTTAATGGCGTTTTTTAGTATGGCTAATGCAGCGTTCGTTGGTGGAAGTCTTGCACCCACTGGTGGGCATAATCCGATGGAACCAGCGAGTTTCGGCGTGCCTGTTTTCATGGGACCCTACATCAGAAATGTGAGCGATATTGCGCAACAGTTTATTGATGAGGGCGGTATGAAAATAGTTCACACGGCTCTCGATCTTGTCGAGGAAATACAACTGATCCAGAGTTCAGAGGCAGAGTTGCAGCGAAGGGTCGAAGCCCTGAGTCGGGTGATGGTGCGTAACAAGGGTGCTTTAGACAGGGTCGAAAAATTGGTACTACAAGCGATGGAGCAACCAGCCTCGACCATTCATCGTTAAGTCCGTAGCTAAAAACCTTGCTATACCAACGAATACCCGCCTGAAAAGCTCGGTCGATGGCTCTCCTGTTTTCTATAAGAAATATGGTAGGCTAGCACTGAAAAGAGAGGCATGCGGTGAGCCGATGAAGGCCCACCTGACATCAATAACAGGTAAAGGCAAAGACAAAACCTGGTGATAATTGTAACTAGCGATAATGAAATGACGAGAAAGCGAAAATACGTACCAGACCTGGTGTCGGATATGGCCGAATGTGATGCAAATTACATTCGCTTGCAGCGGCTTTTTTCGTCTATGGATAGTGAAGAGTCGCGAGAGTTTGGTGTCGAAGGTGTGACAGAAGACGGTGCGCGAGTCAGCCTGCACATCACGGAGCGCTGTCGCTATACCACGATGATGACGATGCGTGTTGAGAACGAAGCAGACAAACCTTGGGTACGTTGGCCGTTGTTAACGATTCGTGTTTACCATGACACAAAATCGGCTGAGGTCGTCAGCTTCGAGCGACATCGAAATTTTAAGTACAGATATGCGACGCCCAACCGTGAGATGTTCCAGCCTGACGAAAAGTCCCAGATCAATAAGTTTCTTGGTGAGTTGCTGACCTTTTGTATTGAAAGAGGTCGTTCCCTCGAGCATGTATCGATAAGACCCTGATTTCCGCATCAGCTGCTTAAATTTCTAAAGAATAAAATCAACTCGACCTGTATAATCAGGCAACGCCGGTTCACACTGGACCCGACACTTCACACCGCAACGAGACTGAATTGATTTGATCCTCTGTCTACATGTTCTTATGTTTACTTGCGTCCATTCCGAACGAATTAGATTGAAAAATTAAATGGCAAATAACTCCTATAAAGCTGACTCAATTGAAGTCTTGGAAGGTTTAGATCCTGTTAGAAAACGACCAGGAATGTATACAGATACCACTCGCCCAAATCACTTGGCTCAGGAAGTCATTGACAATAGTGTTGATGAAGCACTTGAAGGGTATGCAAATGAAATAAGAGTCACGCTCCGAAAAGACGGCTCAATGTCAGTGGGTGACAATGGTCGCGGTATGCCGGTTGATATTCACAAGAAAGAGAAAGTCTCGGGTGTTGAGCTTATTCTCAGTCGGCTTCACTCCGGGGCCAAGTTTAACAGTGATAATTATAAGTTCTCTGGAGGCCTGCACGGCGTTGGCGTTTCGGTTGTTAACGCGCTCTCACTTCAATTTGAGGTCTATATAAAGCGTGATGGCAAGCTACATCACATGGGTTTCAAGGATGGTAATAAATCTAAAGAATTGGCCGTGAAAGATAGTGTTGGGAAGCGAAATACCGGCACGCTAATTAATTTTAAGCCCGACCCCCAGTACTTTGATTCGCCGAAATTTTCCGTCTCCAAAATGAAGCACTTGCTTAAAGCTAAGGCTGTGCTTTGCCCAGGTCTACGCGTATTTTTCACTGATGAAACTGCCAGTAAAGAAGAAGAGAAAAGTTATGAGTGGTTTTATGAGACAGGTCTCAAAGATTATTTGACTCATGAACTTGGTGATCATGAAGTATTGCCTGCTGAGCCCTTTTTGGGTTCTGTGTCGGGCAATGACGAAGCGGTCGACTGGGCTGTACAGTGGTTGCCTGAAGGTGGAGAACTTGTGACGGAAAGTTACGTTAATCTCATACCAACGGCGCAAGGGGGCACTCACGTAAATGGCCTGCGTTCAGGCTTGCTTGAGGCGCTTCGTGAGTTTTGTGAGTTTCGAAACATGGTGCCCCGCGGTGTGAAAATCTCTGCGGATGATATCTGGGACAGATGTGCCCACGTGCTGTCTGCAAAAATGCTCGAGCCGCAATTTGCGGGTCAAACAAAAGAACGATTGAACTCAAGGCAAGCAGCAACTTTTATTTCCGGTGTTGTCAAAGATAGCTTCAGTCTTTGGCTTAATCAGCATGTAGCCGAGGCGGAACTGATTGCAGAACTGGCGATAAACAACGCCCAGGCCCGCTTGCGTGCAGGGAAAAAAGTTGCCCGCAAAAAGGTAACATCCGGACCGGCCCTACCGGGCAAATTAGCTGATTGTTCTTGCCAGGATGCCATGCAAGGGGAGCTGTTTTTGGTAGAAGGAGATTCAGCCGGTGGTTCGGCAAAGCAGGCACGTGACAGGGAAACCCAAGCGATTATGCCGCTCCGGGGCAAGATCCTTAACACTTGGGAAGTAGACTCTTCTGAGATTCTAGCTTCTCAGGAAGTGCATGATATTTCCGTCGCGCTAGGCATTGATCCCGCATCGCCCGATCTTAGCGGTCTGCGATACGGTAAAATTTGTATTCTGGCGGATGCGGACTCAGATGGTTTGCATATCGCTAGCTTGCTGATTGCACTTTTTGTTAAACACTTTCCAGCGTTGGTTGAAAACGGCCACGTATTTGTTGCAATGCCTCCGCTATATAGAATCGATGTTGGCAAGGAGGTTTTTTATGCCTTGGACGAATCAGAGAGGCAAGGCTACCTTGACTTGATCGAAGCTGAAAAGAAAAAAGGCAAGGTAACGGTTCAGCGATTCAAGGGATTGGGTGAGATGAACCCTCTGCAACTTCGTGAGACAGCCATGAACGAAGAGACCAGACGATTGGTACAACTGAACATCGGGTCGGGCAGTAAGGTGAATGAAACGCTTGATATGTTGTTGTCGAAGAAGCGAGCGGCAGATCGCAAAAGCTGGCTTGAAGAAAAAGGTGATCAGGCAGAAATTTTGTAGTTAAGAAGATGTAAACCCTGACGCCCGGCAAACGATTATTTAAGGCCCAGACGAAAATTAATGATCAGGTATGCATCATGTGGGTATGCAGGGTGCCAAAACAGCCATTAGTTTTTGAAAGTCTAAGATGAATTAGGCTAAGAGAAGTCATTGAGAAGCCATTGTTGCTGGTCCGGGCCCATTCATGGGCGTTGTGGACGGGAACTAACCATTTCTATATCGAGAACAGTCAGTTAATGAGTGAAATAAATAAATCGGGGATCTCCGAAACCGCGTCTCTCAGACAATTTACTGAGAATGCATATCTCAATTACGCGATGTATGTCATCAATGATCGGGCACTTCCGTTCATCGGCGACGGACTCAAGCCTGTGCAGCGTCGAATTGTCTTTGCCATGTCTGAGCTTCGCCTCAATTCAGATGCCAAGTATTCCAAGTCCGCAAGGACAGTGGGTGATGTGATAGGCAAATATCATCCCCACGGCGACAGCGCGAGCTATGAGGCCATGGTTTTGATGGCGCAACCTTTTTCATATCGCTATCCCTTAGTCGATGGACAGGGGAACTGGGGTTCGCCGGATGACCCAAAATCCTTTGCCGCGATGCGATACACGGAATCTAAACTGACAAAGTACGCTTCCACGCTATTGTCTGAGTTAGGTCAAGGTACAGTGTCTTGGGTGCCAAATTTTGACGGAACAATGGAAGAACCTGAACATCTTCCTGCGCGACTGCCTAACATACTGCTTAATGGTGGTAGCGGTATTGCTGTTGGTATGGCGACGGATATCCCACCGCACAATCTGCGAGAAGTTGCGACTGCGTGTATTCGTTTGCTCGACAAACCAAAGTCAACCGTAAGAGACTTGTGTGAACACATCAAGGGTCCGGATTTCCCGACCGGCGCTGAGATTATTTCGACCAAAGAAGATATTCAGCAGATCTATGAGACAGGCCGAGGCGCAATACGAACACGTGCAGTCTTCCGTATTGAAGACGGAGATATTGTGATCACCGCGTTACCTTTTCAGGTCTCCGGTACAAAAATACTTGAGCAAATTGCTGCGCAGATGCAAGCGAAGAAACTACCTATGGTTGTCGATCTCCGCGATGAATCTGACCATGAAAATCCTACGCGTATTGTTATTGTGCCGCGGTCCAACCGCATCGATGTTGAGTCGCTGATGGGACATTTGTTCGCCTCTACGGATCTTGAGCGAACTCATAGGGCCAACTTCAATATGATCGGCCTCGATGGTCGGCCGCGAGTGAAGGCGCTTAACACGCTGCTATCGGAATGGTTAGAGTTTAGAACTGAAACCGTGCTCAGGAGACTTCAGTACCGTTTAGACAAAATTCTTGATCGTCTTCATATTCTTGAAGGTTTGATGGTTGCATTTCTGAACATCGACGAAGTCATCAGGATTGTCAGAACTGAAGACAAGCCCAAAGCAGTTTTGATGAAGCAGTTCAAAATCTCCGACGTTCAGGCTGACGCAATTCTTGATTTAAGACTAAGGCAACTCGCGAAGCTCGAAGAAATCAAGATCAGGGGTGAGCAGGATGAGCTCAATGCCGAGCGGGTAAATCTTGAAAAAACGATTGGGTCGAAGGCCAGGCTAAAAACGCTGATCAAGAAAGAAATTCAGGCGGATGCTGACGAGTTTGGTGACGATCGTTGCTCTGCTATTGTCGAAAGGTCAGAAGCTCAGGCATTTAAAGAAAAAGACTTAATCTCCACTGAACCCGTGACGGTTGTGTTGTCTGAAAAGGGCTGGATTCGCGCGGCGAAAGGTCATGAAGTTGACCCACAAGACTTGAATTACAGATCGGGTGATAAGCTACTCCAAGCGGTGCCGGGCAGGTCCAACCAAGATATTATATTTCTAGATTCTACGGGTCGCGCATACACAGTCGCGGCGCATACGCTCCCTTCGGCGCGCGGCCAGGGTGAGCCACTGACGGGTAGAGTGAATCCCCCTGCGGGTGCGTATTTCACCGGTGTCATGGCCGGCGACGAAGAGACCCAATTCGTGGTTGCCAGTGATGCTGGTTATGGTTTTGTGACAAACCTCGCTGGGTTACGTACCAAAAATAAGGCGGGTAAAGGGTTCATATCCGTGCCGAAGGGCGGCATCGTACTTAAACCCAGAATTATCCAAGATATAGAAACACAGTTTGTCGCGGCTTTCAGTAACGAGGGTCGTCTGCTCATATTCCCGCTTTCAGAGTTGCCTGTGCTTGGCCGCGGAAAAGGGGTGAAAATGCTGAGCATTCCACCTGCCCGTGTTGTTGAGCGCTTGGAAGTGATGTCTCACCTCGTGGTATTTTCTGAGAGTGATACGATCACTGTGATTTCAGGCAAGCGGCATATTAACCTGAAATTTAATGATCTCGAACATTATCGAGGAGAACGAGCGCGTCGGGGGTTGAAGTTGCCAAGGGGATTCCAGAAGGTTGATGATGTAACACTCGATGGTGTCTAGCCTTCTGACTGACCGCTAACTTCTTGAGAGCTTCTCTGCTTGGAGTTCGATAAGTTTTTGATAGGCAGGCGCAAGAGATTCAACTTGGTATACCGATCCGGTCGGTGTCAGTGAGTTGTGAAAATCAGTGATGAGTAACCTTGGATCTCCGTGACATATTTTGTAAGCATCGCTGCTAATCAGAAGTTGTCGTTCCGCGATAGACGCGATGTACACCGTTTGTTTTCTGCAAGCGTCGATATGCTCTGAAGCGGTCACTAGGTTGATACCGATCTTGATATTGATTGTTGTATTGAGCCTCTCAAAAACTTCAATAAGCAACAAGCCAGCGCAAATAGCGTCGTAGAAACAGTCCTCTGCATCAGCGGCGGAGAACTTGGCGATAATGTCTTGTCCATCGGAGACCTCGACCTGGCAACGATAGAGAGAAAGAGCGCTAGCAATCCGGTCTTCGTGGGTTGCCAGCCAGCGATGGGGTCTAATTTTCATTACCATAATCAGATGAGTGTCGTCGGCCTTGCGAGCGGGCTGGGGCTGGGCAGCATCGTTGCTTGCTGTTTGCGTCGTATCGCTATCCTCCGCCGAACTGCTGCTGAATGTTTCATCGGTTTGTGGGCGCCTGATCGAGAACAAGCCAAGAAATATCAGGTCTGCGTAGCCCCAGACAAATGCTGCGGCCGCGCCAAGGATAAGCAGATGAACCAAGATGAAGACGGCAATGAGCTGCCTGAAAGTTTGATCAAGGTTAGACTGATTGACAACAACGCGAAGGTAACCGGCAGTTTCATTTTGAAAAGATATGTCGCGGGTAACGATATCCTCTTGCCTGACGCCTGTTTTACCAGCCTGAGCCACCAGTTTGTTGTCAGTTTTATAGACAGATGCAAATATCAGATCTCCCTCCGACACAAGGTTGCCAAGTACAACATTGAGGCCTAACAAGTCTTCTGTCACGAGATAGTCTGCAGTTGATGCGGTGAGTTGACTAACGATCGCCTGGGTGAAATGTTCTCGCTGCTCCCTCAGTTCGCCATAAACAAAGTTGGTGATCAGAAATATCGAGAGCATCAGGCTAACGACTGCCGGGAATAGTATGAGCAAAATCAGTTTTGCTTTTGATCTGTGCATAAGCCTGAGAAGCCACGAGGTCTTAATGTTGAAGAAGTATACCTAGTTTATGACAGGACAGGACACTAACTCGCGTTCACTTTGTCTTAAGATCCTAGAGAGGGGATAATGTTGCTGATTATTACGTAAGGAAATTTTGTGTCAGAACTTGTACTCATTAGTGTTTCAGGAAAAGATCGTC
>ENA-OWNS01000226-OWNS01000226.1-marine-metagenome-genome-assembly--contig:-NODE-226-length-28288-cov-9.856971_pt1 | contig 28288 bp, 25 predicted proteins | sample MGYA00238137_ERZ651772 | MGnify/ENA primary metagenome ERZ651772 (study PRJEB26903, sample SAMN06264699) | marine metagenome | isolation source: Columbia River Estuary | place: USA:Columbia River Estuary... | reverse complement strand
ATGGTAAAAACAATTAGAAATGAAGAAGCTAATTTTATTAATTGGATTATTAATTCTGCTATTTTCTTTGTCATGTTCAAAGTCAGATGAAAAAGACGATTTAACTATAACACGTTGCTTTGTAGTAAAAGAAATAGATACGAACATCCCTATTCCTACTGCGAGAGTGACTTTACAGGAAATTGTATACTTGTTTGATGGCTCATTCGGAAAAACAATTGCTTGGGGAATTACAGACAATAATGGTGAAGTATGTATGGTTTTGAGTTCGAACGGTAACAATAAAATAGATAGAATATTGGTTTGGGCTGAGGGATATCGGTATTTTGATTTTGATAATCCACCATCAGGTTATAGTGAAATTTATCTTAGTCCTATTCTTAATTAATACTTTTTTGTTGTTCAATGGGCTTTCATTAGAATTAAATAACATCAAAAAAAGCGTTGACCAGTATTAAAAATATAATTTGTTTAATAATCAGAATTACAAATATTACTATTATTTTTTTTAATCAATCAACTTAAGGAAAGCTATAATTACACATAACGGTTTTGTATAACGAAAGTGGCGACTGTCGGCGTGTGATTCGCAAGAACAAATTTGCGCAGCAAATGTTGGCAGCGTAGCGTGCGAATCAGATGCTCGGGCAAAGCCGTTGTTTCGTTTTATTCCGTTTATAAATTTAGTTAATTATTTGTTCAATTTTTAATGCTAGTTACTTTTTAGGCATTTTTGTTATACGTTGTTGTGCATAGTGTTTTACTTTTTTATCATTCCCAAAGACCGAATATCAGACATTGAGTTTTGTTCAAGTTTTATTCGGTTTTTAATAAACTTATGATGCTCTCTATTAATCCTTCTTTTCCATTAAAACTGAAAATAAATAAACTGCTCACCACTGCCTTGTGCTATTACAATTAAGAATAATAGTATTGCCCAAACAACAGCTAAAACCCAAGGCGATGTTTTTTGCGATACTTCTCTCATTGAGGTGTTTCGCATGATCCAATGACACAAAAACATAATACCAATGACAACGCATACCTTAATTATGCTAAAGGAATCAAGAATTTTTTCACCATTAGTTTGCAGATAGAACATAGATTTTATCATATTCCAAGCCGTATCAAATTCTCTGGCTCTAAAAAACACCCAAGTAATATTAACACATGAAAAAGTGATGAATGCTAAAAAAACACCATTCCATTTAGTTATTTTAAAAGGTAAATATTGTTTTTGTAATTTCTCTAAAATCAGGTAAGTACCATGTAATCCTCCCCAAACCATAAAGGTCCAAGCTGCGCCATGCCAAAGACCACCTAATAACATGGTGAGCATTAAAGCAACATACATTCTGGTAATACCATGACGATTGCCTCCTAAAGGAATGTACAAATAGTCTCGTAACCAGCTTGATAAAGAAATATGCCATCTGTCCCATAAATCTGAAAAGCCTAGAGAAGCATAAGGATACTTAAAGTTGTCTGGTAAAATAATTCCAAGCATTAAGGCAATACCAATAGCACAAGTTGAATACCCTGCAAAGTCAAAAAAGATTTGCCCAGAGAAGGCTAATGTTCCTGTCCAAGCATCAATACCATGTAATAATTTGGAAGAACCAAACACATCATCTGCGACTCCAGAGAGTAACGTGTCTGCTAATACTACTTTTTGAAAAAGACCTATGGTTAATAAAAAGACTCCCCAAACAAATTGATTAGTAGTTGCTCTTTTTTCTTCATAAAATTGTGTGATTAAATCTTTAGCCCTTACAATTGGTCCTGCAACAAGCTGCGGAAAGAACGTGACATATAAAGCAAAATCTAAAAAGGTTCTAGCGGGTTCTATTTTTCGTTTGTACATATCTATGGTGTACGACATGGTTTGGAAGGTGTAAAACGAAATCCCCATTGGTAAAATAATATCCATTGGTCTCACTTTATAATCAATACCAAATGAATTTACTAGGGACACAAAATTTTCTAAAAGAAAATCACCATATTTAAAAAAGGCTAAAAAGCCAAGATTAACGCACATACTTAGCAATAACCAGAATTTTCGTTTGCGTTGATTGTCCTCTACAGCTAATCGTTTACCTGCTGTCCAATCTACCACAGTAGAAATCCAAAGTAAAATAACTAAAGGTGGATTCCATAAGCCATAGAACGCATAACTTGCAAAAAGCAACATTCTTTTTTTACTGGTCCATTTGAATAGTTTTGAGTAATAAAGTACCAAAACAATAACTAAAAACACGATGAAACTTAATGAGTTGAATAACATGATTAGTTGGTTTTAGAGGTTGTAATTGTGTTATCGGCTAGCATTAGTTTTGCTAATTCTGTAGTAAAGTATTGCGCATCTTCAGCTGAAAGGTGCGACCATTCTGGACATTTTAAGTTTTTGAATTGCTCATAGTCTTCAAAGTGATAAGACTTTACATTAGCTTGCTTTACCAAATCATCCCAAAATTCGGTTCTTGGTAAACCATGACTTTCTCCAACTCTTAAACCTCCTGAAGAAGGAGGACGCACTAAAACAAGGTTGCCACCTTTGGCTTTAAATTTTTCAACATCTTTTAAAAAAAAAGCCATTGTAGCTTCTTTGTCTGGAGGAGGAGCACCAGCACCAAAAAACTTCCAAACTTCAATGATAGTATTCGCAAATGCTGTATCATTAGTAGCATGTTGTGTCATGCTCATATTCCTGTCTATAGTCACTTCTCCAAAATTGTAAAATGGTGGCATGCTGCTTTCAACTCTATTTCCAATTTTAATTCTTTTTAGTAAGGCTTTTAAATCGATATCATCAGCCCATTCCTCTTCATCAGCAGACATAAAAGCTAAGTTTTGTTGTAATGGAATTGACAATAAAAAGTTTAAACGTTGTGCATAGGTTCTGTCTTGATAATGATTCACCTTTGCTTGTGGTCTTTCCCAAGGCATCGCTTTAGGGTAGGTTGTCGAAAATAATAAGCCAGGCGTAACCCCAACAATAACAGTTCCTTTGAAATCTGTATTATTTACAATATCATTAAAGGTTGGTAGAGGAGAAGAACCTGTTGAGGCTAACTGAATTGGTTTTTTGCCAGTTGCTGCTTCCCATTCATTAAGTTGTATATCAAAATAAGCTCTAGATGAACCTAAGATGACAACATCGTCTCCTGTTGCTGTTTCTACGTTGGCTCTATGCATTGACCATAGTGCTTTATCGTCGTTTAACGTTGGATAATAACCTTGAGAACGCCAGTATAGTTCCCAGCAAGTAAGTGCGATTGCACTTATGGCAAGTGCAATTAGAAATGATTTTTTTAAATTCATAATGGTTAGTTTAATTCAATTTGCGTTTTAATTTTCTGACATTATGCACAACTTAATTATATGAATTATAAATCAATTGGTTTTATGCCGAATTGGCGGGATATAGATGATTTTATTGTCGTTAAAATAATCATATCCTTTTTTAGATTTAAAATTAATAAGCTAATCTAGTAAATTTTTCTTACAAATTATCAAAAGGGTTTTTAATATCTTTTAAATTTGTGGTTGAAACGTGGGTGTAAATCATTGTGGTTTTTGGGCTGCTATGTCCTAATAATTCTTGAATATACCTAATATCTGTTCCGCTTTCCAATAAATGGGTGGCAAAACTATGTCTTAAAGTGTGCAAAGTGGCATACTTTTTTATACCAGCATTTGATAAAGATTTTTTCAATACTTGCCTCGCGCTTACTTGGGTGTATGGTGCTTCAAACCGACCTTCAAATAAAAATACTTTAGGGTTATAGTGGTTTATGTAAGTTTGTAATAGCGGAATTAAGCCTTGTGATAATAAAGTGTATCTATCCTTTTTTCCTTTGGCAGCTTTAATATGTATTAATCCGCGTTCAAAATCTATATCTCTTGGTTTTATACTTAAGGTTTCGCCAATGCGCAATCCAGCGGAATAGGTTAAGCTCAATAGCACTTTGTGTTTTAAGTTTTTTGTGGCTTCAAATAAGGCTTTTACTTCTTGTTTGCTTAAAATATTTGGTAATTTTTTATCCTTATTTGGGCGTTGGATGTTTAGAGTGTCGATAGCCAAACCTTTAAAATTTATAAGGTGTTTTATCCCGCTAATACACTGATTTTGATAGGAGACTGATTTTTTGGGGCTAAAAATAAAATCGTAATTAAACCGTTCAATAGTTCTTGCCGTTATTTCGGTAAGGTTTTTTAAATTCATGTAACGTAAGAAGAATGCGGTAACTTCCACATAAGTGTTTACAGTATTGGAGCTAAAACGTTTTTGTTCTAACCATTTTTTAAACTTTAAAAGTTCATGGGTTTGTTCATCTTTTAGTAAAGGAAGCTTAATCTGCTTGGTCGGAACAACCTTGGTCGCAGGTTTATTATTTTTAAAGGCTTCATAGTTTACGTACCATTTTTTTTGTCTAAAATAATTGAAAAGCTCATTGAGCCGAGTTTTGTGATATGGTGTGTAAAATGTATTGTGTGTACTGCTCCATTTAGTTTCAGGGAAATTTTTGATGTATTCTTTTACTGATTCATCATATTTGAAATTTATGGCAATTTGTTTAGTTTGGTTATGCCAAAGTGGGAGTAATGTTATAGTTGGTAAGTCTGCCAATATATTCTTTTGAGTATCAAAATACGAAATAAATTCTTACTTACAGATGATTTGTTTTTTGAAATTTGAATCGAAAGGAATTTCCCGAGGCAAAGTCTCAGAGTTTCCACAGAAATTGTTATTCCTACAAAATCAAAGAATTACCAATACATCTTTATTTTTTCATCACCTTTACATTCATTTCTTCTACCTTTTTATTGGATAGGAGAGAAGGTGCACCAAACAATAAATCTTCACTAGTTCCAGTTTTAGGGAATGCCATCACTTCTCTAATAGATGCTTTTTTCTCTAAAATCATCATTAATCTATCCACGCCCCAAGCAATGCCTCCGTGCGGTGGCGCGCCATAATGGAACGCTTTATACATGGTGCCAACGCTCTTCATCATCTCATCTTTATTATAGCCCATATTTTTATAGGTGGCTTCTAAAATTTCAGGTTTATGAGCACGCACAGAACCACCACCAATTTCATAACCATTTAAGATTAAATCGTATTGTTGCGCGATGATAGTTCCAATCTCGTCTTCCTTACCATTTATGTGCTTTTCAATATCATAAATAGCAGGCATAGAAAATGGATTGTGTGTAAACGTCCAACGGCCTTCGTCTGTTTTTTCAAACATCGGGAAATCGATCACCCACGCAGGTCTTAATTCCTTCGGATTGATTAATCGAAGCATTTTACCTAATTCTTGACGAACCGCATCCAAGGCTTTATTTGCTGTTGCATAATCCGCAGCAGAGAAAAATACAATATCTCCAACTTGCGCATTGGTCGTATTGATGATTCCTGCAGCAATGTCTTCGCCTAAAAACTTAATAATAGGGGATTGTAAATCGTTTTCATTCACAATAATATATGCTAAACCACCTAAACCGTGTTGTTGTGCTATGGCGGTTAGTTTTTCAATCTGACCTTTAGATAAACGTTTGTTGCCTTGCTCTTTAGCAGATACCTTAATGCACTTTACAATACCGCCTTCTTCAATAGGTTTACTAAACACTTGGAAGGTGGTATCTTTTACAATACCTGTAATGTCTTGTAGTTTTAAGCCGAAGCGTAAATCTGGACGGTCACAGCCATAATAGTCCATAGCGTCTTTATAGGTTATGACTTCAAACGGATGTAAAATCCATTTTTTGCCATATATTTTTTCAACAATACCATTGAACATTTGCGTATTCAAATCGATAATTTGTTGCATACTGGCATAGGCCATTTCAATATCTAACTGCGTGAATTCAGGTTGACGATCCCCACGAGAATCTTCATCTCTAAAACAACGTGCTATCTGGAAATATTTTTCATAACCAGATACCATCAACATTTGCTTGAATTGCTGAGGTGCTTGTGGTAGGGTATAGAACAAACCGGCTTGCTTACGTGTTGGTACAATAAATTCGCGAGCACCTTCATCTGTTCCAGCACTTAAAATTGGTGTTTCAATTTCAAGAAACTCTTGGGCGTCTAAAATATCACGCATCATTTTGATGACTTTATGGCGATTTACAATCACACGTCGGACATCATCATTTCGGTGGTCTAAATATTTATATTGGAAACGAACATTTTCATTGGTTTTAGTTGCTCGTTTTATTTCAAAAGGAAGCGTTTTAGAAAGGTTTAAGATTTCTAAATCTTTGGCTTCTAATTCAATTTTACCAGTTCTTAAAGCGAGGTTATAATCATCTTCTTTACGCTGAACAATGGTTCCAGAAACCATAATAACCGATTCTGGTTTTAATTTTACTAGCTCATCTAAATTAGCAAACGATTCTCTGCTTAATCGCACTTGGAACACTTGTGCACTTGAATCACGTAAATCGATAAATATTAATTCGCCATGGTCACGCACACTAGACACCCATCCTGAGAAGGTTACTTTTTCGTTGATGCTTTCATCTGAAATATCTGAAATGACATGAGTTCTGTATTCCTCTTTTATAATTAAGGGAATCTCTGCTAAGACTTCTTCTTCCTTGGCTTCTGGCTTTTGGCTTTTGGCTTTTGGCACATCACTTATTGCTTCATGCTTTGTACTTCCCGCTTTTCCAGAAAGGGCATCCAAAATACCTTCACGAATCACTTTTCCTGAAGCACCTTTTCCAATAATCCCAATGACTTTTCCAACTAGAATACCAGCTTTTCCTTGGTTTCCAGATTGAATGTCAATGGCGATGGCTTGGTGTTCTAAAATTACTTTAGCAATAGCGTCTTTAATTTGAGATTCTGAAATCGTATTGTCTTTAAAATAGGTGTTATAATCAAAGCTTCGGTCTTTTAAATAAGACGTTATGGCGTTTTGCACTAATACTGATGTGATTTTTTCGTCTTTAAAAAGTTGAAAAATTTCAGTTAAATGTTCTATTCTGTGAATATCTGCATACTCATCTGCAGCAATATTATTTACTAATGTTTTTGCAACAAAAGAAGGGTCTTTAATGACGTTGTTAATGGCGATAAACGTTTCAGAGCGCAAGGAGTCTGCTGTAAAGAACTTAGCGTCTTGAGGTAAAACACCGCCTTTTATTAAAATGGATTCAACAGCAAAAGGCAATGTGCTTAAATCGACATCAATAGATTCAACTACATTTTTTATGCTAACAAAAGGTAAGTCTGGTTCAGAAATAAAACGGTAATCTGCTTCAAATTCCTTTTTACGCATAGTTTTGGTTTGCTTCAATTCAGCATCCCATAACACCGTGGTTTGGTCTGGTCTAAATGCACCATGTTCTAAGAAATAGCTGAGTTGTTTTTCAACTTCTTCCTTTAAGGCGTCTACCATAAACTTAAACGAGTTCAAGTTTTTTATTTCGGTACGTGGATTTAAATTATAATCGCGTTTTTTACGAAGTGATACAGAAACATCCGATTTGAATTCCCCTTTTTCAAGGTTAGCTTCAGAGATGCCAATGTTCTGAACAATACGGTGAATGTATTGCGCATATGTTGAAGCATCCTCTATATGACGAATACAAGGTTCGGTGACAATTTCAATAAGTGGAACGCCTGCTTTGTTAAAATCGACTAAAGAGATTTTTTTCTCATGCATCAATTTAGCAGCATCTTCTTCAATATGTACTTGCGTTAAATTAACCGTGAATTGTGAGCCATCATTTCGGAAACAAGAGACTTGTCCGTCAGGAATCACAGGGTTATGAAACTGTGTAATCTGAATATTTTTTGGATTATCAGGATATTCATAATGCTTTCTATCCCAAGAAATCACTTCGTTTCCAAAAGTTGATTTCACAGCTTTCCCAAAGTAAATAGCCTTTTTAATAGCTTCTTTGTTAATAGCTGGTAGAACGCCCATTTGTCCCGTACAAACCGAACAGATATTTTGGTTAGGGGTTTCTATTTCTTGATTTGCACAAGAGCAAAATAACTTTGATTTAGTATTTAATCGAACGTGTGTTTCCAGACCGATTACTAACTCTAATTCATGCTTTTTTAAAAGCTCATTTAGTTGATCTAATTCCATTATATCGTATCTTTTAAGAAGTTAGCAAACTTCAAAACGAGTTCGTCATTATTTTTTGCAGCCGTAATTTGTAAGCCTGTTGCTGTACCTTTGGGAACAGTTAGCGTTGGTAATTGCCCTAAGCTAAATCCAACCGTATAGGCATCAGATAAATACATCGCCAAAGGGTCTTTTAAGCTTTCGCCAATTTTAGGTGGGGTATTAGGGGTGACAGGGGATATGATAATATCCACTTCTTTAAAATCATTTTCGAAGTTTTCAGAGATTTGATCTCTTAATTTTAGTCCCTTTAAATAAATTTCATCTGAAAACCCTTGTGATAACAATTGGTTTCCACCAACAATTCTTCGTTTTGTTTCTTCTGAAAAATTCTCGGAACGGGTTACTGCGTAGGTGTCTTTTAAGTTGTCGCCTTCAATACGATTGCCGTAATTGGTGCCATCTAAACGTGATAAGTTAGAGGCTGTTTCAGCCATAGCTAAAGTATAGTATGTGGACACTAAAGTTTCAGACTCAAAGAAATCTAATGCTTTCACTTGAATGCCTTTGGCTTTTATTTTTTCGATAGCTGCTAAAAAATCAGATTTTATTTGAGAATCAATAGCATCAGTTTCAATAAAGTTTTTAAAGTATCCTACGGTTTTTATATCTTCCGAAGTTAAAATACCATCCTGAGGTATTTCCGCGGAAGCATACGTGGTTTGATCTTTTCCATCTTTTCCACTCATCACATTTAAAACAATGCGAATATCTTCAATAGATTTTGCGATAGGTCCAACACAGTCTGTAGAGGATGCGTAAGCCATTAATCCGAAACGTGAAATACGTCCGTAAGTGGGTTTTAAACCATACACATTATTATAACCTGCAGGCTGACGCACAGAACCTCCTGTATCACCTCCAACGGAGAATACCGTATAATCTTTCGCAACGTTAACCGCAGAGCCTCCACTAGAACCTCCAGCAACCAAATTTGAATTTACAGCGTTTTTAACCGCGCCAAAAATGGTGTTCTCACTAGACGATCCATGCCCAAAACTATCGCAGTTTTCTTTTACTAAAGGTATCGCGCCAGCATCCAATAATTTTTGAATGGCTGTTGCGGTATATGCGGATTTGTAGTTTTTTAGTAAATCTGAACTCGCCGTTGTATAAGTCCCTTGCACCATATAAACATCCTTTATTCCAAATGGAATGCCTTCTAACAAGCCTATAGAGTCACCATTTGCAATTTTAGCATCCACTTTTGCTGCTAAATCTAGTGCAGATGTATCCAATAAAGAATTTACGGTGTTGTTCGTGTTTTGCTTTAAAGCGTCTAGTCTTTCTTGTACGAGGTCTGTACAAGTGATTTCTTTGTTAACCAGTTGGTGATGAATTTTGCGTATTTGAGAGTCCATAATTATTCTTCTATTACTTTAGAAACAACCAGAAAACCATTCTTTTCTTTCGGAAAATTTTCAATAATGATTTGCTTTTCAATTTGTGGGCTATCTATTACCACATCATCTCTCAAATGATCTAAAGACACTGCATGATCATGATTATGATTAAAAGTATTATTATTTGTTGTGTTTGCGTTTTTAATCACCTCAAATAATTTGTTTACAGCCTCTGATGGCTGCGCTCCTTTAATACTCGACAAGATGTCGACGGTCATAATTTTACTCATGTCTCAATTTTTAAATTATAAAAAAAGCCTTCCAAATTTGGAAGGCTTTATATATTTATTAAACAATAACCTTCCTGTCCTATAAATTAGGATTATTGAAATTATTATTGTTATTATTTTTCATTGTTGTTTTATTGTGTTCAAATATATATAGAATAAATATACTACACACTATTTTTAGGGATATCCTATTGGGTATTGTCAAATTATTAATAAACCCAAAGTTAATTTGTAGGTTCTTTAACCTATCTGCCATAATTGCAAATTTATGTTTATTTCGTGTTAGATAAAAACAGTACTTTATTTTAAAAAGCGAACATTTTATAAGTAAAATACTTTAAAAAAGAATTCCAAATATTGATTCTAAGCCATTTTGTGTATTAAGTGATTTCAAAGGCGTAATAAAAAAATAGAATTCAATTTTAAGGGCATTTTAAGCCGATTTAAGCCGTTTTCAAGTAATTAACAAATGTTGATAATTTTATGAATGAGACCGCGAAATGCTTTCTCATGGGGTTAATATTTTGTATATTTGATTGTATTCAGAAGGATGCTTTTTAGGCATCTTTTTTTGTGATATAAAACGATATTAAAATTAAGATAAAACATAAAATATGAGCGAACCAAAAGAAGAGTTTAATAAGCATAATTATTCCGCGGATAGTATTCAGGCTTTAGAAGGTATGGAGCATGTGCGTATGCGTCCATCGATGTATATTGGTGATGTAGGTACAAGAGGTTTACACCATTTAGTATATGAGGTTGTCGATAACTCTATTGATGAAGCTTTAGCAGGACATTGTAATAATATTACTGTAATTATAAATGAGGATAACTCTATTACTACGGAAGATGATGGTCGTGGTATTCCTGTAGATCTACACAAGAAAGAAGGTGTTTCTGCACTTGAGGTTGTCATGACTAAAATTGGGGCAGGAGGTAAGTTTGATAAAGATTCTTATAAAGTATCTGGTGGATTGCACGGTGTTGGTGTAAGTTGTGTAAATGCCTTGTCTGAGCATTTAAGAGCTACCGTTTACCGCGATGGAAAAGTTTATGAGCAAGAGTATGAACGTGGTAAATCGTTATATCCTGTTAAGCAGATTGGTGAAACTGATAAACGTGGAACAACAGTTACTTTTAGACCAGATTCAACCATATTTACGCTAACCTTAGAATATAGTTATGATACTTTGGCAAGTCGATTACGTGAATTGGCTTATTTGAATAAGGGGATTACTATTCATTTAGTTGATAAGAGAAATATAAAGGAAGATGGTGAATTTGAAGGTGAAACATTCCATTCTACTGAAGGATTAAAAGAATTTATCACGTATTTAGATGCCACTCGCGAGCCTTTAATGAAAGATGTCATTGCTTTTGAAGGGGAAAAGAATGGTGTGCCGGTTGAGGTTGCGATGATTTATAACACCTCTTATGCCGAAAATTTACACTCTTATGTAAATAATATTAATACGCATGAAGGTGGAACACATTTATCTGGTTTTCGTCGTGGTTTAACACATACCCTTAAAAAATATGCTGATGAATCAGGGTTATTAAAAAACTTAAAATTTGATATTTCTGGTGATGATTTCCGTGAAGGATTGACAGCAATTATATCTGTGAAAGTTCAAGAACCTCAATTTGAAGGGCAAACTAAAACGAAGTTAGGTAATAGAGAGGTTTCTGCAGCGGTAAGTCAATCTGTTTCAGAAATGCTTACTGATTATTTAGAAGAACATCCAGATGATGCTAAAATCATAGTTCAGAAAGTAATTCTGGCAGCTCAAGCACGTCATGCAGCTCAAAAAGCTCGTGAAATGGTTCAGCGTAAAACGGTAATGAGTATTGGAGGTTTACCAGGAAAATTAAGTGACTGTTCCGAGCAAGATCCAGCAAAATGCGAAATATATTTAGTTGAGGGAGATTCGGCAGGTGGAACTGCAAAACAAGGTCGTGATAGAGCATTTCAGGCTATTTTACCATTACGTGGTAAAATATTGAATGTTGAAAAAGCAATGACTCATAAGGTTTTTGAAAATGAAGAGATTAAAAATATTTTCACAGCACTTGGTGTAACTATTGGTACAGAAGAAGATAGTAAAGCACTTAACCTTTCAAAATTAAGATACCACAAAATTGTAATCATGTGTGATGCCGATATTGATGGTTCGCATATTGAAACTTTAATTCTAACCTTCTTTTTTAGATACATGAAAGAATTAATAGAAAACGGTCATATTTACATAGCTACTCCACCTTTATTTTTAGTTAAAAAAGGAGCTAAAAAACAGTATGCTTGGGATGATGAGGAACGTTTAGCGTTAATGGAACAATATGGAGATGGTACAAAAATTCAGCGTTATAAAGGTCTTGGGGAAATGAATGCATCTCAGCTTTGGGATACAACTATGAACCCGCAATTTAGAACTTTACGCCAAATATATGTAGAAAATGGAGCAGAAGCAGATAGAGTGTTCTCTATGTTAATGGGAGATGAGGTTCCACCTCGTAGAGATTTTATTGAGAAAAATGCTATTTATGCAAATATTGATGCTTAGATAAAAGATTAATAGGTTTAAAGGCCCTAATATATTTATATGTTAGGGCTTTTTCTTTGCTTTAAAACGAAATAAAGCCGATAAAACGCATTTTTTTACGATAAAATGTATTTTTGTGTAATTTTTTTTCTATGTTTGTGAAACCAAATTTAAAATATGAAAAAGTTAACCCTACTTGTGTTACTTGGTTTAGTAACCATAACTTCAAAAGCTCAAGACTTAGAAAGTATTCTACTCGCATCAGGAGATGCTGAAAATTTAACCAATGCTTATATTAATCCAGCAATGAAAGGATTAATTTATGGTATGAATAGTGGCTGGTATCATACAGCTAAGGTTCATAAAAAGCTTGGATTTGATATTTCAATCGGACTTAATGCTTCAGTTGTACCTTCTAAAGATGAACTTATTAATTTATCAAGTTTAGGATTATCAAATAATATAGGATTTACCCCAGGAGCAACAACACCAACGGTAGCAGGCACTGGAGATGGTGCTAATTTAACGGTTAATACAACGGTTGATGGTAATGATGTAAGTGCTTCGTTTAGAATGCCTTCAGGAATTAATGATGATTTACCGCTAGGAGCAGTTCCTACGCCATCTGTTCAGGTAAGTTTAGGATTGCCTTATAAATTTGATGTAATGGTGCGCTTAGTACCTGAAGTAGGCAGCGATGACGTTAAAGGAGAGTTATTAGGTTTAGGTCTTAAAAAAGAAATAACAAGTTTATTTGGACCACTAGATAAGTTGCCATTGCATGTTTCTGTATTAGCAGCATATACATCTATGAAAGTAGATTATGCAATTGATGGTAGTACAATTCCAGGACAGAATCAGAGTGCCGCATTTAAATTGAATGCATTTACAGTGCAGGCCATTGGCTCTTTAAACTTCCCTATTATAAATATTTATGGAGGTTTTGGTTATACAGGAGGTAGTTCCACATTAAAAATGCTAGGGACTTACGACTTAGAATATAGTAATGGTGGAGCAACAGTTACAGAGACTGTCACTAACCCTTTAAATTTAGATTTTGACGCAAGTGGTTTTAGAACGACAATAGGAGCTAGATTAAGTTTAGGATTCTTCAAAATTTTTGGAGATTACACAATACAAGAATACAATACATTTTCTACTGGAATAGCGTTTAGTTTTAGATAGAATAACATAAGAATAATAATTGTTTAGTTATATTTAGTTTTAGTTTAAATAGCACAGGATTTTGTCCTGTGCTTTTTTTATTTACAGTGTTTTAATTCGTAATTTTGCATGACTTAAATCATAAAATTGATGGTTTAAAATGCTGAATTTTGCATAGTAAATATAGATAACAAATAATTAAATAATAAATCAAATGAAAGTAACAGTTGTAGGAGCGGGAGCAGTAGGTGCTAGTTGTGCAGAGTATATTGCTATAAAAGACTTCGCTTCAGAAGTTGTATTGTTAGACATTAAAGAAGGTTATGCCGAAGGAAAAGCCATGGATTTAATGCAATGTGCATCATTAAATGGTTTTGATACTAAAATTACTGGTGTAACAAACGATTATAGTAAAACAGCAAATAGTGATATCTGTGTTATAACTTCTGGTATTCCTCGTAAACCAGGTATGACACGTGAAGAATTAATTGGTATTAATGCGGGCATAGTAAAGACAGTCTCTTCAAGCTTAATAGAACATTCACCTAATACTGTTTTAATTGTTGTAAGTAATCCTATGGATACGATGACATATTTAGTACACAAATCAACTAATCTACCAAAAAATAGAATTATTGGTATGGGAGGAGCTTTAGATTCTGCTCGTTTTAAATTTAGATTAGCAGAAGCTTTAGGTGCGCCTATTAGCGATGTTGATGGAATGGTAGTTGGTGGACACAGTGATACGGGTATGGTGCCATTAATAAGTCAAGCTACTAGAAATAGTATTAAAGTTTCAGAGTTTTTAAGCGAAGAACGTTTAGAACAAGTCGCTGCAGATACTAAAGTTGGAGGCGCTACACTTACCAAATTATTAGGAACTTCTGCATGGTATGCTCCAGGAGCTGCAGTAAGTGCTTTAGTTCAGTCAATTGCTTGCGACCAAAATAAAATGTTCCCTTGTTCTACATTCTTAGAAGGTGAATATGGATTAAATGATATTTGTATTGGTGTGCCGGTAATTTTAGGAAAAAACGGTATTGAAAAAATAGTTGATATTCCTTTAAGTACTGCTGAAAAAGCACACATGCAAGCTAGTGCAGAAGGTGTTAAAAAGACTAATGCATTATTAGAATTATAATATTAATAGTATAAATTCATAATTATATAAAGACTGTAGTAATACAGTCTTTATTTTTTTATATTTGACGCATGATGGCAAGATGGTGCATTAGTGTTTTAATTTTTAGCCTTACCTTATTTGGTGTTGTTTCTCAACAACAAATTTTGGTGCCTAATCAAGAAATTGTATTGCAGTTTGAAGATGTTGACTTAACATCTAAGCAAGCTGAAAATACAGTAGCCATTGTAAAACAGCAATTGCAAGATTTAGGCGCTGAAAACATTCAAGTATTTTCATTAGAAAACGGAAAATTAAAAATCACATATTTCAGTGATTCTGAAGTTGCCAGTATTAAAGAAACGTTTTCAGAAGAAAGCAATTTAACACTTCATCTAACATCTCAAATTCAAGATGAAGACGCATCACGTTTTCCGTTTGAAGAGTCAAATATTAGTTATAATCTTGATGTCTACGAAATACAAAACGGATTTGAGTATGGATGGGGTTTTGATGGCGCAATTGGTTTAGAGTTTGAACCAAAAAGCGATCGATTTTTAGATCCAAATGATCTATCTCATAAATATATTGGATATCAATATGAAGATTATTTAATACAGGTTGCTTATAAAATTCGTAGAGAAATCACGATACAAATAAGTGATCCACTACACATAATACCAGAAGTTAGGGCAGGCCCCATTTGCGAGAGGGTTGCTTAGCTTGTTTTTTGATGTAAATATGGTGAATTCAAAAAAACATGGCTATTTTAAAACATCCCAAACACTTTCATAGTTCTATTTTAGATCTCATTAATAATGAAGAATCTATAAAAATCATATTTAAAAAATAAAAATTGTCAAATCATACGGTAAATTCTATATTTGCTCGTTTTAAAAATTTGACTAAAAAAAGTATAACATGCAAAACAAAGGATTAGTAAAACTATTTGCTATTTTGTTTGGTTTGGTAAGTCTTTACCAATTATCATTCACATTCACAGCAAATTCAGTTGAAAACGAGGCGGAAGAATTCGCGATTAATAAAATCTCTGAATCAGAAGAGAATTATCGTGGACTTCGAAGTCAAGAAGAAGCTAACTATCTTCAAGAGAAAGGTACCGATACGGTTTATAATATTGGTATAGCAAAATTCACTTATAACGAAGTGAAGCAAAAAGCAATGAACCTTGGGCTTGATTTAAAAGGTGGTATTAACGTAATTCTTCAAGTATCTGTAAAAGATATCTTAAAAGGATTAGCAAATAATACTAGCGACCCAGTCTTTAATAAAGCTTTAGAAGATGCTTCAGAGATTCAAAAAAATAGTCAAAACACATATTTAGAAGATTTCTTTATAGCTTTTGATGAGATTAAAGGCGATACTAAATTAGCATCTCCAGATATATTTTACACCAGAGAACTTGATGGTGAGATTGATGGTAGTATGACTGATGATGATGTAAAAAGCATTATTGAAACTAAAATAGACGAATCAATCGTTTCGGCTTTTGAAGTATTACGTAAGCGTATTGATGAGTTTGGTGTAACATCACCAAATATTCAGCGTTTAGGAAGCTCTGGTCGTATTTTAGTGGAGTTACCAGGTGTTAAAGATGTTGAGCGTGCTACAAGCTTATTGCAAAGTACGGCGCAATTAGAATTTTGGGATGCTTATAAGGGAGAGCAATTCTTTCAGTTTTTAGGACAAGCCAATGAAGTTTTAAGAGACATTGTTGATACAAACATTGATGCAGGTGTTGAGCCTCAAGATGAAGAAAATGCTCAAGATTCTCAAATTGATGATTTATTAGGCGATGCAGAAACAGATTCTACGGCGGTTGCAACAGTAAACCCCATTTTTGATTTGTTAAAAGGGCAAGGATACCAAGGCGGCCCAATCATTGCTAAGTTTGCAATTAAAGATAAAGAAACAGTTTTAGATTATTTAAGCAGACCAGAAGTTAGAGCATTACTTCCTGCGGAGCAACGTTATGCAAAGTTTGTTTTTGGTAAGCCAGAAAAAGATAGCGAAGTAGTAGATTTATACGCTTTAATAGGTAATAGAGAAAACGTTCCTGAATTAAGTGGTGCGGTAGTAACTGATGCTAGAAACCAATTCGGTCCAACAGGAAAGTCTGAAGTGTCTATGCAGATGAATGCTAAAGGTGCTAAGATTTGGGAAGAAATGACAGGTAAAGCATACGCTCAAAGTAGTCAAATTGCTATTGTTTTAGACAATGTTGTGTATTCTGCTCCTGGCGTAACAACAGGTCCAATTGCAGGGGGTAACTCTTCAATTTCTGGAAACTTCTCATTAAATGAAGCAATAGATTTAGCAAATGTATTACGTGCTGGTAAATTACCTGCATCTGCAGATATTATACAAAGTGAGGTTGTAGGACCATCTTTAGGTAAAGAAGCTATTGAAAGTGGTACTATGTCATTCCTAATTGCATTAGTATTAGTATTGCTATGGATGATTTTTTACTACGGAAAAGCTGGTGCTTTTGCGGATATTGCCATGTTATTAAACCTTATGTTAATCTTCGGTATTTTATCAGGATTAGGCGCTGTGTTAACTTTGCCTGGTATTGCAGGTATCGTATTGACCATTGGTATGTCTGTAGATGCTAACGTACTTATCTTTGAGCGTATTCGAGAAGAATTGGCCAAAGGAAAAGGACAGATTGAAGCTATTAAAGACGGATTTAGTAATGCCTTATCATCTATTTTAGATGCCAACGTTACTACAGGTTTAACAGCGTTAATTTTATTCATTTTTGGAACAGGCCCAATTAAAGGTTTCGCAACTACTTTATTAATTGGTATTGCAACTTCTTTATTTACAGCTATTTTCATCACCAGATTATTAATTGATTGGTATGCTAACCGTGGCGGAAAATTAGAGTTCTCTACTGGGATCACAAAAAATTTATTTAGAAACATCAGTATTGAGTTTTTAAAGAAACGTAAAGTAGCATATATCATTTCTGGTACATTAATACTTTTAAGTTTAGGCTCGTTATTTACAAACGGATTAAACCAAGGTGTCGATTTTGTTGGAGGAAGAACCTATCAAGTGCGTTTTGCACAAGATATTAGTGCTTCTGAAATTACAGACCTATTATCAAAACCAGAAGTTTTTGGTAGTGCAGATGCTAAAACCTTCGGAGATGCTAACCAGTTAAAAATTACAACTAAGTATAAAGTAAATGAGTCTGGAGCAGAGATAGATGAAGAAATTAGAAAATCACTATACGAAGCTTTAGTACCGCATTTAGAGGGAACAACTTATGAGCAATTCATCGATTTAAATGATGAAAACAAACAAGTTGGTTTACTCGAATCATACAAAGTAACACCAACCATTGCCGATGATATTAAACAAGCATCATTCTGGGCAATTTTAGGCTCATTAATTGTAGTATTCCTATATATCTTAATTCGTTTTAAGAAGTGGCAATACTCATTAGGTGCAGTTGCGGCGGTATTCCACGATGTTTTAATCGTATTAGGAGTGTTCTCTTTAACGTACAAGTTTATGCCATTCAATATGGAAGTAAATCAAGCGTTCATCGCAGCAATACTAACAGTTATTGGTTACTCATTGAATGATACGGTGGTCGTATTCGATAGAATTCGTGAATTCTTTAACGAGCACACCTCTTGGAAGTTCGATAAAGTAGTAAACGCATCATTAAGCAGTACATTAAGTAGAACCTTAAATACCTCATTAACAACATTAGTTGTGTTGCTAGCCATCTTCATTTTTGGTGGCGATTCAATCAGAGGCTTTATGTTTGCTTTAATAATAGGTGTTATAGTAGGTACCTATTCATCATTATTTATTGCAACACCAATAATGTATGATAGCGTAAAAAAATTAGAAGACGAGAAGAAAGACTAACTCAAATTTTTCTAAGTAAAAGAGCCTATTAACTTATGTTGATAGGCTTTTTTTATTGAATATCTCATTGCGAAGGAGTTTGGAATATGGCGCTCTCTTTAATTCTTTTTTAGGCGTTACCACTAGGGTCGGGCTTTTCGTTACAAGTCCTCGCTTTGTCGGATAATTATCGGAGCTCGCTGTGGGCTTTTCACTGCAATCCCTAACGCATTATTTTTGCGTGTGTCTGCTGTTAGTTAAAACTTTCCGTTTTTTAATATCAGCCTTTTCTCTTGATAACATGGAGTTTGGCTCTGACTCAAATTAATTTATGCTTTATTGACTATCCATATGTTACCGATTAAAGCCATATGGGTATCAAGTTTTTTTTTTGATCAAGGTTTAAACAAAAGTCAAAAAATATCCAATCATTGCACCACCCAAAACAATAAACGCACTATTAAGTTTTTTGAAAACAAAGACAACCACCAAACTTGCAAGAGCAATTACGATTGTACGCCAATCCGTTAAGGTGTCCTTCGCCATGTTTACACAAACTGCGATTATTAATGCTACTGCTGCAACATTTACTGCATCTAAAATTGCTCCTATTATATTCGACTGTCGCATTTTGGGTATCAATGGGTTTAATATCAAAACAAAAAGAAACGAAGGAAGGAAAATCCCAAGAGTTGCAGCAAGCGCTCCTGTTATTCCGTTCATTTGCCAACCAATAAAAGTTGCTGTCGACAATACTGGCCCTGGGGTTATTTGCCCCACAGCAACAGCATCAATCAATGCTTGTCTTGTTAGCCAGCCATTCGCAACTAATTCCGTGTCGAGGAAAGCAAACAAAACATAGCCACTGCCATAAAGTATGGCGCCAACTTTTAAGAAAGTTAAGAATATTTTGAGAATACCCATTTTTAAAGGATCTACTATCTGAAAAAGTAAAAGTGGGGTCAAACTATTTATATAACCTGTGTTTTTTTTGAAGAAATACAGCCCCAAACCAAGTAAACCGCAGCCAAAAAGAGCAATTATTTCGTTTATTCCAAAAAGGCATGCCACTAAAGTTAGGATGCCTAGAATTGCGAGTTCTGTATTTTTTACTGCCTTTTTTCCTAGTTTGAAAGCCGCCATAATTATTATTGCTATAACTGCTGGCTTAATTCCGTAAATGAAAGGCTCAACTTTTGGTAATTCACCATACTCTTGATAGAGCCAAGCAAAGACAGAAGTTATAACGACCGCAGGAAAAATGAAGCATAAACCTGCAACAAATAGACCTTTCCAACCTGCACGTTCGTATCCGCAATGCATTGTCATTTCTGTCGAATTCGGACCCGGAATTAAATTAGTAGCGCCAACAAGGTCGAGGAAGTGTTCTTGTGTCATCCACTTTCGTTTTTTCACAACTTCGTCTTCCATCATGGCAATATGAGCGGCGGGACCACCAAAAGCTATACTCCCTAACTTGAAAAATAATTTCGCAATTTCTTTTAGTTCATTTCTTTGGGACATTTTACATGTAGTTCAAAGGTTCGATTTTAGTAGGATTTATAGCTTTTTGCTGAATGTGTTTCAGCGTGTTTTTATATTTGGTGTTGTGCTTAGTCATTTGTTCTTCTCTCAAATTTTATTTTTCTAACGCCATGATTAGTATCCCATTGTTTAACTTCTACAAAACCAAATGTCTCATATAATTTAGTAGCTGGTCCATTCTCTAGTCCAGTTTCAACAACAAATAATTTTGAATCAAAAGTATTTAAAACAAATTTCATTAGCTTCTTTGCTATGCCTTGTCTGAAAAAAGTGGGGTCTACTACTAAACTCCTTATAAGTGTATAGTCATTGTTGTGATCAATTTCAATCACTCCAGCGATGTCTTCATTTTTCAAGTAACCGAAAAAAAAGGTATTGCTTTTCACATAATTTTCTAGAGGTCTTTTTAACGGAGGAAAGTCGGTGGCATTTAAAAGTTTTGCTTCTACTTTATATGATGCTTGAAAAACGGAACGTATTCTTTTCGATATTTCTATCTCATTATTTTGTAGCTTTTCTATCATTTCCCAACAGGTTATTTTAATTTATTACAAGATGTTATATACCAAAAGAACATATCGAATAACCTTTTTGATTTAAGGGATAACAAAATTTTTTGATTTGGTTATTGCCTCTTGGTAAGGTTGCTGAATGTAATGCTATCTCCAACTGATAAGTTCCAGGTGTCAACCAAACCGGAGTTAACTTCTAACACATATTGAGCAGGTGCGTTTGAGGGCAAAGAAGATTCATCAAAGGGTTTCGCATGCTTTTGAAAACTAACTATGTTTCTATTTGTATTGATGTAAATAAGGTCTAAAGGAATTTTTGTGTTCTTCATATAAAAGAAACGCTCGGTTTCATTATCAAAAACAAAGAGCATCCCTTGGTTATTCTCCATGGAGTTTCTATACATCAATCCCGTTTGAATATCAAAATCTGTATCTGAAATTTCAATGTTTAAAGCTACTTTTGTTGAATCGGAAGCTTTAAAAATAGTAAGTTCACCTTCTTTGGTAAAAGTAATTTCAGTCTGCTTAATAACTTTTTTATTATCCTTACAACCTATTATAAATAAACTAAAAGATAAAGTAATTAGTAAGCTTATACGTTTGAAAAACATTTTATTTATTGGCTGTTTTGGGTTTGTAAACAAACATAAAATACAATCCTACTAAAACAAATGGGATACTTAACCACTGCCCAGTATTTAAACTAAACCAATTAATATATTCTTCGCCTTGAGGTTCTTTGGTGAATTCTATAAAGAAACGAATGGTCCATAGAAGCACTAGAAACAAGCCAAATAAAAACCCTGGTTGATCTTTTTTGGTGGTTTTAGAATAGAAATACCATAAAATTAAAAACACAAAAATATAGCAAAATGACTCATAAAGTTGTGATGGATGCCTATAAGGAACAGCTTCTAATAAATTTTGAAATTGTGGGTTTTCAGTTACCGCATTATAAGCTTCCTGAACATCTTTAATACCTGTACGTTGTACAATTTCTCTTTTGTAATATTGGTCTTGAATAAAACGAACTCCTAAAGGAAAATCACCAGATGCTTTTCCTATAATTTCTGAATTAATGAAGTTTCCTATTCTAATAAAAATAGCACCTGAAGCTACAGGGATAACTATTCTATCTAAAATCCAAAGTATAGATTTGTACTTGTATTTTCTTCTGTATAAATACATACCAATGATAATACCAATGGCAGCACCATGACTTGCAAGTCCTTGAAAACCTGTAAATTCGAATCCGCCTTTAAACTTAAACGGTAAAAAGATGCTAAAAAAGTCTTGAGAAATAAGCTCAGACTGGTAAAACAACACATGTCCTAATCTAGCACCGAGCATGGTCGCTAAAACGGTATATATAAACAACGGATCTAAATAATCTATTGATATTTTCTCTTTGGTAAAAATGCGTTTCATGATATACCAACCCAATATAAAGGCAACCACCCACATAAGGCTATAAAAGTGAAGTTTGAAATTTCCAACAATGTCAATTCCAGTTATCGGGTTCCAATCAAATTTTAATAGTTGCATAGGTTTCGTTTTTCAGCGTAAATATAAAGGTTTCAATGGCTTTAATGTTAAAATTTATTTAAGAAGTTTTAAGATTTCTACTTCAAAAATAATATTAGATTTTCCCGGAATACCTCTTGTTCCGGCTTCGCCATAGGCTAAATGATAAGGGATAAACAAAGTGGCTTCATCGCCAATACTCAATTGTTGCAAGCCTTCTTTAAACCCTGGAATCATTCGTGCATCTGGACCAATATCAGCAACCAGAGGTTCATATTTATTGGCCGCTTTGCGTTTCTCATTCACGACATCTAGGGCCTCTGCAATTTCCAAATTGCTTGTTTCTAGTAATTTTCCGCTTTCAAAATATACAGCATAATGTGTTGATACCTGAGCTTCATTAGGTAATTTTTCACCTGTACCTTTTTTAGAAATAAAATATTTTAGGCCTGATTCTAGTGTTGTTGCTTTTGCTCGTTGTGTTTCAAACTTATCTCTAGTGGCTTTTAAAATGGCTTCAGCTTTAGCCTCTTTTTCTTTTTTAAGACGTTCATCTTCTGCAAAATGATTATTAAAAATTTTAGGAGCATCAAACAATTTAGCTGATTTACCCTTTCTAATAATATTTAATTCTTCTATAACAACATCGTTTAGAGGCTTATTTTTATTACCAACTTTCACATTCGAAATAGAATCCTGAATGTTCAATCCTAATACTAATTCTCCAAATACATTATAAACCTCATCGAGATGAGGTTTAGGGATTTCTGTGATAAAAAATTGACTTCCATTTGTGTTTGGACCGGAATTAGCCATAGATAGAATACCAGGTTTGTCGTGTTTTAAGTCTGGATGAAACTCACCCCTAAATTTATAACCGGGATCACCTTGTCCAGTGCCTAAGGGGTCTCCACCCTGAATCATGAAGCCATCCATAACCCGATGGAAAATAGTGCCATTGTAAAATGCCTTCTTTTTATATTCACTATCAACCATAGTATTGGTGCCCTCTGCTAGCGCTACAAAGTTAGCTACCGTTATCGGTGCTTTGTCTTTAGCTAATTTAGCAAGCATAACACCTTTACTGGTAATGATTTCCGCATAAATCCCATCTTCTAAGTCTGGGTATTGTACTTTGCATGATGTTAAGTTTATAAAATACACAAGTACTAAAACTTTAATAGCGTTTTTAATTAGGGTCATTTTAATTCGTTTGATTTTGGGTAATTGAATTTATGGTTACTTCGCAAATTAGAGGTGTATTACGACCTATTTTATTTTCGTCACCATAATAGCCGTAGGCTTTTTGAGATGGAAATAAAAACGTTACGGTCTCACCAGTTTTCATAAGTTTTAATCCTTCACGTAAGCCTGTAAACAACTCTTGTTTGTCCATAGCGTAGGTTTGTGTTTTGATAGTTTCTGCAGAGTATATGATACCGCCATTAAGGTTTTTAACATTGTAATTGTAATTCACAATATCACCAAAATCGGGTGTTTTTAAAGTGTCAATTTCAACTTTATAATTGTAGTAATACCAAAAGCCACTTTCTGAAGCTATGTAATCAATACTTTGTTGCTTCATTAAGTTTTCAATGAACGCCTTTTCATTGGCGTTAAGCTTTTTATTTCGTTCTATGGAAGCGTCAATAAAAGAACCTGTTTTTACTGAAACTGGGCGCCTGGCTTCGGGTGTTTTACAACTAAATACTAAAAAAAGGATGGCTATGGTGAGTAATTTATTCATCATTCAGGACTTTATTATAACTAGGTAATATACTAATAAATTTTTCGATAGTTTTTTGAAGTGATAAATGGCTTTTACCACCAGCAGCATTCGTATGCCCACCACCCTCAAAATGAGCTCTAGACATTTCGTTAACAGAAAAGTTACCTTTTGAACGTAAAGATATTTTTATAATACCTTCTTTTCTATCTTCAATAAATATGGCCGCTAAAACAATGCCGTCTAAAGAAAGTCCATAATTTACAACGCCTTCAGTATCTCCTTTTTTGTAATTATACTTTTGAAGTTCATCTTGAGAAAGTGAAATATAAGCCGCTTTAGACTCTGGAATCACTCTCAAATTCGTCAATGCACAACCCAATAATTGCATACGCTCATAGCGATTAGTATCATAAACATTATTATGAATATCGGTATTATTAGCGCCTTTTTCAATAAGTTTTGCTACGATATTATGTGTTTTGCTTGTTGTTGATCGAAATCTGAAAGAACCAGTATCGGTCATGATGCCTACATACAAGCACGTGGCTATATTATTATCAATGTCATTGGCATCTCCTAGCATATCTATGAAATTATAAACCATTTCACACGTAGAACTCATGCTTACATCACTATACATATAAGTTGCATAATGATCGGGCGCTTGATGATGGTCAATCATTATTTTTAAAGCACTACTTTTAGTTAAAACGGTTTCCATATTACCAGTTCTGTGAAAAGCGTTAAAATCTAAAGTGAAAATAATATCAGCGTCGTTTATTAAGGCATCACATATTTTTGTTTGTGAATCGTACTTTAAAATGGTGTCATTCCCAGGCATCCATTTTAAAAAAGGAGGATAATCATTAGGAACTAAAACATGAACGTTATGATTACCTTTTACTAAATAATGAAAAAGTCCTAAAGTAGAGCCAATGGCATCACCATCTGGATTTTTATGGGGTACAATAACGATCTTTCTTTTAGTAGATAAAAGCTGCTTTATGCTCGTGATGTCTTGTTTATTCATAGTTTACGAAGATACAATTTTTTTAAAATTAGAACTATTGCAATTCAATAGAAATAGATTACTTTTGCACGCACATAAAACAAAAATAATGGCAACAAATAGAACATTTACAATGCTTAAGCCAGATGCTGTCGAGAAAGGATACATTGGCGCAATATTAGAAAAAATTTCAGCTTCAGGATTTAGAATTGTAGCTATGAAATTAACACAAATGACAACTGCAGATGCACAAGCATTTTATGCAATACATAGCGAGCGTCCTTTTTTCGCTGATTTAGTTGAATACATGACTCGTGGACCAATTGTAGCAGCTGTTTTAGAAAAAGAAAATGCAGTAGATGATTTTAGAACTTTAATTGGTGCTACAAATCCTGCTGATGCTGCTGAAGGAACTATTAGAAAAATGTATGCAGAATCAATAAGTGCAAACGCAGTACATGGTAGTGATAGTGATGATAATGCAGCTATTGAAGCCGCATTTCACTTTTCAGGAAGAGAGCAGTTTTAATAAGAACGAATACTTATAGGCTATGGCCAATAAGATTCATTTGAAATTTGTCATTCCTGTGAAAATGGGAATCAAAAATTATAAAACAAAAATCCCGCAATTAAATTGCGGGATTTTTTTGTTTTAAAAAGTACTGTATGTTTTACTAAACTACTTTTACGTTTACGGCATTTAAGCCTTTTCTTCCTTCTTCTAAATCAAATTCAACTAGATCGCCTTCGCGAATTTCGTCTATTAATCCAGAAATGTGAACAAAATGTTCTGTGTTTGAACCTTCTTCAGTTATAAATCCGAATCCTTTTGAATCGTTGAAGAATTTTACTGTTCCTTTACTCATTGTATTAAATTTTAATTATTATAAATAGTATTAAGCAAAGTCTATGCCACAAAAAAAAGCCTACCAAATAAATGATAGGCTCTAAGTTGTAATTGTTAAGAGTATATCGTTAGATTACTTTTACGTTTACGGCGTTTAATCCTTTTTTACCTTCTTGTAAATCGAATTCTACTGCATCACCTTCACGAATTTCATCGATTAATCCAGAAATGTGTACGAAATGTTCTTTGTTGTTGTCATCTTCAGTAATGAATCCAAATCCTTTAGAATCATTGAAAAATTTTACGGTACCTTTACTCATTGTATTTGTATTATAATAATTAATATTTTGCAAATATACTGCAATTAATTTATAAAACGTTAAAAACAAAAAAAGCCTATCAAATAAATGGTAGACTTTAAGTTGTAATTGTTAAATAGTATATCGTTAGACTACTTTTACGTTTACGGCGTTTAATCCTTTTCTACCTTCTTGTAGATCGAATTCTACAACATCACCTTCACGAATTTCATCGATTAATCCAGAAATGTGTACGAAATGTTCTTTGTTGTTGTCATCTTCAGTAATGAATCCAAATCCTTTAGAATCATTGAAAAATTTTACGGTACCTTTACTCATCTTGTGTGTATTAAAATAATTTAAGTTGCAAAGATAATGTAAAAAATAATAAATTTTATTTTTTTTGATTAATTTTTTGTAACAACGGTACTGTCTAATTATCTTAAAATCAGTTTTTTAATAATTATTTTGCCTAATTCTTCATTAAGCATATTAATTATTTTTTCTTTTCCGTAGCTTAATTCTTCTCTTAAAACACTTGAACTTAATTGTACATATAAGGTTTCACGTTCTAAGCTTACTGAGTTTGTGTAGTTGTTAACGCCATTACCCATAAGTTTTGCCCAAGCATCTGCAACGTTAACTTTATTTAATCCTTTTTCAAGTTTATTGGTTTCTACAAATTCTTTTAAAGCGTCTTGAATACTAAGATGTTCGTTGTTGCGTTTTGCCATGATTCAGATTATAATTTAAAAACCTCATAAGATTGATGGACTTGCTTTACAGCATTTTCGGTGCGTTCAGCATGAGTATCACTAATAAATAGTTGACCGAAATTCTCATCATCCACTAATTTAATGATTTGTGCCACACGTTGTTCATCTAATTTATCAAAAATATCATCAAGCAGCAAAATTGGGTTTACGCCACTTTGTGCTTTTATAAAATCGAACTGTGCCAATTTTAAAGCTATTAAAAAAGACTTTTGCTGCCCTTGACTTCCAAACTTCTTAATAGGATGCGCATCAATATTAAAATGTAAATCATCTTTGTGAATTCCAACACTTGTATACTGCAATGCTTTGTCTTTATTTATCGAGGCTCGTAAAAGTGTAGTTAAGTCGTCTTCAAATAAATGGCTATCATAGATTAAATCAACAGATTCATTACCATTACTAATAGCTAGGTAACGCGATTTAAAAATCGGGATAAACACTTTTAAAAAAGCATCTCGTTTTTCAAATATTTGCTTCCCATAGTCTGTAAGTTGAGTGTTATAAACCTCTAAAGTGTCATTGTTAAAAGTGTGATTGAGTGCGAAATATTTCAATAAAGCATTACGTTGTGCCAGTATTTTATTGTAATTAATCAGGTGATTTAGATAGGTTTTATCACTTTGTGAAATTACACTATCTATAAACTTTCTTCTCGTATTACTGCCTTCTATAATTAAATCTCTATCTGCGGGAGAAATGATAACCAAGGGTAAAAAACCAATATGCTCACTAAATTTCTCATAAGCTTTTCCATTGCGTTTAATCACTTTTTTTTGTCCTCGTTTTAGGCTGATTCCTACTTTTTCGGTTTTGTTATCTTTATCATAATTACCATTAATGACAAAAAATTCTTCGTTGTGTTTTATGTTTTGAGTCGCTACTGGGTTAAAATAGCTTTTTCCGAAAGATAAATGATATATAGCATCGAGTACGTTGGTTTTTCCGATACCATTATTTCCAACAATACAATTTATTTTATCATTAAAAATGAACGATTTACTATCGAAATTTTTATAATTGAGTAAAGAAAGTGATTTTAAAATCATACAAAATGTAACTTATAGCGCAATTAGAGGGTAAACTCTTAAAAAGAAGTGCAAATTATTGAAAAATATCAAATAAATAACCTTTTAGTTCTGAAGAAAAAATATATTCAATTGCCACTATTTATAAAATTTGTTTAAACGTTTTGTTAAAAAACAGAATTATATAGAAAAATAGTACAACTACTCCTAAGGCAGAAGATAGAAAATAGAGACCAAATCGAGATAATTAGAGAACTGAAATTGTTACTTGTTAAAAGAACTTCAAAAAAGTTGATAAGAAATTTGAGCTATTACTCAGAAATTAAATAAAATAATCCATTTGAGGGTTTATTCAAAAGATTTAAATGTTTTGCCATTTGACAAGCGTAATCTAATTAAGGGAAGTTTTTAAGTATTTGTTTAATTTATAACATGATTCTTTAAACTTGTAATATCAATCTCTAATTTTTTGTAGTTCTGATTAATAGGTTTAGCTTTCAATAGAGATGTTTGTTCGA
>ENA-OWNS01000201-OWNS01000201.1-marine-metagenome-genome-assembly--contig:-NODE-201-length-30034-cov-3.290350_pt1 | contig 30034 bp, 33 predicted proteins | sample MGYA00238137_ERZ651772 | MGnify/ENA primary metagenome ERZ651772 (study PRJEB26903, sample SAMN06264699) | marine metagenome | isolation source: Columbia River Estuary | place: USA:Columbia River Estuary... | reverse complement strand
GATGGGAATTCCTCTTGGTATTATGGCAGCTTACTTTGCAACAGCGATGCTGATGGGCTCGTCCGGTGAAGATGTTAATTGGAGACGAATTTTTATTTTCCTTGGGTTAACAGGTGTTGCTTTAGCTCTTTTAGTTAAATTAGTATTGCGTGAACCTGTTCGAGGCGCGATGGAATTCAATGATCAAACTGAGATTGAGAAGCCACCATTCATGGAGTCACTAAAGACTCTGATGAAAATTCCTGCTTGGTGGGCTATGTGCTTTGGGATAGCTTTTGGCTCTTTTGTATCCTATTCAAAATCAGCATTTCATACGAAGTACTTAGTTGCATTAGATCCAAGCTATGACTTTCAAACCTTGGTAATCATTCTAGGCATAGTCAATGGCACAACTTATGCAGGCGGAGCATTCTTTGGAGCGAGGCTGGCAGATAAATGGGGCAAAAAAGATATACGTGCATATGGCTGGTTGCCTGCAATATCAATTGCTCTTTGCTTACCAATCGGAATTGCTGCCTGGTGGTCTTCGTCAATTGAAATGAATCTCGTTTTTACTACTCTGTTTTTATTGTTCATGGGTGTGTACCTAGGCCCAAGTTTTGCAATTGCTCAAACCTTGGCTCCTATTAATATGCGAGCAATGTCTACAGCTCTATTCTTTTTTATTCTTAATATGATTGCTCTAGGGGGCGGGCCTACTTTTTCTGGTTGGCTAATAGACGTATTTAAAGAAAATAATGGTGAGATAGAATCAATACGCTATGCCATGACAGCCACCTCTCTTTTATTCATTCCATCCATTGTTAGCTTTTTGATTGTCGCGCGTGTTTTGCCAAAAGATTGGTCAGAAGCAGAAAAACGTAATCTTGAGCTAGCTAAAACTGATGGTTGATTATTCTGAAAGTTACATAAAAGAAATACTTGATGAAGTAAAAACTATTGCGGTAGTTGGGGCTAGCGCTAACCAAGATAGAGATAGTTACAAAGTCATGCAAGCGCTCATCCAACATGGGTATGAAATCTTCCCAATCAATCCCAATGAAGAAGGCAAGCTTATTTTAGAGCAGCCATGCTTCGCAGATCTTAGCTTTGTTTATGGAAAGATTGATATGGTCGATGTTTTCAGGGCTGAAGATGCAGTAATGGGAGTAACAAAAGAAGCAATTGCAATTGGAGCTTCAGTCTTGTGGACTCAATTAGATATTGTAAATAAAGAAGCTGCGGAGTTAGCAGAGCAAGCTGGTCTAAAAGTTGTCATGGATAGATGCCCAAAAATTGAATTGGCAAAATTATATTAGACTAAAAAAGCAAAATAACTTTTAATAGATTAGACATGGATGAAGATATAAACATATTAATTAAAGAGCAGTCTGATAAAGGTGTCCTGCGCCTTGTCATGAATAATTTAGATTATAAAAATGCTTTATCTAATGAAATGATAGGCATGCTTATGAATGAGATTCAAGATGCGTCCTCTGACAAGTCCATAAAAGTGATAGTGTTAGCCGCTAAGGGAAATGTATTTTGTTCAGGACATGATTTAAAGGAAATAACAGCCGCAAGAGAGCATAAAGATAGTGGCGAAGAGTTCTATCTAGACCTTTTTAACTCTTGCTCTGCTTTAATGCAGCTAATAGTTGATGCACCTCAACCAATTATCGCTGAAGTTGATGGTGTTGCGACAGCTGCAGGCTGTCAATTGGTAGCAAGTTGCGATCTTGCAATAGCTTCTAGCGAATCTCGATTTGCTACTCCTGGAGTGAACCTTGGTCTTTTTTGCTCCACTCCAATGGTTGCTCTCTCTAGAAATGTAAATAAAAAGAATGCTATGGAAATGCTTCTTACTGGTGATTTTATTGATGCTAGCAAGGCAAAAGAAATAGGATTAATAAATAATCTAGTTCAAAAAGAGGAGTTAACTCTTGAGGTAACCAAATTAGCAGAAAAAATTGCTAGCAAATCATCGATGACGGTATCAACTGGAAAGCAAGCGTTCTATGCCCAAGCTGAAATGGATTTATCTGCAGCGTACAAATATACGTCTAAGACTATGAAAGATAATTTGCTAAAACATGATGCTAAAGAAGGCATTAATGCATTCATAGAAAAAAGATCACCTGACTGGAAAGATAAGTAATAACAAAGAGTTAATTGCTTCTCCAAGCACCCAACTTAAGAGAAAGCACCAGCATCACACCATATATGGTCATGGCTGAAGCTGCGGCATAAAAGACACCAGCGATTCCACTAGAAAACCAATTTACAGCTATCCATCCTCCTAATGCTGCAACGACGAACCTTATAACGGTAGCTATAATTGGCCACTTCATAGCATTAGCTCCTTGCGATGCAAAGTATAAAGAAAGCCCTAACCCTTGGAAGGTGAAACACAATCCTACTATTTCAATGTATTGCTTGGTTACTTCATAAGTTGCCTGATCAGTGGCGAAAAAATTAATCCAGTAACTAGAACTGAGTATCAGCATGAGTCCTATCATTCCGGAGAAGAGTCCCGCAAATGATCCGCCAAGCCAACCTATCCTCTCCGCTCTCTCAACTTTTTTCGCTCCAATATTTGTTCCAACCATCGTTGTCATGGCTGTGCCAATTCCAAACACTAAAGGGATCATCAAAAATTCAATTCTCGAACCTATCCCATATCCAGCCAGTGCGGAAACTCCAAACTGACCAACAAGACCAGTTAAGATAAGAATTGTTCCAACTGTAAATATTGGCGCTAATGATGCAGGCAAAGCCACATTAAAAATATCTCTAAATAGTTCCTTCTTAAAACTTAGGTTTGAAAGTTTTAATTGAACATTGCTAGATGAATGCATAAACTTCAGAATCATAACTATAGCCATCAAAGCTGCTACAGATATAGCAGATAAAGGCGCTCCAATAATTCCAAGTTTAGGAAGGCCAAACCAACCAAGAATAAGACCTCCAGCTAGAATGACCTGAATGCCTGAGCCTGCAATCATGAGCAGCGCAGGAAAACGCATATTACCTATACCTCTTAAAGCTGCGCTTAACATTCCTGAAAGCCAAATAAATATAGCTCCAGTTAAAAATATTTTAATGTACAGTAAAGATTCTTCTAACAATAAGCCCTCTCCACCGAGAGCCATGAGCAAGTTCTCGCCCCCAATAAAAAATATTAAAAAAAAGAGCAGGTATCCACAGCAAGACAGTAGCAATGAATGCCACAATAATTTTTCAGCCCTTTCTTTGTCCTCGGCTCCTAAGCTCCTTGCGATCGAAGAAGTAACTGCGCCACCTAGAGCACCAAAAGCCATCTGTTGAGTGAGCATGATTACGGGGAAAGCTAGGGCCACTGCAGCCAATGAAGTAGTGCCTAATTTACTTATAAACCACACTTCGGCTAACACAACGATAGCTTGAATAAAGAATGCAATTGTATTGGGTGCTGACATCCTAATAAGCAATGGAAATACAGGGTCATTTAAGAACTGCTCTGTCCTGTTATGCATCGAGAATATCTTATTTGTTAGAGATTAGAAATTTAAATATAGCATTAAAAGACCAAAGCCGTGACTCAGATTAACAGGTAAAATAAATACTATGAAAGAGCATTACGATGTAATTATTCTTGGCGCTGGAGCTGCAGGGTTAATGTGTGCAATTACTGCAGCCAAAAGAGATAAAACTGTTTTAGTGTTAGAGAAATCCAACAAGCCAGGGAAGAAAATTCTTATGTCTGGTGGGGGTCGTTGCAATTTTACTAATCTATATGTTGAAGCAGAACACTTCCTCTCTAACAATCCACACTTCTGTAAAGCAGCATTAAAAATGTTCACCCCAGGAGATTTTATTTCTATGGTAGAAGCTCATGGGATAGATTACGAAGAAAAAAAACATCATCAATTGTTTTGCATAAACTCAGCCAAAGACATCCTTAATATGCTCCTGGCTGAATGCACACAAGCTGGAGTTGAGGTGCATACAAGCATGGAGATCAAAAAAGTCAGTAAACGAGCTGAGAGTGCATCAGATGGAAGGTTTGATGTAAGTCTTGGATCTAATCCAGGTCAGTCAGTCATTAAATGTGAGTCATTGGTGATCGCGACTGGCGCACTGTCTATTCCAACATTGGGCGGCAGTGGATTTGGGTATGATTTAGCGCAGCAATTTAATCTGCCCCTGATTGCTAGGCAGGCGAGCTTGGTGCCATTTATGTTCTCTGATGAGATCAAGGATCTCTGCGAAGAACTATCTGGTGTATCTGCTCCCGTTACAATTTTAAGCAACAAGAAGGAATTTGAAGAATCGATGCTTTTCACTCATAGAGGCTTGAGCGGTCCTGCTGTATTGCAAATCTCAAACTACTGGAAGCCTGGAGATGATATACAAATTAATTTACTCCCTGGAATAAATGCTGCAGATTTCTTAATTAATGAGAAAAATACAAATCACAAAACTACCATTAAAAAATCTTTTACCTCCCTTCTTCCCAAGGCATTGTTATTAAAACTTGAGGAGTTGTGGTGGCCCTTGCACAAAGATCAATTTCTTTCAGAGATCAGTAATAACGAGCTAATCATCATTGGTAATCACTTAAATGCCTGGACTCTCAAGCCCTCCTCGACTGAAGGCTACAGAACTGCTGAAGTTACCCTTGGAGGAGTAGATACCGATGCAATTAATTCTAAAACTATGGAGATTAAAAATCACCAAGGTTTATTTTTTATTGGTGAGGTCGTCGATGTTACTGGGCACCTTGGGGGTTACAACTTTCAGTGGGCATGGTCCTCTGGATATAGCGCAGGTTTAGTTGCATAAGCTCGGTTTGCATTTAAAATAATTAGTCTACAAATATATTAATAGGAAATTAATCAATGAAACTCTATGACAACCCAATGGCAAATAGCCCTAGAAAAGTGAGAATGTTTTTGGTCGAAAAGAATATTACAGATGTAGAGATTGTAAACATTGATCTCATGCAAGGCGAGCACAAGACCCCTGAGTATCGTGCTATTGCGCCTAATTCTAGAATCCCGGCACTGCAACTTGATGACGGAACTGTTGTGATGGAGTCAACAGCCATTTGTCGATACTTAGAATCTCTTTATCCAGAGCCAAACCTTTTTGGAGAAAGTCCGATGGAGATAGCATCAATTGAGATGTGGCAATGTAGAGTTCATAACGAATTAATGATTCCACTAGCAATGGGCTTTAGACACCTTCATCCTGCGATGGCATCAATGGAGAATCAAAATAAAGAATATGGAGAGGCTCAAAAGCAAATCGCCATTAAATCTCTGGGTTATTTCAATGGAGTGCTTGGCGAATCTGAGTTTGTTGCAGGGGCTAGATACACTTTTGCTGACATACAAATGATTACAACCACTGACTTCTTTATAAAATTAAATCGATTAGAGTTATCAGATTATCCTCATATCCAAAGGCACTCAGAATTAATGTCTAACCGAGAAAGCTTTACTGCTTAGTCTACTTTTCTTTGTCTGCTTGCTCAAAAATCTTAATGGTTTGCTCGCCACCTTCGTAGATAGATCTGGCATCTTCCATATCTGAAATTTGATCCCAATTCGCTGCAATATTTTCGGGAGTCATGTCCTGACCTGTTCCAAAAGCAACGCCCATAGTTTCGTGAATGTGCACTCTAGTAAACACCCCTGCGCCAGCTCCAATCATGACACCATTTGGTGCACCTTCGCTTGCAAGATACATAACTGCAGGAGTTACAAATTCAGGCAACAATCTCTCTCCAATACCTTCCGCTGGAAGTAAATTTTCAGTCATTCTTGTAAAGGCTACTGGGAGAATTGCGCTTGAGTAGACATTATTTTTCTGACCCTCAATCTTCAAAGTATTCATTAGGCCAATAAGGCCCATTTTTGCTGCGCTGTAATTTGCTTGTCCAAAATTACCAAATAGACCACTAGATGAACTGGTATGAATAATCCTTCCATAGCCTTGCTCTCTCATAATTGGATAGATAGCATGAGTTGTATTAACGCTGCCTTGCAGATGAACATCCAAGACCATATCCCATTCTTCCAGAGTCATTTTATGAAAGCTTTTATCCCTAAGAATTCCTGCATTGTTCACAAGAATATCGATGCGACCCCATTTTTCCATAGTATCGGCAACCATTTTGGCAACCCCAGGTCTATCGGAAACACTTGAGCCATTTGCAATAGCCTCTCCACCTTCTGCTTTAATTTCCTCAACCACAGCGTTGGCTGCATCACTGGCTCCACCTGAACCATCCAGAGCACCACCAAGATCATTTACCACAACTTTTGCTCCTCTTCGAGCAAATTCAAGAGCATGCTGTCTTCCAAGTCCACCGCCAGCACCAGTTACAATTGCTACTTTGTCATCAAATCTTATGGTCATAATTATCTCCTTATTGGGGTGTTAGTTTAACTAATTTGAGCCTGAAAAAATGCTCTCAGGTTGAAAATCTTTATTTTTTATCAAGCTCATTTCTAGCTTGAAGCCATTGCTAAGAGCTCTTTTGAATAGCATAAATTGTTTGGGTTGATTTACGCTATCTACAGCAATAAGATGGCCATCTTTGCCATAACATGCAATAAATTCAGCACCGTCTATGTCACCAAGAATGAGGCTTTCGTCATAGCCAGAAGATAGCCCTGCCATCTGAAGTTTTAAATCATATTGATCCGACCAAAACCATGGCAATTCTTTGTTATAAAGCTCGTTCCCGATAATAGAAGAAGAGACAACCTTGGCTTGTGACAAAGCATTTGGCACACTTTCGAGACGAATACTTTGATTTAATAGAGCATTAAAAGAATTGGTGCAATCGCCTGCAGCAAGGACATAAGGATTAGAAGTTCGGCAATATTGATCTGTTGCAATACCGTTACCGCAATCTAATCCAGCATCTTCAGCAAGTTGTGTGTTTGGAATAGCGCCAATACCAGCCAAAACAGCATCTGCTAAAATTTTCTCACCGGATTCCAGCTCAACACAATTAATCATTTGATTCTCAGCAATTAAACCGCTCACTCGGGCATTGCAAATTATTTGCACGCCTTTGGCTTCATGAACCGCTTGATAAAAACTAGAAAGCTCAGGACTGGTTACCCTTTTTAAAATACGTTCTTCGGCTTCGAGTATTGTGACGTTAAGACCAAGCTCTGTCATTGCAGATGCAACCTCTAAACCAATGTAGCCACCGCCAATCAAGACAATATCTTTTGTCGATTCAAGTTGCGAGTGGATATCTAAAACATCTGAGATCTTGCGCAGATAGAATAAGTTCTTTGCGTCTGCATTAGGCATAGAAAGCAGTCTGGGTGAGGCTCCTGTGGCAAAGACTAAATAATCGAATGAAAATGTTAAAGAATCAGCAGTTATTTCTTTCAAGTCAGTATCTATGGAGCTTACCAATGCACTGGCATGAAAAGAAATATTTTGCTCTTGATAAAAACTCTCGGGTTTAAAAAATAGCTTTTCGGTTTCCATGTTCTTCTTTAAGAACTCTTTTGAGAGTGGCGGTCGATGATAGGGCAGAAATTCTTCGTTAGAGAAAATATCAATTTCGCCCTCAAAGCCATCTTTTCGAAGACTAAATGCTACATTAGCACCCGCATGCCCTCCCCCAATAATTATTACTTTACTCATGAGGTTTATGTGATTGGATTTAATAAAAACATATTTATACTAACTCTGTTATGCAGAATGAAATTGTAGCTCACAACGATCTAAAAATTCGAGTCCAAGAAGGATTTTTTACACCTGTTGAGTCAACAAAATTACTTGAGAATTTTATTGATGCATTGCCATGGGAGTCGATGAAAATAAAAATGTTTGGCAGGGATGTTGTTATACCAAGACTGCAATGCTGGATTGGTGATGAGGGTTGCGATTACAGCTATTCTGGTAAAAAGCTTCATCGACAAGATTGGACCAAAGAACTGCTAATGATTAAAGAAAAAATTAGTCAGCAAGCTGGCTTAGAGTTTAACTCTGTCCTCGTAAACTATTATCGAGATGGGCAAGATTCAATGGGATGGCACGCAGATGACGAAAAGGAGTTGGGTAAGAATCCTACAATTGCAGCATTATCGTTTGGCGGTGAGCGCGATCTAGTATTTAAGAATATTTTATCCAAAGAAACTCTTGCCGTTCCTCAGCTTAGTGGCGCGCTAATCATCATCGACGGACAAACTCAACAATATTGGCAGCATTCGATAAAAAAGACTAAAAAATTCATCAGTCCGAGAATTAATTTAACGTTTCGGAATATAATGTTCAAAAATTAATCAAAGGAGTTTTTTCATGAAAGAGAGAGTTAAGGTTGTAGTCACTGGGGCAGCAGGTCAAATAAGTTATTCCTTGATCCCTCGGCTGGTTGATGGACATACCTTCGGCGATAAAATCGTTGATCTTGAGCTTGTTGAAATTCCTCAAGTTGTAGAAAAATTAGAAGGCTTGGTCATGGAGTTAGAAGACTCTAATTTCCCGAACATGGGCAATGTCAATTACACATCTGATTTCGAGAGTGCGGCAAAAGATGCTGATTGGTTTTTACTTGTAGGTAGTATTCCACGTGGCATTGTTTACAACGGTAAGAAAATTGAAGAACGCGCTGATTTATTGCAAATTAATGGTGGCATTTTTGTAGGTCAAGGCAAAGCTATTGGTGAGCATGGTAAGTCAGATGCAAAAGTATTGGTGGTCGGCAATCCAGCAAATACCAATGCATTGATTGGAAGGCATGCTGCAAATAATCCATCTCAATTATGGATGGCAATGACCATGCTAGATTCAAGCAGAGCACAATCTGTGCTTTCAAAGAAACTCAACACAGGCGTAGCAGACATAAGCAAAATGATTATATGGGGCAATCATAGCCCTACTATGTATCCTGATTTTGAGAACATGGATTGCAATGGACAATCTGGAAAAGATGCAATCTCAGACATGGATTGGATTAACAATAATTTTCTCCCTACCGTTCAACAACGAGGCAAAGCTGTTATTGACTCTAGAGGTGCATCATCAGCTACCTCAGCAGCAAAAGCTGCATTGGATACAGTTGTTGCGTGTGAGAATCCAACCGCACCAGGAGATTGCTTTAGCGCTGCGGTAATTACAGATGGAAGCTATGATCTACCCGATGGCATTATTTGCGGCATGCCTTTAAGAACTCTGGAAGATGGCAACATTGAAATTGTAAAAGATATTGTCTTATCAGAATTTGCAAAAGAAAAAATTAAAATCTCAACAAATGAGCTCTTAGAAGAAAGAGCAGCTGTAGAAGATTTGCTAAAATAAATGGTCAAACAAGGACCAGATCAATTCCTTGCAGAGCTTATTCGTTCCGAGGACACTAAATCAGTGCTTGTTTTATCCTCTGGTAATCTGCAATCTTTGATAGAAAAACTTGAAGATTCATTAGAGCGACTCATGGTGATTCCGACCGGCGATGTTAATTTACAAGAAACCTTTGATATGTGTATTGTTCTCGAGGACATCGAGGTATCCAAAACCGAACTTGGGCTCATTAAAAATTCTGTGGCTCAAAAAATACTAGTTATTAGAGAATCCGTGGATGACACAGACCATCAATCTTTTCTTGAGCTTGGTTTTGCGTATGATCCAGAAATATCTTTTAAAAAAATATATTCGTATAACCTTCAAACCTACAACAAAAAACGAGGATGGAATAATTCAGATGGCTGGGCCAACCCAGAAAACTTTGAAAAGTTTAGATGGTAAAAAATTAAATAATCTGATTTTCTCTTTCCATTAACTTAGTTTGCTGCAAATCTGCGACTCTTTTATGGAGAGATTGCGCATAAAACATGACCGCAAACAAAAAATAAAACCATAAGAAACCAAATCCAGTTAGATAGTTATAAGTGGCATGAATTGAAATAGGAATGATTAAGCTTTTAATTAAAGCTGATTTTGAGCCCAAGAAAATGTGTAGGCCAAAAAAGTATCCCATGATAATGCCGCAACAAGCATGTAATGGTATTGCACTAATTGCTCTTATTACTGCAATAGTAAAAGAATCCACTTCTGGACTGCCTGAATAGACATATGTGAGGTTCTCTAGCGTCGCAAATCCAAGCGAAGCAATGGTTCCATAGACTATTGCGTCCATTGGTTCATTGAAAGCTGCCTTCGGCCTAATGTAGAAATATAAAACAATAAATTTTAGACTCTCTTCTGTAAGTCCAGCAAAATATGACTGATCTGGGGATTGGATTAACAAATCGTTTAATAAGCCAGCAGGAATACATAAAAATATGCCTAGAAAGAAAGTTTTAAGGACTAAATCCAATGGTTCTTTAAATTTATCTGAATAAACAATAAATGCAATAATGACTAAAGGCGCTCCAATGGTTATGAGCAGGGTAAAGTTCATAAATTACTGATTATGATTTGAGTTGAGGAAATAAAAGAACGTCTCTGATTGAACTCTGATTTGTTAGCATCATTACCAACCTATCGATCCCAACTCCAACACCCACAGCTGGTGGCATGCCATGCTCTAAGGCTGCTATATAGTCCTCATCAAAACCCATAGCTTCATCATCTCCATCGGCCTTGGCTTTAACTTGGTCGCGGAATCGATCCGCTTGATCATCTGGGTCATTCAATTCACAAAAACCATTAGCTATCTCTTTGCCGCCAATAAAAAGTTCAAATCTATCTGCAATGGATGGGTCTTCGTTATTACGCCTAGATAAAGGAGAGACCTCTACGGGATAGTCTGTGACAAAGGTTGGCTGAATCAGTTTAGATTCAACTGTTTTCTCAAAGATCTCAAGTAATATTTTTCCTACACCCCAAGAATCTTTGTAAGAAATCTTATGAGTGGACGAATATGTGCGCAACGTTTCAATGTTACTTAAATCTTCATTAGATAGATCTGCATTTTCTGCCAACACAAGCTCAGCAAGAGTTTTTGTATGAAAGGAAGTTAAATCAATTTGATCTCCATCCCATTCTATTTGAGCACTATTACCAATCGCCTCCGAGGCTGACTGAATAATCCTAGTTGTAAAATCGATTGTGCCTTGAAACGTTGCAAATGCTGCATAAAATTCTAGCATGGTAAATTCAGGATTATGTCTTGTTGATAAGCCCTCATTTCTGAAACTTCGATTAATTTCAAAGACTTTTTCAAATCCACCAACAAGCAACCTTTTGAGATGCAATTCAGGTGCAATTCGCAGAAATAGCTCTCTGTCCAAGGCATTGTGATGGGTGATAAATGGCTTAGCTACAGCCCCACCAGGGATAGAATGCATCATTGGTGTTTCAACCTCTAAAAAGCCTTCTTGCAGCATTGTGCTTCTCACAGCAGAAATAATATTTGAGCGCTTAACAAACACTGCTTTTGACTCTGGATTACTCATCAAGTCAATGTATCTTTGGCGATATCTAGTCTCTACATCTGCCAAGCCTTTGTGCTTTTCTGGCATGGGTCTAAGAGCCTTAGTAATCAAAACAATTGAGTGAGCTTCAAGGGTCAGCTCATCAGTGTTTGTTTTAAACAGCTTGCCTGTTACTCCAATAATGTCGCCTAAATCCCATGTCTTAAAATTTTTGTATAACTCTACATCAATATTATTTTTACTGACATAGATTTGAATATCGCCAGAACCATCTCTAATAGTAACAAAGCTTGCATTACCCATGACGCGCTTCAAAACTATTCGGCCTGCTAATGCTAAATCTTTGACTTGAGCTTTTTCAAGTTCATCTTTAGAAAGGGCTCCATGCAATTCATGCAGATCAAGTGCGTGCTCAGATGGAATAAAATCATTGATGTAAGCTTTATTTTCTGCTCTCAGCTCTTCTAGCTTTCTTCGTCTTTCCTCTAGAATTGTGGCTTCCCCACCTGTATTTGAATCAGTCATCTATACTCCTTGCGTTAGACTGGCTTTAATAAAAATATCTATATCGCCATCTAGTATTGCAGAGATGTTACCACTCTCTACGTTTGTTCTTAAGTCTTTAATTCGAGATTGATCGAGGACGTATGAGCGAATTTGACTGCCCCAGCCAATATCGGACTTACTTTCTTCTAATAATTGCTGCTCATCTTTTTGCTTTTGCAGCTCTAATTCATAAAGTTTTGATTTAAGTTGCTTGAATGCATTATCTTTATTTTTATGCTGAGATCTATCGCTTTGGCATTGAACTACAGTTCCAGTAGGCGCATGAGTTAATCGAACGGCTGAATCTGTTTTATTGACATGCTGTCCACCAGCTCCCGAAGCTCTGTAAGTATCAATTCTAACGTCCGAAGGATTTAGCTCGACTTCAATAGACTCATCGATCTCAGGAGAGATAAAAACAGATGCAAATGAAGTATGACGTCTACTGCCTGAATCAAACGGGGACTTTCTTACCAAGCGATGAACGCCTGTTTCTGTTCTAAGCCAGCCATAGGCATAACTGCCTTTGATCAATAAGGATGCAGATTTAATTCCAGCAACTTCACCAGGAGAATGCTCAATAACAGAAACTGAAAACTCATGTTTTTCAGCCCACCTAGTGTACATTCTTAGGAGCATATCGGCCCAATCTTGAGCCTCTGTTCCACCAGAGCCCGATTGAATATCAATAAATGCAGAGTTTGGATCCATTTTATTGGAAAACATGCGATTGAACTCTAAATCTTCTACAGAAGACATGAGGGACCTTGTTTCTTCTTGCATCTGATCAATTGAGCCTTCATCTGATTCTTCGATCGCCATATCCAATAACTCAAGATTATCATTTACAGCCATATCCACTGATAAGAATATATTAAGGAATTTTTCTAGATCAGTTTTTTCCTTATTAAGAGATTGAGAAAGCTCTAGATCTGACCAAGTAGTTTCTTTTGCCAGTTCAGCATTGATCTCTTTTAAAGAATTTTCTTTTTTAGAAACGTCAAAGATACCCCCGGAGATCTGTCATACGATCTCGGAGATTAAGTAGATTAGATTTAAGCTCGCCTGTTTCCATAGTCAAGCATTTTAATACCTTTTTGGATTGTAATACAGTTACTGGGCTTCTCTTATCATAGGAAATGCTGGAGGAGAATTCTCAAACTGAACTTTTCCAATCGCAACAAACCCATGCCTCTCATACAGAGCTTTATTTTGTTCATTGGAAGCCTCTAAATAAGCTCGCTCGCCTCTTTGATCGATCATCTGCAAAGCCTCTTTTAATAAAAAAGAGCCTATTCCTTTTCTTTGCTGAGACGGATCAACGGCGATGAATGCAAGATACCATGCATCATCTGGGTGATATTTATCAAATTCCTCGAAGAATTTTGCTACTGTTTCTAACCTCTCTTCAGGAATTGAATCAAACGTGGGTTCTAGACAAGACTCATCAAATTCTGCGCCCGGGGGATGCCAAATAGATGTTCCAGAAAAATTTTCTTCTGTGAAAACAAGGTCATTATTATAAGCAATTTTAGAAAATTCCTGCGTCCACAAGTCAAAACTTTTTAAATAATTCGATGCGTCAGGAAATACCCATCTCAAAAGAGCGTCGGAAGAAAAGCCAAGCTTTAAAACACCCTTCACACGCTCAAGATCTTTTGTCTCCGCTGTAATTATTTTAGGAACATTCATTATTAGGTCTCTAGGTTATTTTGTTTTATAAAGTTAATAATCTGATCATAATCTGCATCAAAAGCATAAAGGTGTTCTTTTTTATCATACAGACCCATAAGAGCTCCTGGAACATTTATAAGCTCTATCCCCATTTCTTTGTATACTTTAGGAAATTTAGCAGGGTGTGCTGTGGATAGAACTACATAGGGATTGTTAGCATCACTCTTTTTGATTGCCTGACCTACTGCAATTGCAGTATGGGGGTCTAAAAGGTAGTTATGGGAATAAAAGAAGTCTTCAATAATTTTTTGTGTCTCAGCATCATTAACTTTACTGGATGAAAAAAGCTTGTTCTTTTTGGTCCATATTTCATTGCTTAGATGAATTGGATGCTCAGGGAATTGATCAAATAAACTAGCGCAGCCTATAGTATTTCTTTCCAAGAAAAAGTCATAAATAAGCCTCTCAAAATTACTGGCAACGCTAATATCCATACTTGGTGAAATTGTCTCCTGAACTGTTTTTTTGGAATAATCATTCTCACTAAAAAAACGATGCAAAATATCATTGTTATTTACAGCAACTGAAATTTTGTTGATTGGCAAGCCCATCTGATGGGCTGAGTAACATGCAAAAACATTGCCAAAATTTCCTGTGGGCACTGAAAAATTTAAATCTCCTTTGGAGTGCAGTCTATTAAAAGCATAAAAGTAGTAACAGATTTGACCAATAATGCGAGTCCAGTTAATTGAATTCACCGCTAAGAGATATTGGCCTGAGTTCAAAAAATCACGTTGCTTGAAGGCAAGTTTTACTAGGTCTTGACAATCATCAAAGGTTCCATTGATCCTTAATGCAAAAACGTTTTTAGCATTAATGATGCTCATTTGACGCCTTTGCACTTCAGACATATTTCCATTTGGCAGCATGATAAAACTTTTAATTCTCTTGTAAGGCTTACATGCATCAATCGCAGCAGAGCCAGTGTCGCCTGATGTAGCGCCAAGAACAATTGCAGTTTTATTCTCGCTTTCTAGCACTTCATTAAAAAATGCTGCTGCTAGCTGTAAACCAAAATCTTTGAATGCTGCTGTTGGTCCATGAAATAATTCTAAAATAGAAACATTATCAAGGGTTTGAATACCTACAAGGTCTGGATGCTCAAAATCATGCCAAGTGTTTTCTACTATCTTAATGGTCTCAGCGTATGAAAAAGAGGAAGATGTAAAAAGGGGAACAATGCACTTAGCAATATCAATAAATGATGCTTTGGATTTAATCTCTTCTAAGTCAACCTGTGGCCAATGATCTGGCATAAAAAGCCCGCCATCATCTGCAAGACCTTGCATTAAGATGGCAGAAAAATCCTTCCCAGAGTCTTTGCCTCTAGTTGAATGAAAAAGCATTACAAATCCTCAATTCTAATAATTTTTGAATTTAAAATGACTGGGTTGGTATTTAGATCTTTCAAAGCAATTTGCATCTCACTTTCAACAACTGGATCAGTAAAAATTACCATTGGGACATCGCCGCTATTCAACTGATCCTTCTGAATAATCTTATCAAAGCTAATTTTATGCTCTGCAAATATTTTACTAATTAGTGCTAAGACCCCTGATTCATTTTTGACTTCAAGATATACATAATATTTAAATTTAAGTTCATCAAAATTTATAATGCTGGGTTTGTTAGAGAAATTTGGGTATTTCATTGGCTCGCTGCCATCGCTCTTTAATAAAGCAATTAAATCGGAAATAAGACCAGAAGCAGTTGACTCTCTGCCAGCCCCCGATCCTGCAACATGAAATTCACCTAACAGATCTGTATCAAATTGAATGCCATTTCTAACTCCTTTAAGACCAGCAAGGCTTGATTCTTTTTCAAGCATTACAGGGTGACTTCTTAGCTCAATTCCATTCTTCTGAATCTGAGTTACCGCCAAATGCTTAATAGTAAAATTAAATTCATCAGCGTAATTAAAGTCTTGAGGGCTAATTTTTTCAATTCCTTCTATGTAGAAATTATTTGCTGGTAACCCGCTATTAAAAAGCAAGGCAGCTAAAATACCAATTTTATGTGCAGCGTCTGTTCCATTAACATCTAGACTAGGATCAGGCTCTGCAAATCCTTTGTCTTTGGCTTCCTGGAGAACGTCCTCGTAACGAGCGCCTTCTTCCATATTGCTTAAAATAAAATTTGTAGTTCCATTAAGCATGCCCGCTACCTTAGAAATCTTATTTGCACCAAGGTCATTGGATAGAATTTTAATTGTTGGGGTTCCTGCACAGACTGCAGATTCAAACAGCAGCCTAACATTATTATTTTTAGCAGCCTCAATAAGCTCTTCACCATGCTCAAAAATGACAGCTTTATTAGCGGTCACTACATGTTTGCCAGATTTAAGAGCGCTTAAAATAAGCTCTCGAGCTATATCCACGCCTCCAATAAGTTCAACAAGGACATCAATATCCTCTTCTACAACTGCAAAGATATCTCTAATGATCTTAGTAGAAGCAGGATTGCATCTTGGATTATCTCTGCGTGCACCTATACAACAAAGCTCCAACTCTGAATAAACGCTATCACCACTAACCAATTGCTCATACAGTCCAGTGGCCACATTGCCCCATCCACATATACCTATTCTTAAGTTAGCCATAATTAATTTAATCTTTTTAGTAACTCCGCAGGAGGAAGATATCCTGGAAGCAACGCACCCTCTGATGTAATTATAGCTGGAGTGCCAGTAATACCAATCTTTTGACCTAATAGGTAATGTTTTTCAACTGGATGATTTTGACACATCAATAAATCAATATTAATGCCTTGCTTCATTTTCGTTAAGACTTCTTTGGGGTTGGTTGAGCACCATGCCGTCACAATTTTATTATAAGAATCTGATTCAAGACCAGATCTGGGGAAAGCAACATAATTTACAGTTATACCTTCAGCATTAAAATCATCTATCTCGTTATGAAATTTTCTACAATAGCCACAATCAACATCAGTAAATATAGTAACTACATGCTCTTCAGCCTCAGATTTAAAACTAATAAAATCTTCTGGAGTAAGGGCGCTATCTAAGATCATTTTTCGCTTTAAATTAATTTCATTCTTGGTAGTATTTTGCAATACATCCCCCTCAACTGAGTACAACTCACCATAAAAGAAAAATTCACCATCTGCAGAGGCATATATGGGTTGTAGGTCACCTATATCAACAATATACAGACTTTCTATTTGAGATTTTTTAATGCTTTGAACAGACAGCCCCTCTGGCAAAACTTTATTTATCTTTGAAGCAATCAAAAGATCGTCTGCACTCAAATTAAATGAAAACATAAAAGTAAAAATAATTAACAACGTCTTCATAACTTATTATCCTCTAGGGTGGTGCTCTTTAACCATCTCGCTCAGTCTTTGTTTAGCAATATGAGTATATATCTGAGTGGTCGAGAGATCACTATGGCCAAGCAACATTTGAACTGATCTAAGGTCTGCTCCGTTATTCAGGAGATGTGTTGCAAAAGCATGTCTAAGAGTATGAGGTGAAACCTCCATAGGAAGACCAGTTTGAATAAGGTATTGCTTAACTCTGTGCCAAAAAGCTTGTCGTGTAATTTTTGTTCCTTGTTGGCTAATAAAGAAATCGCGCGAATTTAACGATAAGTTATTTTTTCTTCTAAAATTAATGTATTGCATTAGCCAAGATAAAGCATTATCACCGAATGGAATCATTCGCTCTTTGCTGCCCTTTCCCATTACTTTGATCAAAGATCTATTTAAGTCAATATTAGTGTATTGCAAATTAATAAGCTCACTAATTCTTACGCCCGTTGCATATAAAAGTTCTAACATTGCCTTATCTCGCAAACCAATAAATGAAGTAGAGTCTGGCGCATCAAGAAGGCTGCTGACATCAATAATGGACATTGATTTTGGCAAGGGTTTAATATTTTTAGGACCAGAGAAGCCTATAGCGGGATTAGAATCAATGAGTTTTTTTTTCGCTAAGAAAAGAAAGAAGTGTTTTAAAGCTGAAAGCTTTCTGTTGATGGTTGAATTTGAAAAACCTAGTTCTTGGAAGTGCCTTAAATAACTCTCTATATCATCTTCACTAGCCTTTATCACATCAAGCTTCTTCTTAAGATAAATCCATTGAATGAAGGCACTGCAATCATTCGCGTAAGCTTTAATGGTATTTGAAGCAAGACCTTTTTCAAGCTGAAGATTAGATAAAAAAGAATCAAGGGCCTGATTCTTTTTTAAGTCAAGTGACATGTTATTAGTCTAATCTTTCTTTAATTCTTGCAGATCGACCTGATCTCTCTCTGAGGTAATACAATTTTGCTTGCCTAACATCGCCCTTTCTTTTTACAGCAATAGAATCAATCATGGGACTATGCATTTGAAATGTTCTTTCAACACCGATACCACTAGAGATTTTTCTTACAATAAATGCAGAGTTTAGACCAGCATTTTTAATGTTCATAACCACGCCCTCAAAAGCTTGAAGTCTTGTTCTATCGCCCTCTTTCACTTTAACAGAAACAACAACAGTATCTCCTGGTCTGAATGAAGGGATGTCATCTTTGAGCTGCTCTGATTCAAAGGATTCAATGATTTGAGCTGGAGTTTTTTCATCAGTTGTAACTGGTGCTGTTGTCTCTTCTGCCTCCACCTCAGGAGCCTCCTCAGAAGGGTTATCTGGAGCTGTTGAGGTTTCCGTTACTTCATTTTCTGAAGATGCTTCAGGAACCTCAGTTGCTTCAACAGGAACTTCTTCGGTAGAAGAATCTTCTGAAACAGTATCGTTAACACCAACATTCTCTTCGGTTGATGCGTCTATATTTTCGTTATCTTTATCTGCCATGGTTTTGCCTAAAAAATGAGCTATAGGATACGCTTAGAAGCCAAATCTTCCAAGAGTTTTTTTTGTTTTTTTGTTAATTTTATATTATTTAATAACTCAGGTCTCCTTTCATACGTTCGAACTAAAGATTGTTCTTCCTTCCATTCTTGTATTTTTCCATGATCACCTGAAATCAATACATCAGGAACAGCTTGTGAGTTAAACTTATCAGGTCTTGTATAAACCGGCCCTTTTAACAAACCTTCACTGAATGAATCATGATCAACCGACTTTTGGTTACCTATTACGCCAGGAATAAATCTAGACAAAGAATCAATTAATGCCAATGCTGCAAACTCACCACCACTCAAAATAAAATCACCAATAGAAATTTCTTCATCTACATATTGAGAAATGAAACGTTCATCAATACCTTCATATCTTCCTGCAATGATTGTAATATTCTTTAGGGTAGATAGCTCTTGAGCTTTGTGATGGCTTAAGAGGCTTCCCTGTGGCGATAAATTAATTACTCTCCCTAATTTATTAGGTGAAATAGCCTTAATAGTTTTTTCGAGAGGTTCAGACATAAGCACCATACCCTCTCCGCCGCCATATGGCTTGTCATCAACCTGGCCATGTTTATTTATTTTATTTTCACGCAAATCAAATTTATTAATGGTAATGTCTTCTCTTTTAATCGCCTGACCAAGCAAACCATAATTCAGTGAATTAAAGATCTCTGGGAATAAGGTAATAATATTAATATTCATAAAAAACTAATAATCTTCTTGCCAATCTACAAGTATAGAATTCTCAGATTTATTGATCGAAATTATGGTTCTATTTTTGATGAATGGAATCAAAATTTTTTTATTTAAAGATTTAACTTCTAGTATATCGCTCGCACCATAATTATTGACTGCTTGAACGCTGCCAAGACATTCATCTTCTAGATTAAAGACTTTCATTCCCTCTAATTCAAACCAATATGCTTGATTTTCTTCAAGCTCTGGTAATTCGGATTTAAGTACATAAATATCTTTTTGGCCATATAACTTAATGGAATCAATATCATCAACAGATTGAATTTTTGCAACTAATTTTGAATTATTGTTTCTAATATATTCAAAATCAACTTCTTTCATCAAGGAAGATGTGAGAACGTAAAATTTTTTAAATGAAAAAAGGTTGTCTGGATTTTCTGCAAATGATCTAAGAAAAAACTCCCCTTTTAAGCCTCTTGTCTTGCCAATTTTGGCAATGAGGATAAATAATGAAAGGTCTAGGGAGCTATTTTTTCTCATCATCTGAAGATTCTTCTTCAGATTCTTCTGCTTGATTATCTGCTGCTTCTTCTGGAGCTGCTTCTGGAGCTTCCTCAGTTGCTGCTTCTGCTTCTGGAGCTGCTTCTGGAGCTTCCTCAGTTGCTGCTTCTGGAGCTTCCTCAGTTGCTGCTTCTGGAGCTTCCTCAGTTGCTGCTTCTTTAGCTTGAGCTTCTAATTCAGCAACTTTCTTAGCTTTTATTGCTTCTTTCTTTTGATCCCTTTTTGCTTTTTTAGCGTCAAGCTTAGCTTGAAGCTCGTCAGGGGAAAGTCTTGCATCTTTTTCAAGCTCTTTCACCTTATCTGAAACTTGAGCACCCTGAGAAATCCAATGATCCAATCTTTCAACATTAAACCTCATTCTTTCCTCTGAACCTTTTGCAGAAGGATTAAAAAAGCCTAAACGCTCTATGTATGCTCCATCTCTGGGCTTTCTGGAATCAGCAACCGTTATAAAAAAATAAGGGTTTTTTTTGGCTCCGCTTTTTGCAAGTCTAACTATTACCATATTATAAAATTAATGTTTGTATTATAAAAAGGTGTGTATTTTAGGTTAACCTAGACGAATTTGATAGTGTTAATATATAAAGATTACAAAAAAAATATAAGACTGTGACTTTTCCAATTACTACATTGATCGCCCTAATTACCTATTTTATAACTAGGGCTACATTATCGACTTCAAAACAAGTCTTTATTGGTTTGTTTTTGGCATTAATAGTTATTGTTGGGTTCATTGTCTCAGCTAAAGGCTTGGCTATTATTGCCTTACATCTTTCAGCTACAAGTTTTAGTATTGTGATTTTGCTAGTAACTTTTTTTGAAACTACCTTGCTGGAGAGGCATATTACAAAAATTAAAAAAGGTGAGATTGGTTCAAATGCTAAGTCTGTCGAAAGAGAATATAACGAAATCTTTATCTTAATTGGGTTTGGGTTGATGGGAATAATATTTTCTTTAATATCCGGCCTTCTAGTTCTTGGAGAGCTTGATCTAGAATTAATTTTTAAGATTGTCTTTACAATGTTTGCCTTAATTATTTATTTATTAACTTTTTTAGGGGTAAAATACGCAAACTTAAAAGTTCGTTATGCAGTAAGAGGAACTATACTTTCTTTTGCAATGGTGCTTTTGGCATATTTGGGCAACTCAATTATTTTAATTAACTACCTATAAAATCTCTTTGATTACTAATTCTATTTCTTTTTTGTTTGCAGCATTGGCGCTGCTTTTAATCTTTTCAGCTTTCTCGTCTGGATCTGAGACTGGGATGATGGCATCAAATAAAATCAAACTAAGAAACCTGTCCAAGGGAGTAAAAGGAGCAAGAAGAGCTCTTAAATTACTTCAAAGACCTGATATTTTACTTTCATCGATTCTAGTTGGAAATAATTTTGCAAATATTCTAGCTTCCGCAATAGTAACAATCTTAATGATTGATTACTTTGGTGGAAATGTTTTATTAGGTTCAATAATCTTAACTTTAGTGATTCTGATTTTCTCAGAAATTACACCCAAAACTATAGCTAGCGTTTACCCTGAGAGCTTTGCAATTAAATCTTCATGGCTCTTAAAAGCACTAGTTATAATTTTTAAACCTTTGGTTTGGTTAACAAATATAGTTAGCTCAAGAATTTTAAAATTATTTGATGTTGACCCAATGCAATCTGCATCCAATGATAACTTAAACTCTGAGGAGTTAAGAACTTTGCTAGAAGAGCATGGCGATTTAATTCCTAATCAGTCAAGGGAAATGCTGTCATCTATTCTGGGCATGGAGGAGCTAACTGTTGAGGATATCATGACCCCTCATGCCGAAATTATTGGTATTGATATAAATGAAAGCATTGAAAAAGCTCAGGCAATTATAGGCTCATCCTTTTATAGTAGACTTCCTGTATTTAAAGGCTCAATTGATCATGTGGTTGGGATGCTCCACCTCAAAGACTCACATCAATTCATAGAGGCGCTAGAGGAAAATCTTGATGTAAAAAATCTTTTACTCGAAACTACTTTTATCTCACAAAGCACAACTTTATCTGGACAGCTTAATCAATTCCAAAATCAAGATAATAATCTTGGTCTGGTGGTTGATGAGTATGGAGAAATTCAAGGTTTGCTTACAATGGAGGATATATTTACTGAAATAGTAGGTAAATTTGGTTCGGCAAAAGCTGATTTAGATAAAGAATTTATTAAGAAAAAAGATGGTTCGGTAATTGCAGATGGAAATTCAAAAATAAGAGATTTAAATAGTTACATGGAGTGGAATTTGTCTGAAGATGGCTCTAAAACAATTAATGGAACAATCATCGATCATTTAGACCAAATCCCACAGGAAAATTTATGTTTGGAAATTGAAGGTTACCGAATAGAAGTCCTAAAAATTGAAGAAAATGCAATTGGCAGGGTAAAAATCATAAAAAAAGGGAGCTAAGCTCCCCTTTTATTTTAATGATAGGGTTAAAAACTAACCAAAGCACCAAAAATTATTGTTAAAAGCAATCCTGAATGAATAACAGCTTTAACCGAAGTAATCATTGGGTTCATTTTTCCAAATAATGCGTTTGCTTCAATGAGTAAAATGATTGCTAGTCCTATCCACAAAGAACTCATATCAGCTTCTGCAATCATTGGTAGTCCACCACCGTGAGCTGAATACACCATGAGATAAAGCATTGGCAGTGAAAGAAGAGTATTGGTTCTTGAAGCAAGTCCAGCCTTAGCTCCAGCATCTGCTGCATCATCTGATCCTGCGATCACTTTCTGTTGATTGGGCCAAATAACAAACCAAACATTTGCAGCCATGATTATTCCCATTATAGCTCCAAGAACTATGCCTATATTTACAGTAATACTGAGCCAATATAAAAGATATAGACCTGTAAAAAATGTGAAGGCTGCAGCCCATCTAAAGTACCACAATGCATTTGGTACCAATTTTTGAACTACGTCTGATTTAGCTGATGCTTCAGATTCTTTGAAATACTCTGTTTGAACAAAATTAAAGTAATAAAGCAGTCCAATCCAGAGGACCCCAAAAAGAATGTGTGCAAATCTAATGAGAACTGTTCCTAGGTATGCTTCCATATTCAAACTCCTAAAATTAAAGTTGTGATTGAAATAATTATATAGCTTGCAAAAAAAAACGGGGAATAAACCCCGTTTTTTTTAAAGTATATTAGAACTTACATCATGCCAGGCATTCCACCCATGCCACCCATGCCGCCCATGTCAGGCATTGCAGGTGCAGCTGCTTCATCTTGAGGTTTATCTGTGACCATAGCTTCAGTTGTGATCATCATTCCAGCAACAGACCCTGCTGCTTGCAATGCTGTTCTAGTAACTTTAGCAGGATCAAGAATTCCCATCTCTATCATGTCACCATACTCACCATTAGCAGCATTAAATCCAAAGGAACCTTTGCCTTCAATAACTTTTGCAATAATGACAGATGATTCTTCGCCAGCATTCGCAGCGATTTGTCTTAGCGGTGCTTCAAAAGCTTTGCGAACTATATTGATACCAACATTTTGATCATCATTATCACCTTTTAGTTCTGTTAAAGACTCAAGAGCTCTTACTAATGCAACCCCACCACCAGGAACAATACCTTCTTTGACGGCTGCTCTCGTGGAATGTAACGCATCTTCAACTCTAGCTTTCTTCTCTTTCATTTCAATTTCAGAGCCAGCTCCAACCTTAATAACAGCTACTCCGCCAGCTAATTTAGCAACACGCTCTTGCAGCTTTTCTCTATCATAGTCTGAAGAAGTATCTTCTATCTGAGTTCTGATTTGATTGACTCGAGCAACAATTGCTTTCTGATCGCCTGCGCCATCAACAATAGTCGTATTGTCTTTATCCAAAGAAACTCTTTTGGCTGTACCTAGATCCTCAACAGTTGCACCTTCAAGAGATAATCCAACTTCTTCAGAGATTACAGTGCCGCCAGTTAAGATTGCAATGTCTTCAAGCATTGCTTTTCTTCTGTCACCAAAACCAGGTGCCTTACAGGCTGCAGCTTTAACAGTTCCTCTTAAGTTATTTACTACAAGAGTAGCAAGAGCCTCGCCCTCAATATCTTCAGCAATAATTAAAAGAGGTCTACCAGCCTTCGCAACTGACTCAAGCAGTGGAAGCATATCCCTAATATTTGATATTTTTTTGTCATGTAAAAGAATGAATGGATTTTCAAGCTCAGATGTCATGTTATCTTGATTAGTAACAAAATATGGAGACAAGTAGCCTCTATCAAATTGCATCCCCTCAACAACATCAAGCTCATTATCGATACCATTTCCTTCTTCAACAGTAATTACACCTTCTTTGCCAACCTTTTCCATCGCTTCAGCAATAATTCCGCCAACATCTTGATCACCATTAGCTGAAATAGTTCCAACCTGCGAAATAGTATTGTCATCTGAACAAGGAACGCTGAGCTTTTCAACAAATGTCACTGCAGTTGCAATGGCTTTATCAATTCCTCTCTTCAAGTCCATAGGATTCATGCCTGCTGCAACAGATTTATGACCTTCGTTCACAATAGATTGAGCAAGAACAGTGGCTGTGGTTGTTCCATCTCCAGCTTCATCAGAAGTTTGAGAGGAAACTTGTTTGACCATCTGTGCACCCATGTTTTCAAACTTATCTTCCAGTTCAATTTCTTTAGCAACTGAAACACCATCCTTAGTTACAGTTGGAGCGCCGAATGACTTATCAAGGACTACATTTCTACCTTTGGGTCCTAAAGTTACTTTTACTGCATCTGCAAGTATATTAACGCCTTGAAGCATTTTAACTCTTGCTGAATCTCCAAATTTTACATCTTTTGCTGACATGTTTTTTATCTCCTAATTTTTGTTTATTGTTTAACTGAAAATGCCGTAAATATCGCTCTCACTTAATATGAGATATTCATCGCCATCTATTTTGATTTCATTGCCACCATACTGGCCAAATATAACCAGATCGCCAACATTGACACCTATTGGTGCGATGTCACCATTATCCAGCCTTTTCCCTGGGCCCACAGCAACAACTTCGCCTTGAGATGGCTTTTCAGTAGCTGATCCTGGTAAAACTATTCCACCTGGCGTGGTTTGCTCTTCGTCTGTTCTTTTGACTAAAACTTTATCGTGTAAAGGTTTCAATTTCATTGCAAGTCTCCTGCTTAAAAAATAACAATAATCCTTATAACTTAAGGCTATGGATTATGTAAGGCTTAAAAATTTTAATTCAATAGTCTGGATACAAATCTTTTAATAAATTTATTAAGAAACTTGCAGCTATAATTCCAGTTAAATCTGCGAAAATATCCAAAAATTCAAAAGAACGATAAGGTATGTATATCTGAACTATTTCAATCAAAATTCCGTAGGCGAGGACTATAACATATAGGGATAATTCTTTGTGCAATATTCTAGCTAACCAGCCAACTAATGCTAAGTAAAAAAAACAGCTAAAATGCAGAAATTTATCGCTAATAACACTATTGGATTGTAAGTCTATTTCCTGAATTGCAAGAATTGAAATGATCACCAAAGAGACTAAAAAAATAACTCTAAAACTAATCTGAATGAACTTCATATATTTTTTTATAAAAAATAATTAGCAAGAGGGCAGGAATAGACATAGCAGTAGTAGTATAGAAAAAGAATGCCCAGCCAGTTTGCAATGATGATATAGAAACATAATAGTCAGCCAAAATTCCTGAGAAGCCACTTAAAAATTTACCAGGCAACATCATAAAAGAAGTCAACATTGCATACTGCACAGCTGTAAATTTTTTAGAAACTAAGCTGGTAAGAAATGCTATGTTAATTGTTCCAACCAATCCAGCGGCAAAACTATCCAACCCAACAATTAATGATAGTAATGAAAGGTTTGGCTCTGAACTGGCAACAAATGCAAAAAATAAATTTGTAATTAGTACACTGATTCCTCCTGCAAGCAGAGCATTAAAAAGCATAATTTTTTTTATTAGGTAGCCACCGGCAACAAATCCAATAATAGAACCAAATAGAGCAATGGTTTTAACTAAGGCCCCTATTTCAGTTTTAGAGAATCCCATATCTAGATAAAAAGGCATTGCCATAGGGCCCATTACAATATCAGTAAGCCTAAAAGTAGAAATAATTAGCAGCAATAAGGCAGCTGACCATATTCCAAACCTTGCAAAGAAATCTTTAAATGCTCCTATCAGGGCATCATCAAACCTTAAAATAGCAATTTCATTATTTTTAGGTTCATGGCATATCAAAGCGCCAGTCATACCAATGAGCATGAGCAAGCTCATCAATTGATAAACATGAGCCCAATCAATTAAATCTGCAAAAATTAAAGCCATAGAGGTTGCGACAAGTATTGCCGCCCTGTATCCCAACTGATAGCTTGCTGCTAAATTTCCTTGATCCTTTGCGTCTCCAATCTCTATCCTAAGAGCATCTATTGCAATATCTTGCACTGACCCAAAAAAAGCTACAAAAAAAGCAAACAAAGCTAAGAATTTTATATTTTGAAGTGGGTCCACCAAGCTCATTCCAATCAATGCTAGCAGGATCATTGATTGAGAAAATAGGATCCAACCACGTCGTTTTCCAAATACCTGAAAACCAAGAACAGAGTAACGATCAACTAAAGGTGCCCATAAAAACTTTAAAGAATATGTAAGTACTAACCAAGCAAAAAATCCAATTTCAGTAAGGGAAATTCCAATATCTCTTAGCCAAGCTGAAAGAGTTGAAAATACAAGCATGTAAGGAAGCCCGGAAGCAAAACCTAATAGCAAAATTCCAAAAAGCTTTCTGCTCATATCTTGGACCTTAATAGGCTCCAATTAAAATTAGGCCCAGGATCAGTTTTTCTATCAGGCGCTATATCAGAATGACCCACAATATTATGTCGGCTAATGTTTAGTTCGCCGCATAAAAAGTTGATTAATTCAGACAATGAATCATATTGCTCAGCTTCAAACGAATCGTCATCACAGCCCTCTAGCTCAATGCCTATTGAAAAGTCATTGCAATTATTGCGCCCTTGAAACAGGGATTCTCCAGCATGCCAGGCTCTGTTTTGAATTGGAACAAATTGTATTAAAGTGCCTAAGCGAGTAATTAAAAAATGGGGAGAAACTTGTAAATGGCTTATTGAATGCAGAAATTTATCCTCTCTTGGATCCAATTGATTTAAAAATAGATCCTTGATCAGCTCAGTATTATAAATACCCTTTGGTAAGCTGATTGCATGGACAACTATCAAGTCAACTTCAGTTCCTACTGGTCGATCATTGAAATTAGGTGATGGGCAAAACTCTGCTTCGTTGATAATTCCATTTAAAGCTTTCATATTTCTACTTTTAACATACAAATAGTTTAATGGATGTATTTACAAACTAAAAATATCTCAATTAAGGCTCAACGTAGCGCAGGAGGCAGCCTAAAGTATATATTTTCTTTATTTTCACCAAGCTCGCTTGAAGCTGCATTAAATTCAGCGCATAGAGCTTCAACTACTAATTGAACAATAGATTCTGGAGCAGATGCTCCCGCTGTTACACCAATTCTTTTGTAATTAGAAAGCATATTAAAATCTAATTCATCCTTATTATCAATTAACACTGATTCAGTGCCGCACTTCTCTGCTAATTCTTTTAAGCGATTAGAGTTTGAGCTATTACTTGAGCCGATAACAATAATAAAGTCAGATTCAAGTGCTAATTGCTTAACAGCATCCTGCCTATTCTGAGTGGCATAACAAATATCATCACTCTTTGGTTTGAGAATTTCAGGAAATTGCTTATATAAAATCTTAACAATGGATAGGGTATCGTCAAGGCTTAAAGTGGTTTGAGTTACATAGGCCAAATGCTTGGGCTGAGAAACTACCAAAGACATAGCCTCTTTCTCATCTTGCACTAAATAAATATTACTTGCAGGATTGGAGGGATGATGTCTCCCTAGCGTACCTTCGACCTCAGGGTGTCCTTCATGACCTATCAATATAATATCCCTGCCGGCTCTTCCATGTCGCTGAACCTCACTATGAACTTTGGTAACTAAAGGGCATGTTGCATCAAATGATAGTAAATTAAATGACTTTGCCTCTTTCTCTACTTTTTCTGAAACTCCATGAGCACTAAAAATTACATGAGAGGATTCTGGCACTTCGCTAAGCTCATCTACAAAAATGACACCTTTGGATCTAAGCTCTTCTACAACAGTTTTGTTATGAACTACCTCATGACGAACGTAAATAGGTGGCCCAAATTTCTTCAGAGCTTGATTAACAATATCTATTGCCCGATCAACACCTGCACAAAATCCGCGTGGGTTAGCTAGCAGAATTTTTGTTGTCATGTTGGCCTACTCATCAAGTATTTTTTAAATTCCATTATAAAAAATAAACCAGCTCCAATTGTAATAAATGCATCTGCAAGATTAAAAATAAAAAAGGGTGTATTTCCAATGTGGAGATACAAGAAATCAGTTACAAGGCCATCCGGGAGTCTATCTAATATATTGCCTAGAGCGCCAGAAATAATTAAAATTAATGCAAGTCTATTAACCCCCACAGCTTCATTTTTATAAATTGAGTGTAAATAAAGAACTATTCCTAATCCGAAAACAGAAAGACCAAAACTTAGCCAAATATTATTAAAATCAAGCATGCTAAAAGCTATGCCTGAGTTAAAAACTAGCAAGAAATCTACAAAAGGAACAAATGAGATGCTCTGGCCAACATCTAAAGACCTCTCAGCTAATAATTTAGAAATAAGATCAATTGCGATTAAACAAAAAATTAAAAAATAGCCATTCTTGATACTAGGCAAATTTTCTATCCTCTCCAGCCCCATCTAAATTTAACTCACATCTATCACAAAGCTCTGGATGCTTGTTGCTCCTACCTACAGAATTATTTCTATGCCAGCATCTTGTGCATTTTTCTGCAGAAGATTTATTGATTGAAACTGAAAATTTGTTCCCTTGGGCTATTTGACAGTCAGATACGATGAAAAAGAAATGCAATTCAGAAGAAAACTTTTCAAGTAATTGGAAATCATCTATTTCCAGGATTAAGCTAATCGAAGAATCAAGTGAACCTTTAATATCTCCAGCACTTCTTGATTCTTCAATGGCATGATTTATATCCTCTTTAATTAGCAATAATCTAGACCAGTTTTCAGGACTTAAATCGCTTGAAAACTCCTCTAGCTCTTCAAATGAGGTTAGAAAAACTGACTGTGCCTTATCTGAAAGAGAGGCGCTGGTTTGCCATATTTCTTCAGCAGTAAAAGAAAGTATTGGTGAAATTAACACCACTAAATGATCAACTATTACTTTTATAGCTGTCTGTGCTGACCTTCTAATCTCTGAGTCTTGTTGAGTGGTATATTGCCTATCTTTAATAACATCAAGATATATTCCGCCAAGTTGATTCACGCAAAAATTATGAATTCTTTGAACGACTAAATGATATGAGTAAGTTTTGTAATGCCCTGTAACATCTGAATGCAGGGACTTAAGTTCAGTTAGTATCCATTTATCTATTCAAGCAAATTATTTAACTCAATTGAATCTTTATTTGCATCAAAATCATTGATGTTGCCCAATAAAAACCTAAATGTATTTCTAATTCTTCTATATTGATCTGAAACTCTCTTAAATATTTCATCAGAAGCAACCATTTCACTTCTAAAGTCAGTTGAAGCAATCCACAACCTTAAGATATCAGCCCCCAATGTATCCCAAATTTTTTGCGGTGAAATAGTATTGCCAAGAGATTTAGATTGTTTTCTTCCCTCATTATCAACCACAAATCCATGAGTTAATACAGAGCGATAAGGAGCCATTCCATTAGTGGCGATTCCAGTTAACAAAGAAGATTGAAACCATCCCCTGTGTTGATCTGAGCCCTCTAGATACAAATCTGCAACTACATCTGCTCCATACAACTTATCTAGAACACACATATGGGTCACGCCCGAGTCAAACCATACATCTAAAGTATCATGAACCTTAGAAAAAGACTCAGCATCATCAATCAACGAATCTAACTGCAAATTATCCCAGCCCTCGATACCTTCTTTTTCAATAACATCTGCAATTTGATTAAAAAGTAGGTTCTGCTTTGGGTGAATCTCACCTGTTTCATTGTGAATAATTAATGTAATTGGGACACCCCAATTTCTTTGCCTTGAGATACACCAATCAGGGCGATCCTCTAGCATTGAAAGGATTCTCTCTTCTCCCCAGCTTGGCTCCCAATTA
>ENA-OWNS01000195-OWNS01000195.1-marine-metagenome-genome-assembly--contig:-NODE-195-length-31184-cov-5.831903_pt1 | contig 31184 bp, 29 predicted proteins | sample MGYA00238137_ERZ651772 | MGnify/ENA primary metagenome ERZ651772 (study PRJEB26903, sample SAMN06264699) | marine metagenome | isolation source: Columbia River Estuary | place: USA:Columbia River Estuary... | reverse complement strand
GGCCAATTAAAAAGTCAACAAGTAAATGTTGAGAATTTAGAATCAGGAATGTACTTCATAGAAATTAATGATGGAGAGGAAGTCTTCATTAAAAAGTTTATTAGAAGATAATTCAATTCGTTTATTTTAAGTAAAAAAGCCTAGATTTCAGCTATTATTTTTTACATGAATTAGGTGGATTTTTTGTCCATGCGATTTAAGCAGGGATATGGCTTAAAAAACTTTTATTACTTGCAAATCACAATTAATAAAGTATCTTTAAAAAAACAACAATAAACTAATCATATGAAAAATCTTTTAATTGCATCATTCCTATTAATTTGTTTTAATATCACTGCTCAAGAATACTACTGGACGTCTTATAATTTTAATGTCGATTCTGAAGATGTTGAAATTGTTGTTAAATTGACAAATGATTATTTCAGTTCTGAAAATGCAAAATCTGAAGGGGTATCTGTATATCTTTTTGAAAACCATTTCCATGATAGTAGCTTGAGTTCTAGTCATGAAATTGTATTCGCAGGGTCTTATGAGGCAATGGGGAATCAGTATTCTCAGGGCGACAATGCGAGTTGGGATTTATTTGTGGCTAAATTAGGTCAATACACAAAAAGATTTTCTGCTGCTGCTGGGAATAGTGTTCATTCTTTTGGTACTCCTGGGACGCATCCTGTTCAAAATTTATTTTGGTTAAAGGTAAATGACCCTACGCAATTTGCTTCTGAGTTTATAAAGTATAATGAAAAGTTTAATCCTGAAGACAGAAGAGTGACACTTGGTCAATTTCGTTTAGGGAGAAGCCCTCTTGGAGAGTCTCATTATGTTCTTGCCGGCGTAGATGATTTTAAAACAGCTATGAATCTAGGCTTATACAGACAATCTAATCCTGCAGCCAAAGAAGCATGGGCAAAATATATGGATGATATTGATGGGAACGTAAAATTAATTAGAACTTCCACAAGAGTAATGGTTGGGAAGTGGTAAATTATTTCAATTATCATTTAAAAAACCTTCAATTTTTGGAGGTTTTTCTTTTATAGAACTCTTCGTTTAATATTGATTTTTTAGAATTTCATCAGAGTTACAGTTTGTGATAGCAACGATATTAAGTTTTGTCTTCCATTAAACCTAAGCGTTTTGCCCTGCTCTCCCAACTTTTTCTTGCCAATAATTGTAAATCAGCTACATTATCACTTTCGTCCATTATTTCCAGTCCTAAAAGCGTTTCAATGACATCCTCCATTGTTACAAGACCATTTACAGAACCATATTCGTCAACAACAAGTGCCATATGATTTCTGTTTTTTACTAATTCTTCAAAAAGTGATGGAATTGGAATGTGTCTATTGACGATAATAATATTTCTTTTTATATCTGATAACTTTTTATGAATATTGTTAAATGCCATTTCCTTAAAAATGTCGTCTTTGAGGACTAGTCCAGTTATATTATCTGGAGAATCAGTATAAATAGGAATTCTTGAGAACCGAATGTTATGATTATCATTAAAAAAGACTTCAATCGTCATTGAATCTATTTCAGTTTTCATGACTGTTCGTGGTGTCATGATGTCTTTTGCTTGAATTTCTTTAAAATTTAGAAGGTTTTTAATGACTTTACTTTCTGTTTCATGAAAAACACCCTCTTTTTGAGCAATATCTGTCATTGCAATGAATCCTTCTCTACTTAAAATACTTCCATGACTTTTGCTTCCAACAAGTCTCGTAGTAAGTTGTAACAACCATAGAACCCCAGTCCATTTTAAAGGGAAAATAAGGAGTTTTAGTGTTTTTGTCGTAAAATTAGCGAGCTGTTTCCAGTAAGTAGCCCCAATAGTTTTTGGAATAATTTCTGAAGCAACCAATATCATAATTGTCATAACTGCAGATACAAGTCCAACCATTATATCTTCAGTCAAATTAAATCCAAAAAAACGATGTGTGACATCCCCATATAGGTCATAGTAGGCTACTTTGGCCTGAACACCAACTAAAATAGCTCCCACAGTGTGCGCAATTGTATTGAGCGTCAAGATTGCGATGAGAGGTCTATCCACATCTCTTTTTAGAAGCTCTAAATGACTTGCGTAATGCTTTTTCTCTTGTTTTTTTATGTTGATAAAAGTAGGAGTAACACTTAATAACACCGCTTCTAAAATTGAACACAAAAAGGAAAAGAAAATTGAGATAATTGCATAAAATAATAATAAACCCATTGTGCTTGTTTAGAACAATCTAAAGTACTAATTATTTATCATTCCTTTTCATATGAGACTGTAAGAAAATTTTTATCGCAACATGTATAAAATATTAAACATTTAGTTATGTTTTTGTTATTTTGAAAGCTAAATACATATTGATAAGTAACAAAGATTAGTTTTCTTTATCAAGATTTTTTAGGGGTCACTTTAATTCATATACCTGATGTTGTAAGTTATCTAGGAGAGAATTTTAAAAAAATTAGATACAATTACATAAAGTGTTCATTCACTATGTCAATCATGCTATTAATAGTAGGGGTTTTTGCAACGCGCACATCTTTAAAGTGTTTTTTTGCTTCAACTGCGGTACTGTTTCCAAAGCAAAATGCAATGTTATTGGAATGATTTTGTTTTAAATAACTGTGAACGGCTAGAGGACTAAAAAACAAGACCCCTTCAATAGAATCTTTGATTTTTATATCATCATACTTGATGTCATATGCTTTGACGTTTTGTACCGATACATTGTGATTTTGTAACATTGTTTGTAAATCATCTGAGAGCGGTTCGTGACCAAAGTAAATCAATTCATCTCCATCAATGTGGTCTATTAAATGAGTGATCAAATCATGGTCACTTTTTTCAGTCTTTTTAACCTCTCCTATTGTATTTGAAACAAATCTTTTTGTTCGTCGTCCAACACAATATATATTTTGAAATTGAAGCTCGACTTTAGAAAAGTTGTGAAGTAAAGCTTCTGCAGTGTGTTTATCAGATATAATCACATTTTTAATAGGAGCTCTAATAATTTGAGGTTTTATGCGGTTCACACTTATTTTGATAAAATCAGAACTTTCTGAAACTACATTTTCATTAAACAATAAGGATTGATTTTTAGTTAACGTTTTTGTTGAATAGACATTGATGTTTTCTTTAATGCTCGTCGATAAGTCCACAAGTTTATTACCCCCTCTATCAATTATAAAATTTGCACAATAAGGGGCCACTTTATGGGACTCAGCCAATGTCTCAATTCGGGTAATCTCTATTTTTTTTGTTCCACTTGAGCTTAGGAAAACACCCTTAAAGTGAATCTCCTCATCTTTTATGAAGGCCAAGGCACCAATTGCACTGTGATTATCACCATTTAATAGTTTAAAAAATGCGCGTTCTATATCGATACATATCTCTGTTTCAGCATGATTGAGTTCATGACATATTTGAGCAATTGTGTCATTCTCTTTTACTGAAGTAAGAACAATTGAACCTTGGGCTGGAGTTGGGATCATCCAATCTAAATTAATCGCATTTTTTGGCTTCAAATTAAGACGGCCCAGCTCAGATGCAGAAAAAATCCCTGCATTTATTGAAGTATTTTCATTTAGTTGTTCTAGACGTTCATAAATGTTTCCAAAAGACTGGACTGTATTGTGTGATGGATATCTATTGAGCCATTGAGCTTTTTGTCTAGCATTTTCAATGAGTATTGTGGCGTTTTGTTGAGATAAAAACTCTTCATTTTTTTTAAAAATTAAGACATCCTTGAAATTCCCTCTTTTTAAAATTGCAACTTGAATAATTTTTTCAGGAAACGGTTCAGTAAAATCGGTGAATGAATTGACAGCAAGATCAATATGATTGTCTAAAAGTTTTTCATGAATTAGAAGTGTACTAGGAGATATTTCCTGTTTTTCGGATGCTTTGTAAACTACTATTTCACATCGGTGTCCTAACTTATCAAGCATCTGACTCACAGCATTTGCTTGCCATAAATTTAATGGTGTATCATAAGAACCAATTTTAATTATCATAGTTTAGAAAATTATTATAAGGTTAAAAGTCCTCGAATTATTTTGTTATTTCAGATGCATTAAGAAATTAGTTGTACAATTAATCAGACATTTTAATATGCGTCAAAGTTAGTAGTTTTTTGCTGTTATAAATGAAATAATTTCAAAGCATTTTATCATAGCCATAAAGACTTAAACTAGGGTATAATTAATGTTTTAGCATTTGTTTTAAATAAAGTATGTTATTTTTGTAAATAATCTGTGTGTTAGTTTAAGTTTCTGTTGGACAGAGGCATAAAATATGAAAAACGAAATATTAAGTAATACTGCTATTCAAGGAGACTTCGATGAGACAAAAGTTGAAGAAGACTTTTTTGTTTTGACTTATCAAAATTTAGGCTCCAGCGTTCAAACAGTTGAACGCCATATCGACAACACTTTTATACAATTTCATTTTTGCAACAAGGGTCATGCTAATTTTCAGTTTAATAATGGAAGTTACACATTAAAAATTGCTAAAGAGACGTCACTTTTACTGTACAATCCACAACGGAATTTACCAATCCATCTTGAAATACAGGCGGAGTCATCACTAATTTCTGTTTTGATTTCTATTAAAAAATTTCATGCCTTGTTTTCTGAAGAGGCAAACTATATTTCCTTCTTAAGTGAGGACAACAGGGATAAAAAGTATTACAAAGACGGTATTATTTCTCCCTCCGTGTCAATAGTTTTAAATCAATTGTTAAATTACAATCTTAATAATTCCATTAAAAACTTGTATTTTAAAGGTAAAACTTATGAATTATTGAGTCTTTATTTTAATCGTAGCGGAGGTGTAAATACTGAACAGTGCCCGTTTTTGGTTGATGAGTCAAATGTAATAAAAATTAGGAAAGCCAAAGACATCATGATATCGCGCATGTCTGAACCTCCGAGCTTACAGGAGCTTGCTGATGAAATTGAGTTGAGCTTAAAGAAACTCAAAGAAGGATTTAAGCAAATTTATGGAGATTCTGTTTTTAGTTTTCTCTTTGATTATAAAATGGAATTTGCACGAAAGTTAATTGAAGCAGGAGACCACAATGTCAACGAAGTTGGATTGAAAATTGGTTATAGTACGGCGAGTCATTTTATTGCTGCTTTTAAAAAGAAATACGGTACAACTCCAAAAAAATATTTGATGTCACTATCATCTTAATACAAGAGTGTTATTTCACACTCATTTATTATATTTTCATGCGTTAAAATGTTTTAGATTTTACGAGTAGTAAGATTTTATTATTACTTTTAAATGTAATTAACTAAAAATATTAAAAATGCGTTTTCTAATTTTAATTTCAACCGTTTGTATTTCTCTGTTTGGACATACTCAAGAGGTGATTTCAAATATCAATCAAAACCAATACTCTGCCTTAGAGTATCGCCTGGTAGGTCCTTTTAGAGGAGGGCGAAGTGCCGCCGTTACAGGGGTGCCTCATCAACCTAATTTATTTTATTTTGGAGCTACAGGAGGAGGGATTTGGAAAACCACAAATGGTGGGCGTGATTGGGAGAATATTTCTGATGGCTATTTTGGCGGCAGCATTGGAGCCATTGCGATTTCTAAAAGTGACCCCAATGTTATTTATGTTGGAGGAGGTGAAAAAACAGTTAGAGGCAATGTGTCTTCTGGATACGGTATGTGGAAGTCTGAAGACGCCGGAAAAACTTGGAGTTCTTTGGGACTAGAGAAATCTCGGCATATTCCAAGAATTGCAGTTCATCCAGATAATTCTGACATTGTCTTTGCTGGAGTGATGGGTAATTTATATAAACCAACAAAGGAACGCGGTGTTTATAAAAGTATTGATGGTGGAAAAACATGGAGAAAGACGTTATTTTCAAATGAACATGCAGGTGTTGTGGATTTACAAATGGACCCAACAAATCCGAGAATTTTGTATGCTTCAACTTGGCGAGTTAATAGAACACCTTACAGCTTAAATTCTGGGGGAATTGGTTCTGCTTTATGGAAAAGTACCGATAGTGGTGAAACATGGAAGGAAATTTCAAAAAACAAAGGCTTTGCAGAAGATACTTTGGGAATTATAGGAGTCACAGTGTCTCCCGTAAATAATCAGCGAGTTTGGGCAATTGTTGAAAATAAAGAAAAAGGAGGACTATATCGAAGTGATGATGGAGGGGATAGTTGGGATCAAGTAAACAGTGAAAGAAAGCTTCGTCAACGGGCGTGGTATTATACTAGATTATATGCAGACACTAAAGATGTTGATCAGTTGTACGTTTTAAATGTACAGTATCATAAAAGTACAGATGGAGGTAAAACATTTGGATCATATGGCGCTCCTCATGGTGACCACCATGATTTATGGATTGCTCCAGAAGATTCAAATCGTATGATAATTGGCGATGATGGCGGTGCTCAAGTCACCTATGATGGTGGAGAAACTTGGAGCACTTATCACAATCAGCCAACCGCTCAATTTTATCGTGTTACAACCGACAACCATTTTCCTTTTAGAATTTATGCTGCACAACAGGATAATTCTACCGTAAGAATCGCTCATCGCACCAATGGATGGTCAATAACTGAAAGTGATTGGGAAAGTACAGCGGGAGGTGAGTCAGCTCATATTGCAATAGACCCTAAGAATAATGACATTGTTTATGGGGGGAGTTATGGAGGTTATTTGACTCGTGTAAATCATGAAAGAGGAACATCACGTGCAATAAATGTTTGGCCAGACAATCCTATGGGGTACGGTGCCGAGGGGATGAAGTATCGTTTTCAATGGAATTTTCCAATAATTTTTTCAAAACACAACCCTAATAGATTATACACGTTTTCGAATCAAGTTCATGTAACTGAAAATGAGGGTCAAACATGGGAAATTATTAGTCCTGATTTAACGCGTGATGATCCTGAAAAGCAAAAGTCTTCAGGCGGCCCCATAACACAAGATAACACAGCTGTTGAATATTACTGTACTATTTTTTCTGCACAAGAATCAGCATTACAGGAAGGATTACTTTGGGTTGGTAGTGATGACGGATTAGTTCATATTACAAAAAACGGAGGTGAATCTTGGGAGAACATTACCCCAAAGGATATGCCTGACTGGATGATGATTAATAGTATTGAGCCAAGCGTGTTTGATGCTGGTACCTGTTACATTGCTGGCACTAAATACAAGTCAGGAGATTTTTCTCCTTACCTGTATAAAACAAATAATTATGGAAAAACATGGACAAAAATTACAAATGGAATTGATTCAGAGCATTTCACTCGAGTAGTTCGTGAAGACCCTAATAGGCAAGGATTGTTATATGCGGGTACAGAGACTGGATTGTATATTTCGTTTAATGATGGCAAGAATTGGAAACCTTTCCAATTGAATTTACCAATTGTTCCAATTACAGACTTAACAATTAAAGAGGATAACTTGATAGTTGCTACTCAGGGAAGAAGTCTATGGATTTTAGATGACTTGACAGTAATACATCAATTATATGACAGTGATTTGCAAAACAATATTTTATTGAAGCCCAAGGATACTTACAGAATGGGAGGGCGAAGTACAAAAAACAGTAAAACAAATGGAACAAATCTAGAGTCTGGTGTTATCACCTATTTTAATTTGAACAATTACAATCAAAAGGATGAGGTGTCTTTAACCTATTTTGACGCGAAAGGAGACACCATAAAAACATTTAGCACCACTTCTAAAAAAGACAAACTTCCACTAAATAAAGGAAGTAATAAGTTTGTTTGGGATATGGTTTATGATGGCGCGTCTAGCTTCCCCGGCTTAATAATGTGGTCAGGAAGTTTGAGAGGTCCTCGTGCAATTCCAGGTAATTATGTTGTTAGTTTGAATGTCAACGGAGAGGTGTCCAAAAAGGCGTTTAAAATCCTAAAAGACCCAAGAGCAGAAAGTTCTATTGAAGATATGGAGAAACAATTTGTTTTTATTGAGGAAATAAATAACACTCTTGATAAAACCCACAAGACAATAAAAAAAATCAGAAATATAAATAAAAAATTAGATGTGTTTGTGACCCAGTATAAAGATGATCCTAACATTGAAGATTTAGTTGAAACGGCGTCTACTCTCAAAGAGGCATTCTCGGCTATTGAGAAAACGCTCTATCAAACAAAAAATAGAAGCAGGCAAGATCCATTAAATTTTCCAATAAAACTAAACAATAAACTCGCTCATTTAAATGCGTTAGTAGGAAGAGGAGACTTTGCTCCAACAGACCAAGATTTTGAAGTTAAAAATGAATTAACTCAGAAAATAAATGAGCAATTACAAATATTTGATGATTTGATTGCAAATGATATCAAGTCTTTTAATGCTTTATTTAATGCCAAAAATTTGACATATTTAGAAGTTGAAGATAAATGAAATTAGAGTAGGCCTCTAAGGAAATTTTCATGTAAACAAAGTTAATGTTTGTAGTACTAAAGGCCATGGTGACATGTTTTCTCTGACCGTTATCTTTGTGGCTTGGTAATTGATGGTAACGAATATACAGTATGAGAATATTAAAAAAGTTGTCTTTACGTTCACGTATTTTTATTTACATGATTTTACTTGTTTTGGTGGCATCAATTTTGATTGCGGGAGTTACCCTATATCAATACAATGAGCAGTCAAAAGATTATCACAAACAGCGTTTGGAGAGAAAGGAAGCGCAGTTGTTGTCAAGTATAGATTTTGTGCTAAGAGAAACTTCCTATGAGCTGAACCCTGAGAAATTAGCATTGATTTTTAAAGATGAAATTTATAAAATTGCAAAAAATTTAAATGTTGAATTTAACATTTATGATCTTGGAGGTACTTTGGTTAAAAGCTCTAAACCAAGTTTTGACGAGGACACGTTAATTGCTTGTATTCCTTCTGAAGTTTTAAATAATTTGAAGTATACAGTTCAAAAACGCTATGTTGAGACAAATGAAGTTCTCGGTGGAGATTTCAGAACTTCTTACACTATTTTTTCAGATATTAAATCAAAACCGTTAGGAATATTAAACGTCCCTTATTTTCAAGACGACTCCTTTAACGAGGAAGAACTTCGCGAGTTTTTGGTAAGGTTAGGTTATGCCTATTTTGTCATGCTTTTAGTAGCCATCGCTTTTGCTTATTTTGTTTCAAAATATATCACAAGATCTTTGAAGACAATTAGCGATAAAATGAATGAAACAAGACTTGAGAAACGAAATCAAAAAATTGAATTAAAAGGGGCGAGCGAAGAAGTCTCAGCACTTGTTGAATCCTACAACAGCATGATTGATGAACTTGAAGAATCGGCAGTAAAATTAGCAACGAGTGAACGTGAACAAGCATGGAGAGAAATGGCCAAACAAGTGGCACACGAAATTAAAAACCCTCTAACGCCAATGCGATTGAGTGTTCAAAGTTTTCAGCGAAAATTCAACCCTAATGATGTTGATATTCATCAGAAAATTGAAGAATATAGCAAAACCTTAATTCAACAAATTGACACCATGAGCTCAATAGCATCGGCATTTTCAAATTTCGCTAAAATGCCTGCTCAGCAAAATGAAACTTTAAACGTTGTTGAGGTTGTTAATCTCGCCTTAGATATATTTACTGAAGACTATCTTGTTTTTGAATGTGATAGACAAGAAATTATAGCGAAACTTGATCGTACTCAACTTATTAGGATTATTACGAATCTTGTAAAAAATGCTATTCAATCAATTGCCCGTGTACCTAGCCCAATAATACGTATTTGTTTAAACGACGACGAAAACAATATAAATATTACCGTAACTGATAATGGACACGGCATTTCTAAAGAAAATAAACCTAAAATCTTTGAGCCTAAATTCACAACTAAAACTAGTGGAATGGGCTTAGGATTACCAATGATTAAAAATATTATTGAAACATATAAAGGAAGTATTGCATTTGAATCTGTTGAAGGTTCTGGCACAACATTTAAAGTGATACTGCCTAAATTATAACATTTAAAAACATGCAATACACCAATATTATATCAACCACTGTCAATGGAGTTAATACAATTCTTATTAACAGGCCCAAGAAATTAAACGCGTTAAATAGTGATACGATTAATGAATTACAAGTTGCCATGTCTAGGGCAAATGAAGATAAAGATATCAAAATCGTGATACTAAGCGGAAGTGGTGAAAAAGCATTTGTGGCAGGAGCTGATATTAGCGAGTTTGCAGACTTTGATGTTGAAGAAGGTAAATATCTTGCTGCAGATGGACAGCACAAATTATTTGATTTTATTGAAACTCTTTCAATTCCTGTCATTGCTGCGGTCAATGGTTTTGCGCTTGGTGGTGGTCTAGAATTAGCCATGGCTTGTCACTTTAGGATAGCGAGTGATAATGCAAAAATGGGATTGCCAGAAGTGTCTCTCGGTGTCATTCCAGGGTATGGAGGGACACAGCGTTTACCTCAATTAGTTGGCAAGGGTAGAGCAATGGAAATGATCATGACTGCAAATATGATTACTGCTAATGAGGCTAGGGAATATGGCTTAGTGAATTATGTAACTACACAAGAAGATTTGTTATCATTTACAACCAAAATTGCACTGAGAATAATTACTAATTCATCAGTAGCTATCACTGCTGCAATTAAAGCAATTAATGCCAATTTTATGGACGGGATAAATGGTTTTAATATTGAAATTAATGAATTTGGAAATTGTTTTGGCACAAATGATTTTAAGGAAGGGACCCAAGCTTTTCTTCAAAAAAGAAAGGCTAAATTTCCAGGCAATTAAACCTTTTTACGGTCACAAAGTCTAACAAAAAACCTTCAAAAGTTCACATACTTTTAATAAATACGTCTTTATTATTATCCAAATTAATTCATATGACGACTAATAAACTTTTTTTTATAGGATTATTATTTTTTCAAACCTTTGTTAGTTCGGCGCAGTTCCAAGTGACCATCGAGGCCTTCTTGCTAGATAATTCAACAGGATCGCCTTTAGAGTTTGTCAGCGTAGAGTTTTTAAACACATCTTTGAGAACAACTTCGAATGATCAAGGAAAATTCACCTTTCAATTTGAAGAATCTTCAATTGGTAATGAGGATGAATTTAGGTGTACACTTTTAGGATACGAAACAATTACTGTAAAGGCTTCACAATTATTCAAGTCTTTAAAAAATTCCAATAAAATTTATTTAAAGTTGAGTAATCAAAATAATTTGAAAAACAAAGAGACCATTGTTGGTCTTGTGTCAAGTGAATCTCAACCGATTCAAGGTGCGACAGTCAATGTAAAAAATAGTTTTGATGAGGTTGTTACCGATGTGGATGGGAAATATAGTATTCAGGCTAACGAAGGTGATGTAATTGTTGTTAAATTTCTTGGTATGATAACTAAGGAAATACAAGTTTTAAACCAACGAAGTATCGACGTAAAACTTCAGACAGATGGAGAATTGTTGGATGAAGTTCTTTTAGAAGGCCAGAGAGACACTAAAGAAGAGTTAATTCAAACTAGTTTTGGAAAAAGAAGAGAATCATCTATTGGTTATTCTGTCAATACTATTAAGTCTGAAGATATTGGTGTGGCTGCTTTGAGTCTTGCAGATATCATTGTTGGTAGATTTGCTGGAGTTCGTGTTGCAGGCCTAAACGTTGCGTATAATTCACCAAAATTTATAATACGTGGTGGGGGAGGCTCTATTACAAATCCGATTCCTGCAATTTTTGTTGTTGATGGTATGATTTACACTGAAATGCCCAATTTTATTGATGTTCAACAAATAAAAACAATTTCTATTTTAAAATCTATTATAGCTACAAATAGATATGGGACTATAGGTTCAGGAGGAGCTTTTGTTATTGAAATGAAATCTCAGGCAGCCGTAAAGCCTACTTCGATAGTCAATGATTTGTTGGTCAAAGGGAATAATTATGAGGAGAATTTAGAATTCTTTGATTCTTTTGAAGATACACCATCTTATATCAAACATCTTGAGACAGCAAATACTTTTATTGAGGCTAAAAAAATTTATGAATCCCAACAAGATAACGTTGCGAGATTGGGGATTCCCTACCTTCTTGACGTATCCAATTATTTTCGAAGATGGAATAAGAGTTTTGCGAATCAAGTATTAATGACTATTTCTAAGATTGCATATAATAATCCCAAAGCCTTGAAAACATTAGCCTATCAATTAGAGGTAAATGGTGCTGTTGAGAAGGCAAAATTAGTTTATCAGCGAATTGTGGCGTTAAGACCAGAAAGTGCTCAGTCGTACAGAGATTTGGCATTAATTTACCAGTCTACGAAAAATTACAATGAAGCCATGACGTTATATGGAGACATGTTGGGTAATAAAATAGTAGGGGTTGATTTTTCAGGATTAAAAAACACAATTACGAATGAGTTGAAGCATTTTTTAGCTAAACACCGTGATAAAGTGGACTATTCGTTAGTGGCATCAGAGTTTTTAAAAGCAGATTTTAAATACGATATACGCATTGTATTTGATTACAGTGATGCAAACACAGAATTTGAGCTACAGTTTATAAATCCAGACAAGAAATTTTATGTTTGGCCACACACAAGAATTGACAACCTAAAAAGAATGCTAGATGATCTTCAAAAAGGAGTCTCTACAGAGGAATACATAATTGATGATGCTGAATCTGGAGAATGGATTATCAATATTGAATGCTTTACTGACGAGGTCACAACAAATCCATCATATTTAAAATATACTGTTTTTAAGAATTATGGTTTACCCAACGAAACTAAGGAGATCAAAGTTATACAGCTCTATAAGTATCAGCAAAAAGTAACCTTAGATAGGTTTATGTATTAAGAATACGCTAAAAAAGGTGAGCTCAATAAAAAGCTCACCTTTTGATAATGATAATTAATACAATTAAAATTCAAAAAAGGTAGTAAAAGTTCGCCCTTGGGTAGTGCATACAACTTTATATTTACCGTTCACACTTTTAAGAAGGCGATAGACGCGTTGAATATTATTTTTATCCTTAATTTTTTCAGTATGAATTAATTCATGATTCCCTGAATCATAATATATATTTATTTCTAGAGGCTCTAGATTAAGGGCTAGTTTGTTAATTGACACCACGTTTTCTTTGGTTGTTACAATTGGTTTGTAGATTGATCGAGTATTTTCTTTTTTAAAATTAACTTTGGTATTTTGAACAATAAAAGGTATAATTTGAATTTCAAGATCTTTATCTAATTCAAAATAATACCGCCCATTTGGTAACGAGGTTAAATCAAATTCTTTCCGATAAGTGCCAGATTTATCCAGTAATTCTTTGTAGACGATAGTTCCTTCCTCACTTTTAATAATTAATTTTTGACCTTTTTTTACACGGTCGAAATTAATGGAGGTTTTACTTTCATTAGAATCATTTTTATGCACGTTACTATATGCATAGGTAACCATTAAATTAATCATAATGATAACTAGTAAACATTTTTTAAATACTTTTTTCATGACTTGGTTTATTAAAAATTGATGGTACAAATGTATATGGCATTCTAAAAATGAAAAACATCATTTTTGGTATATATGTGTGCTATTTTAACTGTTTATCAAATAATTATTAGCAGTAAAGATAATTTAGAATATAAAATTGTTAAAATTGTATATAAAATTCAATTCATAAAAATTAACTTTGTATTAAATACCGTAAACGTGAACACTAAACCTGTATTTGAGAAAGTTCAGCCAGATTTTGGAAGTAAAATTTTAGTAAAACAACACTCGGAATTACATCCAAATAATAAGGCTTTTTGGCATTTTCACCCTGAAGTTGAATTAGTGTATGTCAATAAAGGCCAAGGGAAACGCCATATAGGCAATCATATTTCATATTTTAATAATAGTCAGTTAATTTTACTTGGGCCTAATTTACCTCATAAAGGTTTTACAGATCGGTTGGTTTCACAAGGGAAAGAAACGTTAATCCAATTTAGACTTGACGTATTGGGGGATATGTTTATCCAATTACCAGAAATATCCAGACTTTTTGAACTTTCTAAAAATGGGATTCTGTTTCAAAATGACACAAAACGGGATGTTGGTCCTAAAATTGAAAAACTTACTCATTATAATGGTATAGAAAGAATTATAAGACTTCTTGATATCTTGAATGATTTAGCCCGATCTAATGATTATACAATTTTAAATGCAGATGGCTTTGCTTTTGAAACTAAGTATCAGGATCACAATCGAATAAATATTATTTACGAGTATATTAATTTAAATTTTCAGAATAACATTACACTACAAGAGATCGCTAATGAGGTGAGCATGACTGTCCCTGCTTTCTGTAGATATTTTAAAAAAACAACAGGTAAAACTTTTACAAAATTAGTTAATGAGTACCGAGTGGTTCATGCGACTAAATTATTATCTGAGACTCAGAATAGCATTACAGATATTTGCTTTGAATCGGGGTTTAATAATTTTTCACATTTTAATAAACATTTTAAATTAATAACAGGTAAGAGCGCCTCTAATTACAGAAAAGAAATAAAGTTGATCATTCAATAATTAGAGTATTTTATTAAAAAAAGGAGTTTTAATTTTAGTCTTTCCCATGCCACTCAGAATAAAATTGGGCTAAAAATGATTCCATATAGAGATGGCGTTTTTTGGCAATTTCTTTCCCTGTTTCTGTTTTCATGGTTTCCGAAATTTTCAAAAGTTTCTCGTAAAAATGGTTAATTGTTGGCGCAGTAGATGTTTTATATTCCTCACGTGTCATATCCGTTTTAGGCAATATAGATGGGTCGTAAAGCTTTCTATGCTTATATCCACCATAATTAAAGCATCGCGCAATTCCAATAGCACCAATAGCGTCTAGCCTGTCTGCATCTTGAACAACATGAAGCTCATTAGATGTAAATGTGTTGCCTGGCTCTAGCGATTTATTAAATGAAATATTTTCAATGATCTTTAATACATGATCAATAGTTATTTTATCAACGTTATGTTGGTTTAAAAAATGACGCGCTCGTTGCGGGCCAATGGAGTCATCTCCATTGTAAAATTTACTATCAGCAATATCATGAAGAAGTGCCCCCAATTCTACGACTAAGTGATTAACATTTTCTTTTTTTGAAATTAACTTGGCATTGTTGTAAACTCTTAAAATATGAAACCAGTCGTGACCACCTTCAGCATCCTTTAGGGCAGTTTTCACATACTCTTTGGTGATTTCTATGATATCATTATTTGGATTCATGTTGTATGTCATTGATAATAATTTGTTCAACTTTTTTGATAAGTTGTGGTGTATTGAGTTGATCGGTTGTTAGAGGTTTATGTACTTTAAAGAGAATATGCACCCCTAATCCTAGAGGGAATTTGCCATAACGTAATATTTTCCATGAATTATTAATTGTAATAGGAACAACAAGTGCATTAGGCATGTGTGTTATCAGTGTTTGTAGGCCTTTTGTTTTAAATGGTTTTGGATGACCTGTTTTACTTCGGGTTCCTTCTGGAAATATAATAGCTGACCAGTTATTATTTGAAATTTTTTGTGCAAAATCTTTAATTTCTTTTATAGATTTTAATGGCTGCTTTCGGTCAATTAAAACCGAACCACCATGACGTAAATTATAGGACACACTTGGAATACCTTTACCTAATTCTATTTTACTTACAAATTTTGGATGGTATTTACCCATATAATAAAGCAAAGGGGGGATGTCATACATGCTTTGATGGTTCGCTACAATGATGAGTGGTTGATCTGTAGGAATGTTATGGGGGTTTATAAAAGTAAAACGAGTACCAAGAATATTTAAGCACCGCATAAGCCAGAATTGTAAATAAACAACCGTTTTTTTATGTGCGTTATAGCCAATGATGTTGTGGGTAACCCATTGAATTGGATGGAAAATCAGCAAGGTTAATAAAAAGAAAAAAGCATAAACAAGAGATAAAGGGTACGCTAATAATTTCATCATTTTTTGAAATAATAAAACAAATAGTTAGAAAAACTTATCATGGCAATAAATAAGGCTGGTTTGTGGTTAAAATTAGTCAAATAATTATAAAAAAAAACCACGAAAATTTCGCGGTTTCAATTACCTTCATTGTGTTGTTATTAACAGTAGGTGTTATAAGCATCAATTAAGTTTTCAGCTATCAATTGAGCTGGACGGCCTTCGATATGATGACGCTCAAGCATATGCACTAACTCCCCATTTTTAAATAAAGCCATGCATGGTGAACTAGGAGGGAAAGGAACCATGAATTCCCGTGCTTTGTTGGTTGCATCTTTGTCAACACCTGCAAAAACAGTGACTAAATGATCAGGACGATTCGTGTTTTGTAAACTTTCTCTTGCTCCTGGTCTCGCATTGGCAGCTGCACATCCACACACAGAATTAACAACGACCAAGGTAGTCCCTTTCTTTGCCATGGCAGTTTCAACTTCTTCAATATTGTGTAATTCGCTAAACCCCACTTTTGTGAGATCTTCTCGCATTGGTTTTACTAATTCTGCTGGATACATACGTATTGTTTTAAGAAAAATTATTTTGAATTACAAAGATACTATTTGTCTTTAAATTTTTGATATCATCCTCTAACAAATACTATATTTGGGTATAATTAAAATCTATAATTTAATGAGTGTTTCAAAATGGATTGGAGCTTCTTTGGGTTGGACAGTTGGCGGTCCAATTGGTGCAATAGTTGGTCTTGCATTAGCAAGTATCATTGATGGTGTTTCGGGAAACGTTGCTAAATCACCTTACAGTAGTGATAAAAGAGAAACAAGAGGAGGCACAAGTTCTGGAGATTTTGAGCTCAGTTTACTTGTTTTAGCATCTGTGGTAATTAAAGCAGATAATCATCAAGATCAACGTGAGTTGGACTTTGTGCGAAAGCAATTTTCAAAAATGTATGGAAAAAACCGTGCAAATCATGCTTTTAGGTTATTTAAAAACATCAATAAGCAGGAAATTTCAACAAGACAGGTTTGTCTTCAAATAAGACAAATGATGGATCATCCATCAAGGCTTCAACTTCTTCATTTTTTATTTGGTATCGCAAAGGCAGACAATGTTATTGTAGAAAGTGAAATTAATGAAATTCATAAAATATCTCAATATTTAGGGATTAGTAAAAAAGATTTTGATAGTATTAAAGCGATGTTTCATAGTGGTCATGAAAACCCCTATCGTGTTTTAGAAATTTCAAAATCTGCTTCCGTAACTGATATTAAATCTGCTTACAGGAAAATGGCAAAAAAATACCATCCAGATCGTGTGATACATCTAGGAGAGGAGCATCAAAAAGGAGCCGAAGAAAAGTTTCGACGTGTTCAAGAAGCTTATGAATTAATTAAAGCTGAAAAAAGATTTTGACTGGCTTCTGAAATGAAAAATCCTATTTCAAGCTAGCGGTTATTTTTTTCACATATTCGGAGGCTATGGTACTTGCACTTTTTGGATTATCAAGCTGAGAGGTTACTACAGCAATTAATTGATTTTCGCCAGATTCTTTTAAGTTATATATGGTAGTTTCTAAAACATACAATCTAGAGGTGCTGGTTGTGGTTGTTTGAGGAACATAATTTCCGATGGTATGGTATGAAACAGGATTGTAATAATATCCATAAAAACCACCATAGTAACGTGGGTAATATCCATAATAATTACCACCAGCATAATACCCTCCGTCTTGTTGAACCCGGGTACTCTCTTGATAATCTTTCATAACGGTTAAAACCACACCATCAAATCCTTCCGCCTTTAATATTTCTTGAAGTTGTTTTTGGCCTTCTTCAGTTTTTGGAGCGTTGGGCTTAATACTACCAAATTTCGCAAAACTTGCCGTTGCTTTAAACCCATTTTCATTCATTTGTTTTACAATTTCATTTTCAAACGCAATTCGAGCCTGTTGATTGTCTGTTCTAGCAACAACTAAGAAACTGTTTTCTTTAATTTTTGAAATATCATTATTTTTTTTCCAAGAATCAAGTACTTTAACGCTTGAACAGTTTTGAATGGAGATGCAAATTAGTAATGTGCATAATAGGGTAGTGAATACTTTCATAATAATCGCAGTTAAAAGAAGATTTAAATATATTTAAATATAAAGTTTTTCTTTTACAGCGCATAATTTTTCACTGATATTAACGATATCAGCACTGAAATATGTAACAATTAAACCTAAATAAATTAAGAAATGACTAGCCTCGAAATAGGAAAAAGTCATCTTTCATGTCTTCAATTTGCGAGTCTTCATTAGTAATAATATAATCAATAGCTTTTGACGTAAACAAGTCTCCTTTTTTAGTTAAAGAAATAATATTCATATCGATGGTTATCATATTATTTTTTAGAGCTAAATTTAAAACTCTCGTAGCCGTTACTTTTTGCCAATTAATGTGTTCGCGTAAATGATTGATATGACGTTCATTGTTGTCTGTATGATTTTTTAAGTGAAGTAAAAATGTAAGAAGGGATACTTCAGTTTGTTGTTGCCGTTCTCGGTACATTACGGCAATTACCCCTTTGGTAGGAGCAAATAAGTAGACAAATAGGAATATTAATCCTAGAACTGTTGTCATTGAGCCGGCAATTGAGGCATCCAACCAATGAGCTAACCAGTATCCGGAAATGGCGCTTGATACACCAATAACAACAGCAAGCACTAACATTTTTTTTAAATTTGTAGTAAGTAAGTAAGCTGTAGCTGCAGGAGCAATCATTAATGCGACTACCAAAATTGCACCAACAGCATCAAATGCTCCAACGGTTGTTACCGAGGACACAGACATTAGACCATAATGGATAATGACAGGTGAAAACCCAAGAGATGAAGCAAGTCCTTTATCGAAGGTGCTAACTTTTAATTCTTTGAAAAAAGTGATTACCAAGGTGATGGTTATTAAAAGAATCGAACCGATAATGTAGAGTGATTTAGGCCCCATATCTACGCCAAAAACAACTAATCTGTCAAAAGGAGCAAAGGCTAATTCTCCCAATAAAACAGCATCAATGTCAAGGTGAACATCATTGGCATTTTTAGCAATTAAAATTACTCCAATACTAAATAATGCTGGAAAAACTAAACCAATCGCGGTGTCTTCTTTTACAAGTTTTGTTTTTTGAATATACTCAACTAATACGACGGTAATTATCCCTGTAAACGCCGCAAGTAAAATTAACAAAGGAGAATTTAAGTTGTGAGTAATGAAAAACCCAATGACAACGCCAGGCAATATAGAATGACTTATAGCATCACTAATCATAGCCATTTTTCTTAAAACTAAAAAAGTTCCCGGAATTGCACAAGCTACCGCTACTAAACTAGCAATAAGTTGTATTTCTATTTGAGCGCTATTCATGACGAGATTGTTGGTTATATAAATTTGAAGCAGTTTTGAAGCCCTCATCAGTTAGACTCCACATATTTCCATGTAATGTCACATAGTTTTTTTTGACTAATTTTTGTAAAGTTTTTCGCGTATAGCCTTGAAAATTATTTAAAATTTTAATCGCATGAGGATGAGAAATATTCTTATGATTTTCAGCGATATGAAACATAAAGGCTAAGGTCTTGTGAAGTTCTAAATCTCGACGATTTTTGATGAATCTAAGTTGCTTAAACAGTAGGCCTCTACTTGGAGAGAATACAAAGGAGAATATAACGAAAACACTAGCAACAAGCACAATTATTGGTCCTGTTGATAGGTTATTTTGACTGGCACTTATGGCTGTCCCAAACACTCCTGATAGAGCACCAAAAAGAGCTGCCAAGAACACCATCGTTGCTAAACTATTGGTCCATTGTCGAGCCGCTGCGGCAGGAGCTAAAAGCATGGCACTCATCAATACCACCCCAACAGTTTGTAGGCCTAAAACAATGGCTAAAACAATAAACGTAGTAATTAAGATATCAATTAACTGTGTATTAAAGCCAAGTGTTTTTGTGTAGTCTTTATCAAAAAGAAGAAGTTTGAATTCCTTCCAAAATAGCATCAAAATAAATAAACATACTCCGGTAGATATTGTCATCATCCAAACATCATTTTCTACAAGAGTTGCTGCTTGACCAAATAAATATTTGTCTAAACCTGCTTGATTTGCATCAGGTTGTTTTTGAATAAAAGTGAGTAATAGCATACCAAATCCAAAGAATAAGGATAAAATTAGACCAAGTGCCGTGTCAGATTTTAAATGAGTTTTGGCAACAATTCCCCTAATCCAAAATGTTCCAATTAAGCCACTGATTAACGCCCCTATTAGCAGAACATTACCATCTTTAATACCAGTAATTAAAAATGCAATCGCAATTCCAGGCAAGGCAGCATGTGAAATAGCATCACCCAGTAAACTTTCCTTCCTAAGGACAGCAAAACTGCCAAGCATACCGGTCACAGCCCCTAGAATTGCAGTGCCGAAAGTAATTGTTCGTAGCGTGTAGTCACTAAATACGAGTGAAATATACTCTTGTAAATCCATTACTCTTGAATACTTACTTTATAATTAATGCCATAAGTTTTAGTTAAATTTTCATCATTAAAAATGTCTTTCACTGGTCCTGTTGCAATCTTTTTTACATTTAAAAAGGTGACCCAATCAAAATACTCAGGAACCGTTTGTAAATCGTGATGAACTACGATTACTGTTTTTCCAGCTTTCCGTAATTCTTTTAAAATATTAATGATAGCAATTTCAGTTGTTGCGTCAACACCTTGAAAAGGCTCATCCATAAAATATATGGAGGCATTTTGCACTAAGGCTCTTGCTAAAAATATTCGTTGTTGCTGTCCCCCAGAGAGTTGACTGATTTGTCGATTCTTTAGCGATAGCATCCCAACTTTTTCTAAAGCTTCCAGTGCTGCTTTTTTTTCTTTCTGGCGTGGTCGTTTGATCCATCCTAAGCTTCCGTAGGTCCCCATTAACACAACATCAAGAGCTGTTGTTGGGAAGTCCCAATCTACACTTCCCTTCTGAGGAACATAGGCAACTAACTTTCTTTGTTTGATGTAGGGCTTTCCGTAAATAGAAATACTGCCAGCGATTGGTTTTAGTATTCCTAATATAGACTTAATGAGTGTAGATTTTCCTGCCCCATTTGGACCAACAATGGCCATGAGAACTCCTTCTGGAATTTCTAAATCAATATCCCAAAGAACGGGCTTATAATTATAAGCAACAGTTAAATCATCAACTTTTACAGCTATTTTCTTATTCATTATTGCAATGCATTAACAATGGTATTGACGTTGTGCTCAAACATTCCAATGTAGGTACCTTCAAAAGTGTCTTTATTTCCAAGAGCATCTGAGTACAGCGTTCCTCCAATAATCACGTTATGCCCTTTCGAATTCACTGCTGCTTGAAGCGCTTCAATGGTGCGTCTTGGAACAGAGCTTTCAATGAAAATTGCGTTTACTTGTTTTTCAATAATAAAAGCTGCTAGTTTTTGAACATCCTTGACACCGGCTTCTGTCGCCGTGGACAACCCTTGTAAACCAACAACTTCAAAGCCATAAATCTTACCAAAATAGTTAAAGGCGTCATGCGCAGTAACTAAAACTCTTTTGTCTTCAGAAAGCGTATTTATGGTAGCCCTTATATTTCTTTGGAGATTGTTTAATTTTTCTATGTAAATTATTTTATTCTTCAAAAATACAGCAGCATTTTTAGGATCTTTTTCAGATAGAACTTCCGCTACTTTATGAGCAAATAGTTTAAAATATTCAATATTAAACCAAACATGCGGATCGAAATTAGAGGCAAAATAGTCAGACCCAATTAAAGTGCTTTTGTCAATTTCTTCAGCTAAAGCAACAGGTGTTTTGTTAGACATTTTTTCAAACACCTCAACCAACTTTCCTTCTAGATGTAATCCATTAAAAAAGATGATGTCAGCGTTTACTAATTTAGTAACATCTCCTTCACTTGCCTTGTATAAATGAGGATCAACACCACTCCCCATGAGTCCTTGAACTTTTATGACCTGTCCTCCAATATTTGTGACTAAATCAGTAATCATAGTCGTGGTTGTTACAACGATTAACACATCATTTGTTTCTTTGTTTTGCCCGCAATTGAACATCAGTAAAACGAGAGATATTAAGATACTTTTTTTCATTAATTAGTTCTTTTTTAAAAATCGAAAACTTGCACCTAAACCAATTAAGATATCTTGGCCGCTAGTTAGGCTTGTTCCAAGATAAGTGTCAAGTTGTAAATTATTAGAAATTAAATAAGTGAATCCAGCATCCCAATAATGATTGGCTTTGCTGTCTTCTGGTAAGTCACCATAAAGTTCAACATAAAATCCAAAGCGACTTGTGAGACTGTGCCCATATGCAACGGTGTAAATTCCTGAAACTTCGGGGGAGTCATTACCCCATTCTGCCCCTAGATTATAACCTAAGCTTGATTTATCATTTAGAGTGTGAGAGAGAGAAAATCTGAAATCTACTGCCGTCGATTCTGGTCTAAAATCTTTAGAGGCACTAAATAAAGGAAAAATATGGCCAATGAACGCAATTTCGGGCATTCCATTTTGCTCTTTTGAAACATCAATTTTAACTCCCAATAACAAAGGAGATAATCCGCTAGTGATATTATTTAATTTAAGGTTGTTTTCGGTGGTAATACCTTCTACAAAATCCCAACCAATTCTTAGTTCAAGATTTTCTAAAATTCCATAGCGAATTAAGGTAGTGTTGATTGTGTAATTCTTGAAATTGACATTATTATTTGTAAAGGAATCATAAAAAGCGCCTGTTTCAATTTGAAGAGTTCCCTTTCCAACAGTAGATGATGCTTCCGTAGCATCTGGCCTGTCAGTAATAAGTACATTAGGAATCTCAATTTCTTGACTAAAAGAGTTGTTGAAAACGAGTATCGATACTAATAAAAATAGGTAATTGTTAATTAATTTCATTGACATATATGATGTTTGTAAAATCCTTATTAAGAAGAATGGTATTGCCATTAATTGTTATTTGAGTCATTTTGTTTTTAACGAATTGTTTATTAACGGTTAAACGGTTTCCAAATTTCAATCCATTTTGCGCACAAAAATCAAAAAACTCTTTATCATCACTCATTAATCTAGATATTAAATAGACGTTCCCTTCTTCGGTATTTGATAGTGAAATGGATAAGTCTTTTGTTGTGATTTCACCTTTTGCATTAGGTATTGGATCACCATGGGGATCAAATTTTGGGTTACCTAAGTATGCGCTAATTTTTTCGACTAAAAAATCCGATGTTTCATGCTCTAACAATTCGGCTTCTCTGTGAATATCATGTAAAGACATGTCAAATGTTTTATGTAAAAAAGCCTCCCAAAGACGGTGTTTACGTATGATATTCAAAGCCATTTTTTCACCTTGCTTTGTTAATTTTAGTGGTTGGTACTTTGTGTAGTTTAACAGGTCTTTTAAAGCCAGTTTTTTAGCCATATCAGTGGCTGCAGCATTAGAAATACCTAGTATTTTTGCAATATTACCTGGCTTTGTGTTATTGATGTCATTTTGGTCATTTTTGTAGATAGCTTTAACAAAGTTTTCAATAGCTACAGACATATTTAAGTTGTTTTAATTTAAAATTTAAGCTTACTTAAATCTTGACAAATGTAATACAAATATTATTGCAAACAAGGCTTTTGATGATTAAATAAAATAGATGATCTAAACATAGGGGTTTTATCAGGGCCTATAAAGTCATGAAGTAGGAGGTATTCACGAAGAATTTTATGGCTATTGGTAGGAAAATATCAAGTAATCAGTAATTATTCATCTAGCAATCACAGTTCTTTCCCTTACAACCGGAGGTCTGTTTTTTGCGAGTGTTTCGTGCATATTTATTTACTAAAAAGGCGAGCGCAAAAATTCCGATAATTGCAATACTGATATGTTGAAATAAAGAACTCATTATTTAAGAATTTGAAAAGCAATTAGTGCGATTACATAAGCAATTAAGGACATGGCTAGAAGTTGGATAATTGGCCATTTCCAACTATTAGTTTCTCGTTTAACAATGGCTAGGGTACTCATGCATTGCATTGCAAAGGCATAAAACAGTAATAAAGAAATACCTGAAGCTAGGGTGAATACTTTATCACCATTATCATGGACTTCTTGAGCCATTCTGTTTTTGATTGTTTTATCATTATCCTCTGAGGAGCTTCCAACGCTGTATATGGTTGCAAGGGTTCCTACAAAAACTTCACGAGCTGCAAATGAGGTGATAACACCAATCCCAATTTTCCAATCATAACCTAATGGGCGAATGGCTGGTTCTATTGTTTTACCTAAACGTCCAATGAAGGAATGCTCTAATTTGTAGGCAGCGATTTTGTTGTCTAACACTTCTCCTGTTAAGGCTGGAAATGATTTTTGAATAATAACTTCAGCATCATTGAAGTTTTTACTTGGACCATAAGAAGCTAAAATCCACAAGACAACCGATATAGCTAAAATAATTTTACCAGCCTCTAAAATAAACGTTTTAGTTTTTTCTAAAACAGTTAAAACAACATTCTTTAGTAATGGTATTTTGTAACTAGGCATTTCAATTACAAAAAAAGTTTTGTAATTTGTTTTTAGAATTTTATTTAAGATGTAGGCTGAAAGAACAGCCATGCCAAAGCCAATTAAATACAGCATCATTAAGGTTAGGGCTTGGTAGCTTAATCCTAAAAATCGTCCTTCTGGAATTACTAAGGCAATGATAATTAAGTATACAGGGAGTCTTGCTGAACAAGTAGTAAAGGGGGTTACTAAAATAGTAATTAATCGTTCTTTCCAATTTTCAATATTTCTTGTTGCCATGATTGCAGGAATCGCACAGGCTGTTCCAGAAATTAGCGGGACAACACTTTTTCCACTCAGCCCAAAACGACGCATAACTCTATCCATCAAAAAAACTACGCGACTCATATAGCCACTCTCCTCTAAAACAGATATGAAAAGGAATAAAAAAGCAATTTGTGGAATAAATATTACGATTCCTCCAATGCCAGAAATAATACCTTCTGCAACAAGATTTGTTAGTTTTCCTCCTCCGGGGAATGTTGTTTTAACCCAATCTGCTAATAAAGCAAATGAGCTGTCTATTAAGTCCATAGGAATGGTAGCCCAATCATATATAACTTGAAAAATGGTTAATAAAATCCAAAAGAAAATGACATACCCCCAAATTTTATGAGTAAGTATGTTGTCAAGTTTTGAACGTAAATCAGTCGCTTTTGACTTATCAACTGTTTGACCTACTTTGAGTATTTCATTTATAAATTGATACCGTTTAATGGTTTCTTTTTGCTGAAGTCGCTTTAGTTCACTTTTAGTTTTTGTTTTGAAGCGTGAAACATTAACGGAATTTCTATCAATTTTCCCAAAGTTTGCATCTTGACTAATAACGACCCAGAGCTTATAGAGATCCTGGTTTGGGAATGCTTTTTTTAAGTTGGCAAAATATTCTTCATCTATGGTACTGGTGTCTAGACAAGGCTCGGTAGAGAGTGTTTTGAAATTTTCAATTAGTTTTTTCAAAAATTGAATTCCATCATTTTTTCGAGTACTGACAAGTGCAACTTTTGTCTTTAGTTCATGCTCAAGAATTTCTAGATTTAATGAGATTCCTTTTTTTGGCATTCGATCGGCCATATTAATTACCAAAATTGCAGGAATTTTTAAGTCTTTAATTTGGGTAAAAAGAAGAAGGTTTCTTTTCAAGTTCTCAACATCACTAATTATTAGTGCAACATCTGGGTAATCTTTATCTTTTTTATTTAGTAAAAGTTCAATGACAACATTTTCATCAAGCGAAGAAGCATTTAAACTGTAAGTGCCAGGTAAGTCCAAAATATGTGCTTTTACACCTCTAGACAACTTACAAACACCTTCTTTTTTGTCTACAGTGATACCTGGATAGTTTCCTACTTTTTGATTTAGTCCAGTGAGCGCATTAAAGACAGAAGTTTTTCCAGTATTTGGGTTTCCAATTAAAGCAACCTTTATTTGTTTACTCATTAATCATATCAATTAAAATTAATGCTGCCGTTTCTTTTCGAATGGCTACAAAGCTGTCGTTTATATTTAAGTAAATAGGGTCACGAAAAGGAGCTACTTGGAATAATTGGACCACATTACCTGGTAAGCACCCCATCTCAAGAAGTTTTAACGGAATATCAATTGAAGAACAGTCAGTTATGATTGCTCGCTCTCCTTTCTTTAAATCAGCAATTGTCAAGGACATCCTTATTTAGATTCATTTTAAAGAAGCAAAAATAGTAAAAAGATTAGTCTTTATAGGAAGCTTTTAAGGTTTTTATGTCATCAATTAAACGATCTATTTCATTTAAATCTGTTCCGTCGTAGAAACCTCTTATTTGACGCTCTTTATCTATAAGTATAAAGTTTTCTGTATGAATCATGTCAAAAGGACCACCAGTCCCATTATTATCTTTTACAGCCAGATAAGATTTACGGGCAAGCTCATAAATTTCCTTCTTATTTCCAGTGACTAGATTCCATTTTGATGCAATTACTCCTTTACTTTTGGCATAACGATGTAGTTGTTCAACACTATCAATTTCAGGTGTAACAGAGTGTGATAACATCATAATATCTGGGTCTAGTAGGAATTCCTTTTGTATTTCTGTCATATTTTTTGTCATCACAGGGCAGATCGTTTGACAAGTTGTAAAAAAGAAATCTGCAACATATATTTTGTCACTGTATGTTTCTTGTGTAACGACAGATCCATTTTGATTGACAAGGTTAAAATCTGCAATTCGATGGTATTTTTTTTGATATTGAATAGTGCTATCCACCAATTCCACATTTACTGATGCAGGTTGGTATATAGGCAGTTGCCTGTCAACCTTTAATAAATTGTAAAAAATACTCAATATTACAACAGAAAGAACGGCCAAAATACTACCTAAAATTTTTAATCTTTTAAATAAATTTAACATGATTTTGAGTCTATAAGTATTAAAACCAGAGACAAAAGTACGATAGATTATTGTTCTTTTTATTATTTTTACAATTGAAAGCATAACTATGAAGAGAATTTTAACAGTCGTGATACTTCTAGTATTTTTTAATGTTCACGCACAAGGTTTTGATGCAATCGTAGAAGCGGAGACTAAATCTGCACGACAAAAAGTTAATTTTGTAAAAAATGTTAATACTGAAAATTATGATTTAAAATATCATCGATTATTTTTTGAGATTGACCCAAGTGTTTCTTTTATTGATGGAGAGGTAACATCATATTATGTAGCAAAAGAAGATTTAAGTCAAGTGATTTTTGAGTTAGATAGATCTTTCACCGTTATAAAAGTACTACAGCGCAATGTTAATTTATCTTTCAATCACAACACAGATAATGAAGTAGTCATTACGTTGCCTCAAACTCAAAACACAGGTGTTTTAGATTCACTAACCATTACATATTCTGGAAACCCAAAAGATTCTGGCTTAGACTCATTTGAGCAAAACACTCATAACGGAGCGCCAATTATTTGGACATTGTCCGAGCCCTATGGAGCTATGGGATGGTGGCCTTGCAAACAAGATTTAAACGATAAAATAGATAGTCTCGACGTATTTGTGAAAACTCCACGTTTTAACACAAACAATCAAGAATACTTTTCTGTATCTAATGGAGTAGAACAAAGCCAATTAATAGAGGAAACAAATAAGACAACACATTTTAAACATCGTTATCCTATTCCTGCTTATTTGATTGCTATTGCTGCTACTAATTATGAAACGTATACGCACAGTGTTGATAATAACGGAAATTCTTTTGACATTGTAAATTATGTGTATCCTGAAGATTTAGTCCAAGCTCAAACGGATACACCGATTACTGTAGATATCATGAATTTATTTACTGACCTTTTTGAGGAGTATCCATTTGCTAGTGAAAAGTATGGTCATGCTCAATTTGGTTGGAATGGCGGTATGGAACACACAACCGTATCATTTATGGGAAGTTTTAATCGAAACTTAATTGCTCATGAATTGGCGCATCAATGGTTTGGCAATAAAATTACGTGTGGTAGCTGGAAAGATATTTGGTTAAATGAAGGTTTTGCTACTTATTTATCCGCTTTAGTCGTTGAAAATTTGGATGGTAATGAGGCATTTACAAATTGGAAAGCAAGTAGAAATAATACGATTACGAGTGCCACAACGGGAACCGTATACCTCAGGGATAGTGACACCACGAGTGTTGGACGTATTTTTAGCAGTAGATTGTCATACAGCAAAGGATCAATGGTACTGCATATGTTGAGAAAAAAGCTTGGAGACGACGAGTTTTTTAACGGAATGAAACAGTATTTGTCAGATGCTAATTTTGCTTTTAGTTATGCAAAAACTGAAGATTTCAAATTAAAAATGGAAGTATCAAGCGGGGTTAGTCTTACAGATTTTTTTGATGATTGGATTTATAATGAGGGGTATCCGAGTTACCAAATAGAATGGTCTCTTCCGAGTAGTCAAGTGATTCAATTTAAATTGAATCAACTACAGAGTCACCCTTCAGTAAGTTTTTTTGAACTCCCGGTTAAAGTACGAATTCATGGTACCGGTGGGGAGACACAAGATGAACTATTAAATCACACTTTTGATGGCGAATTATTTGACAGAAATGTGGCGTTTAACGTAGCATCTGTAGAGTTTGACCCGGATGCAGATTTAATTTCAAAAAATAACAATGTTGTTTTGAGCAATCGTATAGATAGAATAGACTTAGAACTTAAATTAATTCCAAATCCAGCGACAACAAGTGTAAGAATTATTAAACCTAATGATGTCATTATTACACAAGTATCACTTTATAATATTACTGGTCAATTGGTAAGTATTTATGAAAATCAAGACGATATAAATATTAGTCATTTATCGTCAGGCCTACATTTTGTGAAGCTAGAAACAGGGTCGGGAACAATTTATAAATCCTTATTAAAGCAATGATGTTCTCTTGGATTTAGTTTTCTATTGTAGTATTAAAGCTTTACTTTTGTGCTTGAAAATTTTTTGACAAAACATACATGGAATTTGTAATCAAAATTTCTCAATTTTTATTGAGTTTATCATTATTAATCGTACTTCACGAATTAGGGCACTTTATCCCTGCAAAATTATTTAAAACGAGAGTAGAAAAGTTCTATTTGTTTTTTGACATTAAATACTCATTATTTAAAAAGAAAATTGGAGAAACAGTCTATGGTATAGGCTGGTTGCCTTTGGGGGGATATGTTAAAATCTCAGGAATGATCGATGAGAGCATGGATAAGGAGCAAATGGCAAAACCTCCAGAGCCATGGGAATTTCGTTCAAAACCATCTTGGCAGCGGCTTATTATTATGCTGGGTGGCGTGACGGTTAATTTTATTTTGGCGGCAATCATTTATGTTTTTTTAGCGTTTGGCTATGGCGATATTGATATCAAAGCAGATAGCATAGAGGATGGTTATTGGATTGAAAACCCATTGCTACAAGAACTAGGCTTTAGAACCGGAGATAAAATTATGGCTATTAATGATCATCAGATTGTTAATTATTCTGATTTAAAAAAATATTTTCTAGAAGCCAAAGTAGTTACATTAGAGAGGCAAGGAGAAATAAAAGAGGTTAATCTACCTGAAGATTTTTTAGGGCAATTAAGCGGAAGTAAGAGTAGAAGTTTCTTCGAATTACGTTATCCATTTATTATTAATATTGTTGCGGATTCATCTTTAAATAAGACCGCAGACTTGAAGAAAGATGATGTTATTATTTCAGTAAATGGCACACCGGTAAAATATTTTGATGAGATTGGGGAAAGACTTGAGCAGTATTCAGGTCAAACGGTGAGTGTAAAATTACTTAGAGAAGAACAGACATTAAGCCGTCAATTACAAGTTGACAATAATGGCAAGCTTGGAATTTTTCCGGGAGGGAATTTAAGTGATATTGAACGCTTAGGGTATTACGATATCATAAAGAAAGAGTATACATTTTTAGAAAGTCTGGGAGTTGGAACTCTAAGATTTAAAAATAAGATTACTGATTATTGGACACAGCTAAAGTTGATTTTTAGTCCTAGTACTGGCGCCTACAAAGGTGTTGGAGGGTTTAAAGCTATTTTTGATATATTTCCAGATACCTGGAGTTGGCCAGACTTTTGGAATTTGACAGCGTTTTTATCCATTATGCTTGGAGTGTTAAATTTATTACCGATTCCTGCTTTGGACGGAGGTCATGTAATGTTTTTGTTATATGAGATGGTTTCTGGAAGAAAACCAAGCGATAAGTTCTTGGAATATGCACAGGTATTTGGAATGATTATTCTACTCGGATTACTGGTATTGGCAAACGGAAATGATATTGCTAGGTTGTTCAATTAGAAGTTTTAAATCTATTTTGCAAACGCATTCTGGCTACATAATCTGGTTTTATATTGGCCCAACTAGAAGTACTCATTTCTGATATTGCTTTTACTTTACTAACTTGATCATCAAGTTTAGACATGACTCGTCCTTTTATTTTATTTTTTAGTTGAATTACTTATCTGACAAAATATCTGTATTATCCTGATTATAAAGCAGAACATCGTCGCCGTAAATCATTAAATCCACTACTTCCATTTCGCTCAAAGGCTTTGATATAGCTGATATTTGATGATTATTAAAGACTTCAATCTGTTTTTCTTTATTTTCACTCATAGTTAATCTATTTTTTCTTAAATCATGATATATTTTAATATTTAGTAAATTTTAAGTTATAATAATATCTTGATATTCATCAGTGATACCATTGATAATATTATTGATTTTATCTTTAATAGCATCATTAAATTTAATCTCACTAAAAATACTTATTTTAAAGTAAGTTTTTCTATTGGCATTTAATACATTTTCATTGTAATCTAGAAATGAGCTTACCTTATAATCTTGTAATTCATTGAAAAATGTATTTTTTAAAATGTAATTTGTATTCAGAGACTCGGAGGTTGTTTTTCGTTTATCTTTAAAAGAAATATTAGATTTAGCCAAAAAAACACTTTTAGCTAATGGTTGTGATGAGGAAAATGCTAGTATTTTAGCAGATACTATTATGAGAGCTGAAAGAGATGGTTCTGTTTCTCATGGTTTGTTTAGATTACCAGCTTATGTAGCAGGCTT